>Ga0302253_1000524_pt1 | contig 30582 bp, 40 predicted proteins | sample AAG_RA_Trp_MG_FD_193537 | JGI IMG/M metagenome (GOLD analysis project Ga0302253, IMG submission 193537) | Enriched activated sludge microbial communities from anaerobic digester in WTTP, New Holstein, Wisconsin, United States - AAG_RA_Trp | ecosystem: Engineered > Bioreactor > Anaerobic >...
CGCGGCCGCCAAAGTGGTCGACGCGGCCTTTGATCTCCCGATCCCCTCTTTTTCCGACGCCCTGGCGCCAACCGCCTCCCGCCGTGATACCTGGACCCCCGAAACCGCCATCTCCGAAGACGACCTGCGGAACCCCCGCATCCGGACTATCCTCCGGATCCTTCGGGAAGTGGACGAAATGCCCCGCAACTGGAGCAAGGGGCGCCGCAAATGGATCGAGTCGGTCGCAATCCGCAACGACGTCACCTGGCAGGCTATCTACCGCTGGATGAAGAAATACGAGAAGGCGGGGATCGCCGGGCTGCGCCATACCAAGGCCGGGGCCGACGAGGCCCGCGTCTGGACGCCGGAGGCCCTGGACTGGTGGGTCGGCCTTTGCCTCAAGAAAGAGCACCGGAAGATCGACATGAAAGACCTGTACGAAGACTGCCTGGTCATCGAGGCGCACCGGCGGGGCTGGCAGATCGGCGGCGAAGCGTCCGCCCGCTGGTGGTACAACAAGAAGGTCACGCCGCTGCTGCTCGCCTACCAGAAGGGCGGGCTCCGCGCCCTGGACAACATGCTGCCGCCCGTCCTGCGTGATTACTCCGACCTGGCCCCCTTCGAGATGCTCGTCGGCGACCAGCACCGCTTCGACTTCTGGGTGGTGGACGACGAAACCGGCGAGGTTTTCCGGCCGGAATGCTACATGTGGCAGGACCTCCGGACCCGGACCCTCTACGGACTGGCCATCGACAAAAAGTACGACGCCCAGCTCATCGGTCTGGCCCTGCGGGTCGGCATGCGGGTCTTCGGAGCGTTCAAATCCATCTACACGGACAACGGCCGCCCGGAAGTGTCGAAATACATCATGGGCATCATGGCTGACATCCGGTCACTCGGCATGGCCTGGGAGGCCAGCCTGGAGCAGCCGATGGATATCCTCGACGTCGACGCCGAGGAGGTAAACCCCTGCATCATCCTGCCCGGAACGCACAAGCGCGCCATCGTGAAAAACGCCAAGGCCAAGATGATCGAGGGCACCTTCGATGTATTTGAGGGCATCCTCCGGAGCCACTTCCGGATCCCGGGCAACGTCAAGCGCCTGACCGACGGCATCCACGAACAGGATGTGGACCAGGAGGAGGCGAGACGTCTCGCCGAGTCCGGAAAGCTGCTCCTGGCCTCCGAGTTTTATCTCTGGGCTTATCGGGCCGTCGATTACTACAACCGGGTTAAGGCCCACCGGGGGGTGCTCCGGGAGTGGTCCAGGAAGCCCCGGCCAAAGGAAGCGACGCCCTTTGCCTGCCTGGAAGCTTGCTACAACGACGGATGGAGGCCCATCCGGGTTTCCGACGAGGCGGCGGACCTGATCTTCCTGTCCAAGGCCAGCCGGATCGTCCACATGGGCCGGATCGAGTTCAACGGGGAGCGTTTCGAGCATGACACCCTTTTGAATCTCCACGGGGAACGGGTAGACCTCCGCTATGCCCCCATCGAGGCGGACGCCCTCCATGTCTTTTACAAGTCCCGCTACCTGTGCACCGCCCATCCGGTCGAATACTCGAGTATGAAAGATGCCGATCTGGCGGAGCGCAAGATCGTCGAAAAACGCGAACGCCGCAAGCGGATCGCCGACACGTACCGTGCCCTGACCCAGGCCGTGCCCGATTTCCGGAACTACTCCGAGGTCTCGCCCCTGGAAAAGACTGCCGCCCTGGTCGGTGCGGAGAAGAAACGGTTCGCCGACGAACGGCGGGAATCCGCCCGGGAGTATACCCAGGAGGAACTCGACCGGAAGGTCGCCCGGATCGAGGCGCTGCAGGCGCTGCCGGTCCGCAACGAGAAGCCCCTGCCCGCCCGCCCCGCCATATTCCTGAACGATTTGGCCCGTTACGAATGGTGCATCAAGTACCTGAAGGCGGGCGGCGACCTCAGCGGCGAGGACCGGGCATTCCAGGCGGAACACCACGCGAAGCTCACACCGGACCAGCAGGAATACTACCGCTTTATCGCGGAACTGGCTGAATAAAGGAGGAACGATGAACAATCAGTTTATTACCACGGGCAACACATCGAAATTCAACGACGTCTGCAACGAACTGGCCAATCCGGGGAGCCTGATCGGGCCGTCCCTGGCGATGGTGACGGGACCCGCCGGACGCGGGAAATCCGAGGCGGCAAAGCACTACGCCACCCAGACCGAGGCCATCTACATTCCGCCGCTCAACGTCCGCAGCCCGGCAATGGTCCTCCGGGAGATTGCCTTCGAGCTGTCTAAGGTGCGGCCAAGCCGCTCCGAAACCTGCCTGGCCATTATCGGCGAGGAGATGGCGAAGGACCGCCGGCTGATCATCATCGACGAGGCCGACCTACTCCCCATGCAGATCCTGGAGATGCTCCGGAACTTAAACGAGCGCTACGCCTGCCCGATCGTCCTGATCGGCGAGGACGATCTGAAGGGCCGGATCGCCAGCCGGCGGCGCCTGTCCTCCCGGATCCGGCGGAAGCTGGAATTCTCGCCCGTCACCCAGGAGGATATCCTCTTTTTTATCAGCAAGACCATGAACCTGAAGGCCGGGAAGGACGTTGCCGCGATGATCCAGCGGCACAGCGGCGGCGACTGGCGCCCCGTGTTGACCCTTGCGGTGGCGATCGAACGGGCCATGACGGCCAGCGGCATCAACGAGATCACGGCGGAGCTGGTGAAAGATGTCATCAAAAGCGCCTAAAACCGGGTTGGCCGCCCGCATGCGGGCGTGGATGTCCGGACGGCAGGATCCATACACGGCAGAGGATATCTTCGACGCCCTGGAGCTGGCATCAGGCCAGAGCAAACGCCGGGTCCGCCAGGCGGTGCAGGACTTTGCGGCTCGGGGCGAGGTGTTTCCGGACGGTTATTCCGTACAACAGAATCGGCGACAACCTTTATACCGTTACAACGCCGCATGGCAACGCGGAAACAGGGCGGTCATGATGCCCAAGATTCACAAGGCCATCTATGTCGCCGGGACATTTTCCAGCCGGGACATTGCCCGCCTCTCGGAGGCGGATCATCAATGGGTGCAGGAAATCATCCGGAAACTGCGCAAAGACGGCATGATTGCCAGGGTCGGACGCCGTGTACCCGCCAAAGGCACCGGCGTGGAGGATCTCTACAACATCCCCAACCGTGACCGTTACCGGATGGAGGTCCTGAGATGAAGCCCGCCCTTTACGGACACGACCGGCAGACGTTGCGCTATGTGCGCGGCGGGGAGAAGGTCCTGGCCGGCCAACGGCGGGGATTGATCGCCAAGATCCACGTGGCGAAAGCCCAGATGGGACTATCGGACGAGTATTACGAGGCGATGCTCTCGGCTTTTAAGGTGAAAAGCACGGCGGACATGACGATCCGGCAACTGGAGAACTTCGTGCGGCTTCTGAAGTCGCATGGATGGCGGGCGGTCAAGTCCCGTAAGGAGAAGCCGGAAGACGCCCAGCTCACCGCCCTGAAGGACCGGGTAAGGGAGGAGGCCGCGAACCTCGAAAACGGCGAAATAAGACTCCCCGGACTGACAAAGAAGATCTGCGGCGTGGACCGCCTGGAATGGTGCCGGAGCGTGGAAAAGCTGGAGCGGCTCCTGGCCGTCCTGCGGAAGCTGCAAGGGAAGGATGAACTTGAATCATCATAGACAACAAAGGACCTCCAGTGCCGCCCGGCTCCGAGGCGGTCCGGTGCCAGCCGGGCAATATCGGGCGCCATTATGAACAGGGAAAGGAGAACAGCAGATGCGGGAAAACGATAAAACTGATGCGGAGGCGCGGGTCAAATTGCTTACCGCCCTGTCGAATCACATCGGCGCAACCAGGGCGATCGGAATGGGTGAGCTCTACCATGCCGTCTATGGCGAATCGTGGCGGAACCGGATCAACGACACCCGGCGGCTCCGGACGCTGATCACGACGATGCGCCGGGAAGGCGTGGCAATCTGTTCCGTCTCCACGAAGGAGGGCGGCGGCTACTACCTGGCATCGGCCGGGAGCGAACTGGTTGCCTACCTGCGCCGGTCCAAGTACCGTGCGCTCCGGATCCTGGCGCGCGTGGCCAAAATCCAGAAGGTATCGCTGCCGGATCTGCTCGGCCAGATGAAGCTCGAAATGGAGAAAGACCATGAAAAAGCAGCCTGAAATAAGTCTTGCCGAACTGATGGAACAGGCCGACGCCATCCTCGAAGACATGGTGAACCTGGATGATGCGCTGACGCGCATAAGACAAAGGCATTGTGATGAAGTAGCACGTATTAACAGGGCATTTTCAGAAGAGATGTCGCCGATCATCGCTGAGATACAGGCAAACGAAGTGGAGATCAAGCGGTTGATGAAGTCCGGGAAAGACAAGCTTTTTGCCGGCGGCGACATCGTTTACTTGGACCACGGAAACCTCATCTACGCCCAGGGCGATCACGTGGTCATCCCCCGCGACGCCCTGGCGAAGTGCGAGGAACTGGGCTTTTCCGAGGCGATTAAGATCGCCAAATCCCTGGACAGGGAGAAGATCGAAAAATGGGCCGACGAGAAGCTCGTCCTGATCGGCGCGGAGCGCAAGCCCGTGGAAACCTACAATTACGAGACCAGAAAAACAGAGGTGGCGGCATGACGGAGAAGAGCACAACGGTGACGGTGGACGTCACCAACCGGATCTGGATACGCGCGGCGGCCTGCGTGCCGGAGGAATACGAGATCGTGGTGTCCGGAACGACACAACCGGGAGACCGGCTCTATGATCTGTGGGGCGAATGGCATGGGGAACCCCTTCAGAGCCCCAAAGACGATCAACTCATCGGTATCGGCGTCGCTACCTTTTACGCGGTCGCCCGCCGGAAGGGACAGGCACCATGCTGACCCAAAAGGAATTCGACTGGATGAAACGCCTGGAGAAGGCCGTCGACCTCAACTGGGATGAATTGACTGACTGGGAGAAATCCTTCATCGAGGACATCCTGGAGCGATTCCGCTGCTGGGGTGAAAAGATCAAGATCTCGAAGAAGCAATGGGAGATCCTGACCCGGATCTCGGAGAAGGTCATTTAGATGATCCTGCGCGGCGCCCGGGAGCGGTACTGCTGGACCTGCCGGCATTATGGCTTCAAGTCGGGCAACCCGCAGGGCTGGCGATGGGCCTGCTGTGGAAAACGGCGCTTCTGGTTTCCCGATTCCGAGGCAAAACCGGGCGAAAGAAAAGGATGCGAGGACTGGGAATGAAATTTGACTGCCCCTACTGCCGAAAGGAACTGAACCTGATGGAGCTCAACCTGGAACAAGACCTGAACGCGATTATACGGACCATGAGCGCCTTCGGTTCGCACGGGCACCTGGTCATGGCGTACTGCTACCTGTTCGGCGTGTCGCCCCTGAAGCTCAAGGCGAAGAAATACCGGATCCTCCTGGAGGAGATGAAGCGCCTGTTCGACGCTGAGGCGTTCATCTCTGAAAAGAGGAAATTCAATATCAGCCGCCAGGGGATCGCCGAGGCCCTGGACATCGTTGTCAAACGGGAGTTTACAACCACCCTGCACAACCACAATTACCTGAAACAGGTTATGATCGGTATCGCCGAGCGGGAACGGGGCGATGCGTCGCGCCGGGCGGAAAAGGATCTCCGCCAGAAGGAAACGCAGATCCTGGCAGGACACAGGAGCGGGAATCAGGAGGAATACTGCCAGACCGATGATCTGCCTGACGATGTCAAGGCTGGGATTGCTGATTTAAAAGGAAGGTTGGGGATTAAATAAAGACCTATCAATAATTGTTTATGAGCCATGTATCAATGAGCAGGTCGAAATGATCAATGGTTGTATTGAGGCGCACAAAGTACTTATAATCGGCAATGTCTTCAAGAATCAAGACGACTCCTGCCTTTTTGCCGGTTTGAATGGCATAGTACAGGCTTTGTCCGATCGCTTCGGACCATTTTCTGCCGAAGTCGAACTCAATGGCGTGAGTGGCCGTCAGGCAGTCGCACCGTGTACCGTCGGGCAAAACAAGTTCCACCTGTCCATTTTGTTCGTCACACCATTTGTTTTGATACCACTGCTCCGAATGCTTCTGTTCCGCGTTTGCGACCGTGAAGGCAACCAGGATGATCATAATGGTAAGCACGATCCTTTTCATGGCGCGTTTATATCAGGATCGGACAGAAATTCAATGAAAAAAAGCTCTTATACTGATCAGAGAAAGGAAGATTGAGATGCTGAATCCAGGGTATTCGGTCATCGCCAAGAAAAAAAAGCTTCAGAATGTTGCGCCCCCGGGTCTCAGCTTTATTTGCCCGGAATGCAAAAAAGTGTGTCTGGAAGTGGCCGTGTCGCCGGATCGGTTCCGCACGAAATGTTCCTATTGCGGGTCTTGGGTTTATGGAAAGAAAATGGTTGCAAACAATTTGAAATAACAGTACTATAACGAAAATTTTAGAGGGCGGCTTGACCGCCCCTATGGCAACCAAAAGGCTCATGAAGCCCGGTCTCCGGAGAGAAATCTCCGGGACCGGGCTTTTTTGTTTTTGGAGGTTCTTATGGCGTCCCGGAAAATGTCAGATTGTCTGCCTGAACTACAGGATAAATTCAGAGAATTCGACCGGCGGATGAAAGCTGCGGGCATTGACTATCTTATTACTTGTACCTTTCGCCGTCAGAATGAGCAGGATGCTCTTTATGCCCAAGGACGGACGGAGCCCGGACCTATCGTCACCTGGACCAAACGCAGCATGCATACCCTGCGCCGAGCCTTCGACATTGTCATCATGGAAAACGGAAAGCCGGACTGGGATGCGAAAAACCCAAAATGGGAAAAAGCAGGGGAAATCGGCCGCTCCGTCGGACTGAAATGGGGCGGAAATTTTTCAATCCCCGACATGCCCCATTTCGAACTCATGGGGGATGACCTATGCTGAACCTTAAACCGGGCGACCTCTGCGTCGTCAGAACCACTTCCGCCATCGCCGGGACGGTCAACGCCGCCCAGCGCTTTCTCAGCCGGGACGGCCGGGCCGAGTACAACCATGCCCTGCTGATCGTGGACGGGGCCGGGCAGACCTATGAGTCCCTCCTGCGGATCGACCATTACCAACTCTCGCAGTATGTCGGCTGCCCGGTCTGGATCTTCCGGCACAGGAGCATGACCCGTATCCGTTTCAAAGCAGGTTATCAGGACGTCCTTAAATATGACGGCAAGCTCTACCCCTTCTGGCGGCTACCGATGCATTTCCTGCGGCTCGCCCAGTACATCCACTGGAGCTACCCTGTCTGTTCCGAGCTTTTAGGCGTATTTTTGAACAAAGCGGGCCTTTTTACTTCCACCGGCTGGGGCTGGAGCCCCGACGATCTGGCAGACCTGTGGGTGGAATCGAAATATTACGAGACCGTTTTCAAAGGCATTTTAACTCAAGACGAGGTGCCGAAGTGAGAAAGACAATCCTTGCCCTGGTTATCATCATTGTCCTGATCGGAGGCGTTGTTTTTGCGGCGGATCAGCCGCTGGAAAATAATCAATGGACAAAGGCGGACACGATCAAGGAGGCCACCTTTGTCGGCCTGCTATTCCTGGAGAAATGCCAGCGCAACTACGCCAACGAACACGGCGGCATGTACGTGCCGAATCCCTTCTTAGGACCGAACCGAAGGGAAAGCGAAGTGGACAAGTTTCTCTTTGCATCGGCGATCCTGCACCCCGTTATCAGCTACTTTTTGCCGCGACAGTGGCGGGACTGGTGGCAGTACGGCACCTTGATCATCGAGGGTACGTCCATCGCCGCAAACATGAGTTTCGGAGTGGGGTTCAATTTCTGAAATGGACGAGATCGACCAGGCGCAAAAGAACGAGGAATTATTCCGGCGGAATGCCCTGAATCGGCATTTCAGCCGGTCACCAGAATACCCTTTGAGAAAGGGCCTGCCCTCCCGGCCTGCAACCGTGCAAGGTGCGGGACCGGGGGCAGGCCCGCGATTATGCACCGACTGCGGAGATGAAATCGACGCGGGCCGCCTGGAGGCCAGACCCGGCGCCACCCGCTGCATAGACTGCCAGGCAAAACATGAACGGAGGGAACGCCTTGGATTCATTTAGCCTACCCAGCATGCTCAAAATTGCCAGCGACTTTGGCCTTGTCGGTCTGATTCTGCTTTTGTGGTGGCTCGATAACCGGCGCATCTGGGCGGTCATGGACCAGTACAAAAACGACATGGCGGAACAACGGAAAATGTACGAGGCGAACGTTTCCCTATGCCGGGACTTCGCCAGCATTGCCAAGGATCTGCGGGACATTGTGACCCTCAATATCCAGAAAATGACCGAAGTGGATGATGCCATCCGTCAGAATCAGTTTTGTCCCCTTGTGCGGGTGGATTCGCAGAAAGTGCTGAAGATATCTCAATTGGGCCAGTCCAATCCTTGACGGAGGGAAGCATGAGCGAAAGGCTGAAATACCTGGGACGCCGCCAGGAGCTGAATACGGAAAAGAAGTCCCTGGAGATACGCATCCAGGGATTGATTGATAATCTGCGCGACGCCCTGGACCCGACGGCGCCGATCGAGGATCTGCAGCCGGAAAAGATAGCGGAGTGGTCCCTGGCGTTGGATGCGGCCAAGAGGCGCTACCAGGAAGTCCTGGCCGGTCTGAAACAGTTACGGGACCTGCTGGGGGATTGATGCCGGCGCGCTCAAAAATAACGCAATTGCCGGACGAGATCCGGTCCGACCTGGAACGCCGCCTTATTGCCGGCGGATTCAGCGATTATGCCGCCCTGGAAATCTGGCTGCGCGATCAGGGGTATGAGATATCGCGGTCCGCCATTCACCGCTTCGGGCAGGACTTCGAGGCAAAATGCGAGGCGATCCGCATCGCCACCGAGCAGGCCAAGGCGATCGTGGGCGTCGTCGGCGACGACGAGGGCAGCATGAACGAGGCCCTGATCCGCCTGATCCAGCAGTTGAGCTTTGATGTCCTGGTCAAGAACCAGGATGCCGATATCGCTTCCCTGCTGCCTAAGATGGGCGTCATGGTGGCGAAGCTCAGCAAGGCGTCTGTCGACCAGAAGAAATGGATGGCGGAGGTCCGCAACAAGGCGAAGGACACGGCCGAGGAGGTCGTCAGGGAAGTGAAGAAAAGCGGCCTGTCAGAGGAAACCGCCGAGGAGATCCGGAAGAAGATTTTGGGGATCGTATGACCGAAGCGAACCGTCAGAATGATTTCGACCAGGCGCGCGCCGCCACGGGCGTGCTCTTGCCCTACCAGGTCAAGTGGGTCGCCGATCAGGCGCCGGTCAAGTGGATCGAAAAGTCGCGCCGGGTCGGCATCTCCTGGGCGGAGGCGGCGGACGACACCCTGTATGCCTCCGAGAAGGGCAGCGGCGAGAAGCGCAACGTCTGGTACATCGGCTATACGAAGGACATGGCCCTGGAATTCATCCATGACTGCGCCAACTGGGCGCGGGCCTATAACCTGGCGGCCTCGGAAATCGAGGAATACGGAGAGCCGGACGAGATGGAAGTCGGCGGCGTCGTTCAGGAGAAGAACATCCTGGCCTATAAATTGACCCTCGAATCGGGCTGGCGCATTACGGCGCTCTCCAGCCGCCCGACGAACCTCCGCGGCAAGCAGGGCCGTGTCGTTATCGACGAGGCAGCGTTCCACGACGACCTGCCCGGTCTGCTCAAGGCGGCGATGGCGCTGCTCATGTGGGGTGGCCAGGTGAGGGTCATCAGTACCCATTTCGGTGACACGAACGAATTCAACTCCGTTATCCAGGACATCCGGGCCGGGAAGAAGCCCTACAGCCTCCACCGCGTCACTTTCGACGACGCCCTGCAGGACGGACTTTACCGGCGGATTTGCGCGGTACTGGGGCGTGAATGGACAATGGACGGCGAGGCTCTCTGGCGGCAGGGCATTATCGATTCCTATGGCGCCGACGCTGACGAGGAGCTTTTCTGCATCCCGTCCCAGGGGACGGGGACCTTCCTGACCCGCGCCGTGATCGAGACCTGCCTGTCGCCGGAGATCCCCGTGATCCGCTACGAGCAGCCCTCGTCGTTCGCGGAATTGGCCGACCATATCCGTTACGCCGAGGTCAGGGACTGGTGTGATGAGGTCCTGAAGACTCTGCTCCGGGATCTCGACCCGGCCAGGAATACCGTGGTCGGCGAGGACTTCGGCCGGACCGGCGACTTGTCCGTCTTCATCCCTCTGGAAGAACAGCAGGCCGCCAACTGGCGCGCCCTGTTTCAGGTGGAGTTGAGGAACATTCCATTCCAGCAGCAGGAGCAGATCTTTTACTACATCTGCGACCGCCTGCCCCGATTCCGCTTCGGCGCCCTGGATGCAAGAGGCAACGGTCAGTACCTGGCGGAGCGCGCCATGCAGCGGTACGGCGCCGGTCGGATTGCCCAGGTTATGCTGACGGAGCCCTGGTATCGGGAGAACATGCCAAAGGTCAAGGCGGCCTTTGAGGACAAGACCCTCCTGTTGCCAAAAGACGCCGATCTGATCGAGGATCTTCGTGCATTCAAGGTCATCCGCGGTGTCGCCCGGCTGCCGGAGGTACGGGGCAAGGGAAAGGACAATAAGCTGCGCCACGGCGATGCAGGCGTGGCCGTGGCGATGGCCTGGTTTGCCACTGCCCTGGAGTGGGGCGGTGAGATCGAATTTGAATCCACCGGTAACCGTACCGTCGGCGCCGGTGAGAGCCTGAACAACTTTATAGCGGGTTATTAACGATGGCCGAAGAGATCAAACGAGCAATCATCGATGAAGTCGCCACCTTGGAGCGTGATATCGACCTATTTGCCGGGTGGATCCAGCGCCTGGAAAATCCGGATCCCGTTTTACGGACCGAGGCGGCCGGCAAGGGGTTGAAACTCTACGACGAGATCGACCGCGACGCCCATGCCGGAAGTGTCCTGCAGCAGCGGATACTGGCTGTCGTCGGCAAGGAATGGGAGATCGTCCCGGCCAAATCGGGACGAAAATCCGGCAGGCCCGCCACGACGACCCGCGAACAGGTTGTCGCCGATTTCGTTTCCAACGTACTCGAAAACTGCAATTTCGACCAGGGGCGTCAGGAGATGCTGAAGGCAATCCTCTACGGATACCATCCCGTGGAAGTCCTCTGGCAAAAGCAGGGGACCGGCCTCACCATCAAGAAACTGATTGGCAAGCACCCCCGCCGTTTCATCTTCACCCCCCGGCGGGATCTGCGACTTCTGACGCCGGCCAGCATGATCGAGGGCGAGGCGGTTCCGGACCGGAAATTCGTCGTTTACACCTACGGTGACAGTGACAACCCCTACGGGCGCGGCCTGGGGCAGAAACTCTGGTGGCCGGTCTGGTTCAAGAAACACGGGATCAAGTTCTGGATGATTTTTTTGGAGAAATTCGGGACGCCGACACCCTGGGGCAAGTATCCTTCCGGCACCTTGAAACCGGATCAGGAAAAGCTCCTGGCGGCCCTCAACGCGATCCAGACGGACACGGGAATCATCACGCCCGACACAATGGACATCAGTTTCCTGGAAGCGACTCGCGCTGGAACCATTACCCATGAGCAGCTCTGCGAGTACATGGACCGGCAAATATCCAAGGCGGTCCTGGGGCAGACGGCATCCACGGAGGGAACACCAGGCAAACTGGGAAACGAATGGAACCAGGGCGAGGTCCGGCAGGAAATCATCGAGGCCGACGCGGACCTGTCCGACGGATACCTGAACGAGACCCTGATCCGCTGGATCGTGGATCTCAATTTCGACGGCGTGACGGATTACCCGAAGCTTGTCACCTATGCCCGGCCGAAGCCGGATCTGAAAGAGCAGAGTGAGATCGACAAAACCCTGGTCGTCGATATCGGCCTACCCGTCGGCGTGAACTATTTCTACGCGACCTACGGCATTCCGGAGCCGGAAGCCGGTGAAGTGCTGGTCCAGCCGAAGGAGCTGCAAAAAACGCCGCCCGAATTGGACCGCGGCACCATCCCCCAGTTTGCCGAGGGAAATGAAGAACCGGACGCATCCGACTTGGTGACGGAAAAACTGACAAAGCAGGCGGTGAAGGTCACGGACGCCCTCTACATGGCGCCGATCAGGCGCCTCGTGGACACGTCCGAAAACTTGGATAATCTGCGGGGAAATCTTCTCGACCTATATGCCGAAATGCCCCCGGCTGAACTCGGGGTGATCATTGCCCGGGCCATGACCCTGGCGGAGATGTCCGGCCGGTACGAGATCATGCAGGAGGGTAAAAAAAAAGCCCTGAATTCGCCGAGGAGATAGATCCGGCGCTTCTAGCCGTGTTCAAGCTTCCCTTCGCGGAGCAGGAAGCGTTCTTTCAAAAAAAGTTGAATATCCCGACCCGGAAGTGGACGGATCTCTGGAAAGAGCAGCACGCCAGGGGGTTCATGGTCGCCGGTGCCTACAGGGACGATCTCCTGGCGGATTTCCGGGAGGCGGTAGATAAGGCCATCACCCAGGGTACGACCCTGGAGGATTTTCGGAAAGATTTCGACCGGATCGTCTCCAGCCACGGCTGGGACTACAACGGCGGCCGCAACTGGCGCAGCCGGGTCATCTACGAGACCAACGTTCGCCAGGCCTACAATGCCGGACGGTGGAAACAGATGACGGACCCGGAGGTCATGCAGATCCTGCCGTACCTGCAGTACCGGCACGGCGATTCCCGCCGGCCCCGCCCGGAGCACCTAGCCTGGGACGGGATCACGCTTCCGGCATCGGACCCCTGGTGGGAAACGCATACCCCCATGAACGGATGGGGCTGCAAATGCCGGGTCTTCGCCGTCTCCGAGCGACGAATGGAAAAGGCCAGGGCAAAAGGCAAGGCACAGGCGCCGCCATCGCCGATCGACCCTAAGACGGGCGTGCCCGTCGGCATCGACAAAGGCTTTGACTACAACGTCGGCACGGCAGCCTTCGGCAGGAGCTGGGTCCGGGAAACGGGAGACATGAAAGAACTGGGGCCGTGGCGCAAAGAGCATTATCCGTTCCTGCCCAAAAAGTTGTCCGGAGAGAAACCGCCGGTTGCTCTGGACCCACGAACGGTTATCGGTGACACAGAGGCCCTCCGGGCGGCCGTCCCGGAAGGAATATATCAGGACAACATGGGGTGTCGCGTGAGCGTAACACAGGCCGTGGCGGATCACATTATCGAGGATCGAAAAAGATGGGACGGCCGGGAACAATACCTGCCGTTGATCCCGGACATTCTGGAGAATCCCCAGGAAATCTGGGTGGGTTTCATGCAGTTCACGGACAGTGGACGGATTTATCTCCGGCGTCGGTATGTGAAGGCCTACGAGGTCGAAGGCGGGCGTGTGGTGGGCGTGCTGGCGGATACGGTGAATGAACAGTTGATCGCATTTGACATTATACGCAGCCATGATCCGACAGGGGGACGGTTGAGATCGGGGAGACTGATTTATCCGGAAGAGGAATAAGTGGCCGCCATGCCCCCGCACGGACATGCGCCCTCCGCTGCCGGTTAAGGGTGCGGCCCCGACAGACAAATAAAGGAAAACTAACATGATTTCGGGGAAATGCAAGGAAAATTAAATGCCTGACATCACCATCAGAATCGAAGACCGCGAAGTGCAACGGGTCTTTCATACCCTGATCGAGCGGGGGAAGAACCTCCGGCCGTTCCTTAAGGCGATCGGGGAAACGGTGGTCCTGCAGACCGAGGAGCGGTTCGACAGCCAGGGACCGGCGCCGGACGGCACAGCCTGGCCGAAGCTCAAGGAATCGACGCGGCTGCAAAAGAAGCATTCAAAAATGTTGACGGAGTCGGGGGAACTGCGAGGCAGCATACGTTACCAGCTTATCGGGAATGACACCGTCGCGATCGGTACGAACAAGGTCTATGGCGCGATCCACCAGTTGGGCGGGAAAACGGGACCCCGGACGATCGTCCCGGTCAAGGGCAAGGCGCTTTACTGGCCCGGTGCCGCCCACCCCGTCCGGGCCGTAAAGCATCCGGGATCGAACATTCCGGCGCGGCCCTACCTGGGACTCAGCCGGGAGAACAGCGACGAAATCGTCGAAATGGCAAACCGTTATCTCATGAGGTGAGAACATGATTGCATTCAGAGGTTTTGATGACTGGATCCCGATCTTTCAGGGGGGAAAGCAGACCGACAGCCGGGGACGCGAACACGATGGCGACGCCCTGATCGAAAAGGCCGTCGCCCTATTCAACGCCGCCAGGCACGAGCCGCCCGCCTGCATCGGGCATCCCGAACATGACGCCCCGGCCTACGGCTGGGTGGAGGGGTTGAAGAAAGTGGCGGGAAAAGGCGGCAACCTGCTTTTGGCCAAATTCAGGCAGGTCGAACCGACTTTTGAGGGAATGGTGAAAGCGGGCCGGTTCAAAAAACGCTCGGCTGCCTTCTACCCGGACGGGTCGCTCCGCCATGTCGCCTTCCTGGGCGCGGCGCCCCCGGCAGTCAAGGGCCTGCCCGATATGTCGTTCACCGAGGACGCGTCCGCCGTCTTCGAGTTCGCCGAAAACAACTGGAAATGGGAACAGGTCGGCGACGTGATGCGGCGTCTGCGGGAATGGCTCATCGATAAGTTCGACCAGGATACAGCGGACCGTGTCGTCTCCCAGTGGGCGATCGACGATATAAAGGCGGCCCCGCAACCGGCGGCCGAGGAAATTCACCCAGCATTATACACGGAAAAGGAGGATAACATGCCAGGATTGAAAGAGAAACTGACGGCCCTGTTCCAGGAGTTCATCGGCAAAATTCCCGATGACGGATCGGCCGCCGGGGTGTCCGCCACGGGTGGAACGTTCACCGAGTCGGATCTGGCTGCGGCCAGAAAACAGGCCGCCGATGATGCCGCGAAAGCGGAGCGGGAAAAACTGACCGCCGAGTTTGCCGAAAAAGACCGAGTGGCTTTATTAGCGGCCCGTAAAAACGAGATCGCCGCCTGGTGCGACAAAATGATCGCCGAAGGCAAGCTGACGCCCGCACTGGTCAAATATGGCGTTCCCCAGTTCATGGAGGCCCTGGCCGAAAAAACAGGGGCGATCGAATTCGGCGAAGGCGACGGCAAGGTCCAGGCGACCCTGTACGACCGGTTCAAGGGGCTCTTTGAAACGGTCATGCCGAAGGTTGTGGAATTCGGAGAGATCGCCACGCGGGACACCGAAGGGGTGAATTTGGACGATGCCGACGAAATTGCCAAGCGGGCGGTCGAATTCCAGGAGGCCGAGGCTAAGGCCGGGAGAACCATCAGCATTACCCAGGCCGTCAATCATATCACCAAAGGAGGCAAAAAATGAACAATCCCGATCTGATTAAAAATTTCATTTGTGAGGGGGCCATTTCCCCGTACCGGATCGCCAAATTCGGATCCGCTGACGATAAGTTGCTCCAGGCGACGGCATCGACGGAATCCCTGATTGCCGTGTCGACAAATCTCGGCGGCGAATCCGGGAAACGCGCGGACTTCATCCTGTCCGGCATTGGGGAGGTGGAATACGGCGGGACCGTCGCACGCGGGGACTATCTGACCTCCGACTCGGTCGGTCGCGCCGTTACAGCGGCCCCGGCAGCCGGTGTCAATGCAAACATTATCGGCAAGGCAATGGCTTCTGGTGTGCTCGGAGACATCGGCTCTGTCGAGATCAACAAATCCAGAATTCAGGGATAGAAGGAGGATCATAACATGCATAACGCACCGTTTCCCATCCAGCCGGAATTGACGGCCATCGCGATCGCCTACCGCAACAATCGGATGATCGCGGACGACGTTTTGCCGCGGGTTCTCGTCGGAAAGCAGGAATTCAAATACCTGAAGCACACTCTCGCGGATGGCTTCACGCTACCCGACACTAAAGTTGGGCGGAAGTCCAGACCCAATGAAATCGAGTTTTCCGCCACGGAAGTCACGGACAGCACCGGGGACTATGGCCTGGATGATCCCATCCCCCAGGCCGATATCGACAATGCGCCGCCGAATTATGATCCCCTTGGAAAATCGACGGAGCAGCTCACCAACCTGATTCTGCTCGATCGGGAGGTGCGTACCGCGGGGCTGGTCTTCGATGCCAACAATTACGCCGCCGCGAACAAGATCGCCCTGTCCGGGACCACTCAGTGGAGCGATTACACCAATTCGGATCCCATCGGTGTCATCCAGGCCGGCCTCGACGCCTGCATCATGCGGCCGAATGTGATGGTTATCGGTCGGGCCGCCTTCACGAAGTTGGCGTCCCATCCGAAAATCGTCAAGGCGGTGCTTGGAAATGCGGGAGATTCAGGCATTGCCCGCAGGCAGGACATTGCCTCGCTCCTGGAATTGGACGAAGTCCTGGTCGGCGAGGGCTGGGTCAATACCGCCAAAAAGGGCCAGGCCGCGACATTGGTGAGGGTCTGGGGTAAACACTGCTCGCTTATTTTGCGGGATAAAAATGCGGATACGCGCAGCGGTCTGTCATTTGGTCTTACGGCACAGTGGGGCGGCCGTATTGCCGGGTCCATACCGGACAAAAACATCGGCCTGCGTGGCGGGCAGCGTGTCCGTGTCGGTGAGAGCGTCAAGGAGCTGATTACCGCGAACGACCTTGCATATTTCATTCAGAACGCCGTCGCGTAACGATTTAATAACCGGATTATACATAAATCGAAGCCCTCTCCTTTGCGAGGGGGAGGGCTTTTTGGGGAAAAAAGGAGTCAACCATGCCGAAATACAAAATCATCCATACCCCCGTATTACACGGTGCCAAAGGGGAAAAGACCGCAACCCGCCACGAGATTGGGGATACCGTTGAGCTTGCGGAAACGGAGGCCCTGGCCCTGGGAAATAATGTCGAGGCTGTAAAACCTGCCGACGACGGCAAGGGAAATAACAATGCCGCTTCCACCAGCAAAAAGGGAAATGGAAAAGCGGAGACTGAACCCGCTAAGGATAAATAATCACACTGAGGTATTCCCATGTATTGCAGCTTGGACGATATCAAAAAACTGCTGCCGGAAGAGATTATCATTGAGCTGACGGACGACGAGACCCTGAAACCGGCGGCCATCGATCCGGGAAACAGCGCCCATGCGAAGATCATCGGCCGCATCGACGAGGCCATTGCTACGGCCGACGCGGAGATCGGCGGATACTGTGCGGGACGCTACAGCGTGCCGTTTGACCCGGTCCCGCCGGTCGTCAAGGGGCTCTCTGTTGAGATCGCCATTTACCGCCTGTACCAGCGGCGCACCGTCCCGGAGCGGATCGGAAAAACCTATGATAAGGCCGTCGCTCGGTTGAAAGACATCTCAAAGGGGCTCATGACCCTGGGTGTCGCCACGCCGCCTGCTGCCGCGGCCACCGGCGACGGCGTTGGCGTCAATTGCACCGCCGAAGACCGGATATTTACGCGGGATACCATGAAAGGTTTTTAGCCATGCTGGCGGATATCGAAACAAAAATCGCAGAAAGGCTGAACCAAAAGCTGACAGAGCCCAAGCGGGTCGGTATCGACGAGGCCCACACCGCGCTATCCATCCCCACAATTGACGTGGTCGTCGGCGGGGGAAGTTTTACACGGGCGGCACAACATTACAAAATCATCGCCTCCGTCTATGTCGTGGTGACGTTCCAAAACCTGCGGGGCACGGCGGACCGTCGCAAGGGCATCTATACGATCCTCGAGGCAATCCTGGCCTGTCTCATTCATCATCAACTGGGGCTGGCCATCGACGCGTTGAAACCCAAACGGATGGATAACATCACCAGCCAGGAAGAAGCCAGGGAAGGAAAGGTCATATTTCAAATCGAATTTGAAACGGGCTTTATCGTCGAGCTGCTTTCCGACGAGCAGGTTTCCGACCTGCTAAAGATCGGCCTGAACTATTACCTGAAACCGGGAGACGACACGGCGGACGCGTCCGATTTGGTAACCTTGTCATAAGGAGGACAACATGAAAGTTATAGCGGCCCCAGGCACCCAGTGCCCAATGGAAGACAAACCCAAGACGTACATTACAGACGCCGAAACGGTGGATGTGCCGGAGACGGCCTATTACCTGCGGCTGATCGCCGACGGATCGCTGGTCCTGACACCGGGCGCCGCGCAGAAAGCAAAGAAAGGGGAATAACCGATGGCCAGCAAAAACATCAGCTTCGACAGCATTCCGGCCTCGATACGCAAGCCGGGGAAATACTTTGAATTCAACACCAAACTCGCGGTCCGCACGCTCCCAAACAACAAACAGCGGATGCTCATCGTCGGGCAGAGAACCAGCGCCGGAAGCGTGGCCCAGAATGTCCTGACCACGGTCTTTTCGGATAAGGAAGCGGAGACCTACTTCGGTCCCGGATCCATGTGCCACCTGATGGCGCGGGCGGCGATCAAGGCCAATCCTTACCTCGACCTGACGGTCATCGCCCTGGATGATGCCGGGGCTGGCGTGGCGGCCACTGGTACGGTGACGATCGGCGGGACCGCGACGGGCACGGGTGTCCTGACCCTGTACATTGGCGGGGCGAAAGTCGAAATCGCCATCGCATCGGGCGACGCGGCCAATGCAATTGCGGCAACCCTCAAGGCGGCCATCGACCTTCTGCCGGATCTGCCGGTAACGGCGACGGTGTTAAATGCCGTCGTGACACTGACGGCCCAAAACAAGGGACTCTGCGGCAACGATATCGGCCTGGGATACCTGATCACCAACGCACCCGGTGTCACCTGCACGATTGTGGCGATGGCCACGGGGGCGACCAACCCGACCCTGACGACCGCCCTGGCCGCGGCTTATGCTTACCAGTACGACGTCATCGTGTTCCCGTACAACAACCAGACGGATTTGGCAACCCTCAAGACCCACCTGGACAGCGTGTCCGGACCGATGGAGCAGCGGCCGGGGGTCGGCGTCTTCGGCATGACGGCCGCCCTGGGCACGGTGACGACCCTCACCGGCCAGGTCAACTCGGGCCGCATCCTCTGCGCCTACCTCCGCTACACGGCGGCCACGCTTCGCAAGTCTCAGCCTTACGAGATCGCGGCCGCGATGGGTGCGGTCATGTGTTACGAGGAGGATCCCGCACGGCCTCTCAACACGCTGGGATTGACGAATATCGCGCCGGCGGCGATCAATGACCGGTTCTCCCGCACGGAGCAGGAAAATCTCCTGTACAACGGCACGACGCCCCTGGAAATCGGTCCCGGCGAAATCGTGCAGATCGTCCGCGCCGTCACGACCTACACCAAAGACCCCCAGGGGATCACCGATATATCGCTTTTGGATGTGACGACGATCCGGACCTTGGACTACGTTCGCAAGGCGTGCCGCGAGCGTGTGGCGCTCCGCTTCCCCAGGGAAAAGCTCTCCAGCAAGACGCCCCCGAAGGTCAAAAGCGAGCTGCTGGATGTGTTGCTGAAGCTCCAGGATCTGGAGATTGTCGAAGAGGTTGAGGCCAACAAGGACGGCCTGATTGTCGAGCGGGACCTGCAGGACCCGAACCGCCTCGACGCTAAAATACCCTGTGACGTCGTCAACGGCTTGCACGTCTTCGCGGGCCGCATCGACCTGCTGCTGTAACGAGCCGTAACGAAAGGAGAAAAGCAACATGGATGAATATGTCGAACTGGTTACCCTGGAGGTCAATGGACAGGAAATCACGGACTTCAATAAGGTTACGGAGAAAGAATATGAAATCCGGCGGCAGGTCAATCTCATGAACAAAACCGGCTTCACGAAAGTTGCGGTCCGCTATGGCTGCACAGTGGAATACGTGATTCCCAAGAACACCGCGGAATTCGATTTTGACAGCGTCGAGAACGGTACCCTGACCATCGACCGCGGCAACGGCAAGCGAGTCACCTATACCGGTGTCTGCACATTAAAAGTAGGCGATGTCGCCTACGGCGAGAAGGAAGCGACCCGCACCATTGAACTCGGTGCAGATAAGAGGACTTAGACATGATCAGCGAAAAATGCACCCTCCCCATCGGGGTGGAATATGATGGGCAACGGCACCGGGACCTGGAGATCCGGCCCCGCCTGGTGCGGGATCTGATCGACGGTGCGGTCAACGAGCGCGCAAAGTCTGACGGTCGATACTACGAACTCTGTCAATACGCCTGCCAGATCGTGTCCCTGGGCGACATCCCCAAGGATCAGATCACAGGGGAGCTGCTCCTCGACATGTACGACGAAGATTTCGACGCGCTGACGGAGGCAGCAACCCGGGTCCGCAACAGGACCCGCGACTTTCGCGTCCAGGTGGAAGGATCTCAGGCCCCCGATTCTGGCGCTCCTGAAACTGGGGTTCCGGCTGTCTGACATTCTGGCCATGCCGGAAGATGAAATGATGGAATGGATTAAAAGTTATAACGAGCTAATCCGTCCGCCTCAGAAAACGAAGACTTACGTGGTTCGGAAAAAGGCCGAGACTTGACATGAAAAACGTCATCGAATTGATCCTGACAGGGAATTCCTCCCGCCTCCTGAACGCCCTGGGCACCGGCGAACGCGGTTTAAAGCGCTTCGGCAGCACGGCCCGGCACGAGTTCGACCGGCTCCGCAACGCCGCGAGTTCCCTGGAGGGGCGCCTTGCCTCCCTGGGTCTCGGCATCGGCGCGGCCGCATTGATCAAGCAGTCCGCCCAGCTCGACAAAAGCCTCATCCAGATCGGCCAGACGGCGGGGGTAGACCGTGTAAAGGTGGAAGGGCTGCGGAAGGAACTGTTCCGCATGTCCGGGGAATCCGGTCAGAGTGTCGATGCGCTCCAGCAGGGGTTCAACAATGCCGTTCAGGCAGGTCTGAATTTCAAGGAAGCCCTGCCGGTTATCGATGCGACCAATAAGGCAATGGCGGTCACGGGAGCGGGCGCTGACCAACTGACTTCGGGACTTACCGTGGCGGCGACGGCATTCCAGTTTGACCTGGCGAAGCCCGGACTAGCCCTGGATCTTTTGGATAAAATGACCGTGGCCGGGCGCCTGGGTAATGCAGAACTGCAAAACCTCTCCGATATCTTTGCCAGGGTCGGCGTCAATGCCTCGCGTTCCGGAATGGGATTCAGCCAGACACTGTCCTTTATAGAGGGCCTGTCACTTATCGAAAAACAGCCGGAACGTCTGGCAACGTTGGCTGACTCCACTCTGCGGCTGTTCACGAACCTACAGTACATGCGGACGGCACAGGAGACTACGGGGGTTAAATTCTTCGATGAAAAAGGGGCACGCCGTAATCCTCTGGAGATCCTGGGAGACCTGAAGAAAAAGTACGATGCCTTAAAAACGGACGAGCAGCGCGAAATCTTCATGGGAAAAGCCTTAAAAGGGGCGGATATCGACACAGTCAAGGGTATTCAAACCCTTCTGAGAGGAGATACCCTCGACAAGATCGGGACGGAATTCTTTCGGAAAATCGAACAGTCAGGCGGAATCATAGAGCGTGACATGAACGAGGCCACACGAAACATGCTCGACCAGGCAGGACGGCTACGCACCAAGATGCGCCAGGCGGCGGAAGATTTTGTCAAACCGCTGAATGAGGGCATTACGGGTGCAATCAAGAAACTCCTGGACCCAAAAAAAGAAGACGGTTGGGAGCTGTCTGGCGGTCAGGTTGCCGCGGGTGGGGCTGCTGCTTTGGGAGCAGGATACCTCGCTTACCGTCTCGGGGGTAAAGCGATCAAAAACGTTCTAGGCAAGTTGGGCGGGACCGCCGCCGGGATCGCCGAGGGCAAGGCCATTGAAGCCGCGACCGGAGTGACTCCCGTCTTTGTGACCAACTGGCCCGGGCAACTTCCTGGTGGCGGCGTTATCGGCCCAGCGGCAGATCTGGCTGTAAAGGGCGGGACGCTCAGAAAACTGCTCACGTCGGCACCGATGCTGCTGGGCGGCAAGCTGGCCCTGGCGGGCGGCGCGGGGTTTGCCGCCGGAACCGGAATCAACATGATGATGGGCGGATTGTCCGGCTGGGCGACCAACGGCAAGTACAAGGGCGACGGCTGGCTGGGGGATATGCTCTATGACCTGTTGCATAAAGAGGAAAAAACCGAGGTCAAACCCACCATCAATGTCTCGTTAAACGTGGACCAGAACGGGCGCATCATGGCCAAAACCGACAACATGAATACCCAGGTCAACCTCAAGCGGGGTAAATTCTGATGGCAGCCGAACAAAAGGAACGCTACGAAGCGCGCCTGGACAGCTTCAGCCTGGAGATGGAAAACATCGAGGACGCCATCGAAAAGGCGATCGCCAGGCACGAGTTCCCTTACCAGGACGGTGCCCTCCTGGAGGACATGGGCCAGCGGGCCCGTACTATCCGCATCCGCTGCTACTGGTACGAGGAGACCTACGAGACCCACAAGGAATTTGTCAAGCACCTGGCCAAACGGGACCGCTTTGAGCTCCTCCACCCGAAATACGGCCTGGTCAAGGGCGCCGTTGAATCCGTGGCCATCCGTCATGACGACCGTCTCCGGACGGCGGAAGTGGATATCTCTTTTGTCGAGGGCCTGATCGAGTCCGCCGAACCCGAGCGGCGCCCCGATGTGCTGAAGTCAACAGAATCCGGTTTTGTCACGGGCCAGGCGGAGCTGGTCGCGGAAATCAACCAGGATATCGTTAATCTGCTGGGGACAGAGGGAAACGACATCGCCGCCGCCGAGATCGATCCGACAGAGTTGATTGCCTATCAGATCAAGGGCCTTACGCAGAGGGGGCGCGACTACATCAAGGCGGTGGACGCCTACATCGCCGAATTGGGCGGAACCCTCAATACGGTCGGCAACCCCGCCGGGTCGCTGCTCGACCTGATCCAGTACCCGTCAACTGTCGGCGGCCATCTGGCCGGCAGCCTGGCCCGGACCCTTGAACGCTATACGGTGCTGTACGATTCCCTGCGTAGCGCGCCCCGCCGGTATCTGTCGCAGTTGAGGAATGGCCTGGGGGCGCTGGGATTGACACATCCTCGTTTTACCAAACACACCCAAATCGCCGCCGTCCAGCGTCGGTCGCTGGAAACCGCGGCGCTCTATCAGGACGATGAATCTCTGAGGGAGCAGCTCAAGCAGCGCGAGACGGCACAAAGCTTTGACGCCATGGGGCGTTATATCGGCACGGAGTCCCCCTGGGAGCCGATCATGACTATCGACGACATCGAGGCTACCCTGTCGGAGATCCGAACGGACATCCAGACGGCGGTGTCTTCCGCGCGCGGCATGACCTCCCTCAAAACGATGGCGGAAACCCTGCTTGAGTACGTGTCCCAGGTCAAGCTGGAGCGCGACAAAATCATTACCGTCGAGACGCCCGGCGAAATGCCCCTGCACCTGATCTGCCTGCGTTACGGGCTCCCTTACGCCTATGCGGAGCGCATCTACAGCATCAATGCCATCAAACATCCCAGTTTTATCCCGCCGGGGGAGGTCCGCATCTATGACCGATAAAATCTCCCTCCGCATCGACAATCGCAGCATCGAGCGTTTTGAGGGCTACAGCATCGAAAGCGATCTATACACCGCCGATGACGCCTTTTCCTTGGAGATGTCCAACCCGGAAATCGACGTGAAAACAGGCGCCCGCTGCGAGCTGTACGTCAACGATCGGCTGGAGTTGACGGGCCTGATCGACCGTGTGGAACGCAGCGGCGACAAGTCCGGAACCCGCCTCAGCGTCTCCGGGCGCGACCTCATGGGGCTCCTGGTCGATTCCTGCTGCGAGGATTTTATTACCCTCAAGGGGATAACGGTCAAGGCCCTGGCACAGCGTCTGCTCAGAACCGTGCCCTATATCAACCGCCAAAAGATCGTATATCAGGACACGTTCGCCGGCGGGGTATCAGGATCGACGGCGGCTCTTCTTGACGCGCCCCACGAGTTCACCCAGATCGAGCCGGGCATGACCATTTTTGAGGCCCTGAAGCAGTATGCGGCCTCACGCGGCATGATGTTCTTTTGCCTTCCCGACGGCACGATGGTCTTCGGGCGCCCCAAGGCCAAGGGGACGCCGCTGTTTGCCCTGACCTGCAGGCGCGACGGCCGGACCAATATCAACGAGGGCTCCAGGGTCGAGGACGTCTCCCGGCGGTTTTCGAAATACCTGGTCGTCGGCCAGCAGCAGGGAACCGACGACACCACGGCCGATCAGATCAATACGGGAGGCGTGCCTGTTCTGGACGGCGACGTGCCCTATTACAAGCCCCTGGTGGTCACGGACAACAACGACGGCCGGAGTCCCGCCGCGCATGCCCGGATGCTCAGGGAAAAGGCCCGCTTCGAGGGCTTCCAGTTGACCTACAAGGTGCCCGGCCACAGCCAGCAGGGGAAAAACTGGGCGATCAACGAACTCTGTACCGTCGACGACGAGGTACGGGGCGTCCACGGCACATTTTTAATCTACGGCCGCACGTTTGCGCTGTCGAAACAGGACGGTGTAACGACGGCACTCAAACTCTCCTATCCGGGGGTGGCGTCATGATCCGGGCCACGATCCAGTCCGTCATCGAGGGGGCAATCAAGCGCGTCACGGCCGCAGGGCGTCCGGGGGAAACCCTGTCCGACCGCGAATACATGCAGCACTACGGCTACACATCGCGTCCCCTGGCCGGAGCCGAGGGCGTCATTGTCAACCAGGGCAATCATTACATCCTGATCGCCACCGACGACCGGCGCTACCGGGTTGCCGTCGAGACGGGCGAGGTGTGCCTCTACACGGACGAGGGGGACCAGATCCGGCTCAAGCGTAACAAGGAGATCTGCGTCAAGAGCGGCAACAAATTGATCATCGAGGCAACGAACGATGTGTCAGTTACAACAAAAAGGATCAACTTGACCGCTACGGAATCCATTACCCTTGTGTCGCCAAACGTGGCGGTGCAGGGCGCACTCTCCGCCACGGGGAACATCTCGTCATCGGGCAGCATTACGGACACGACCGGCAACACGAACCACCACAGTCATTAGGGAACGGATATGGATTTCAATATCGACATCGCCACGGACGGCAGCGCATCTGGAAATATGACCTACGAGCAGGCCACGGACGGCAACCTGCGGAACAACATCTACCTGAGCCTGATGATCAAGCGTGGCGACTGGTTCCAAAACCCTGATTTTGGGTCCCGCCTGCACCTGTTGCAGCGGGCCAAAAACACGGAACAGACGGCGGCCCTGGCGGAGGAATACTGCAAGGAAGCCCTTCAATGGCTCATTGACACCGGACGGGCGGCCAGAATCGACGTGATCTCGGAGCGCGACCGCCTGCAGGACCTCCACCGTCTCAGGCTGAATATAGCGGTGACCAGGGCAGACGGCGGCCTGGTTGAGTTTACGACATTTGTGGAGGTGGTATGATCAACAACTATCTCAAGGATTTCGATACCCTGTTGAATGGCATCCTGACCGATTACCGCAACCAGTTCCCCGGTGCGGACACTTCACGGGGCTCGCTCATCTTCATCAAAAGCGCCTGTCTGGCAAGCGCCCTGTGGGGCCTTTATCGTTACCAGGAGTATATCGGCAGGCAGATTTTCCCGGACACGGCGGACACGGGCAACCTCGATCACCACGTCTGGGTGCATGGCCTCGCCCGGACATACGGTGAAACGGATGCGGCGCTCCTGGCGCGACTCCTGGAGTATATCCGCCGCCCTCCTGCGGGGGGGAATAAGTATGACTATATCAAGTGGGCGATGGCGGTGGACAACGTCGCCGCGGCCTACTGTATTCCCCTGGCCCAGGGACTGGGGACCGTCGATGTCGTGGTTGTTGCGAATCAGACCACCACGGGGGATGAAATACCCTCCTCGTCGGCACGGATCGGCATCACGTCGGCCGTCTCGGCGGGTAAGCTGATCGATACCGGTGCGTCGTTTTCGACCGGCCATGCCGTAGCCGCAGGGGACATCGTGGAAAACCCCCTCCGGCAAACCCGGACCAGCGTGACGGCCGTCGACAGCGCATCTCAGCTCTCCCTGGCCAACGATATATTCACATTTGTCAACGAGCCGTACATCGTCCATTGCCAGACCGGGACCAGTACGTCCGTCAGTGCAGGCAAACTCGTCGACAGCGCCGGCGCCTTCACCGATGCCACGTACACGGTTAAAAAAGGGGACATTGTCGAGAACGTCAGCGACAGCCGTCAGACCACCGTGACGGCCGTGGATAGTGCGACGCAGCTCTCCCTGACCCAGGACATCTTCACCGAGACCGGAAAATCCTATATCGTGCGCGGCCTGATCGGCGAGATCAAAAAATATATCGACCCGCTGCGGCCCGTGACAGCGTCGAAGGTGAGCATCATCGCGCCGTCAATATTGACTCAGGCCGTCACGATGACCGTCACCGGCTACGGCATCGACCGGACCGTCATTGCTGCTGACATCGCGGCCTACATGGCGGAAATGGATCCCGGCCAGGCGCTGTATGTGGCTAAGCTGTCTCAAATCGCAATGGACGACGGCGCGGATAATGTGTCGATTTCCGTGCCGGCGGGTGACGTCACGCCAACCTCGTATCAGATGATCCGGGCAGGAGCAATCAATGTCTCATAAAAACGTTCTGAAGCAGCTGCTCCCGATCGAACTGAACGGCGTCACCGATGCCGACCTCGGGATCGAGGGCGACGCCCTGGACGATGTGCAGTCCCGGGCCGAACAATTGTTGCGGGAGGCATATCCGCAATCCTGCAACGAGTTGATCGATGACTGGGAGAGGATCTGTGGCCTTATCCCCCTGGCGGGGGACACGCTGCAGATGCGCCAGGTGCGGGTGATTGCCAAGCTCCGGGAGCGGCGCGGATTGTCCATTCCCTATTTCACGCAACTGGCCACGGATTTTGGCTATACAGTCAATATCGAGGAACTGACCGCGGGCACAGACGGTTATGGCGACGAGGGGATCTTTCGTTGGCGGGTCACGTTCACCAATACGCCTCTGTATTATTTTCGCGCAGGTCAATCGCGGGCCGGTGAGCGCCTGGTCGATGGCCCTTTTGCAACAGCAATGGAAGGTCTGTTTGCGGAGCTCAAACCGGCCCATACACAGATCATATTCGCCTATTCATAGGAGGTAGCTCATGGGCAAAACAGTCTTTTCCGATACCCCACCCCAGGGGACCATCGTCACGGCGGCATTTCTCAACGCCGTCAACAATCAACGTCACGACGGCAAAGACATCGATGGCCACGGTGTTCTGGACTACGCGGTGGCCACAGGGAGCGGTGGTGCCTATGCGATTGCCCTCAGCCCCGCACTGACCGAGCATATCCCAGGCATGCCGATCTCTGTAAAGGCTAATCACGAAAACCCCGGTGCCGCTACCGTGGCGATCAACGCGTTGCCTGCGGTGGCTATTAAGCGCCGGGATGGAAGTAACCTCCTCGCGGGGGATATCGTCAACGGTGCAATTGTCACCCTCGTGTACAACGGTACGGTATATCAATTAACATCCCAGGATAAGGGCATTGATGCCAGCCCTACATTTCCAATGATCGAGAATCTATCCATCTCCGCGACGGTTGCGTCAAACGCTCTGACTGTGGCGGTCAAGGGTAATGATGGGAATAATCCCTCTGAAACAAATAAGGTGCGGATTGCCTTCAGGAAATCGACGCTCACAGATGGCAAATATGACATCATATCCCTAACGTCGGCGCTATCACTGGTCCTTTCCGCAGGGTCCAGCCTTGGCTTCGAGGCCAACGAGTTTGGCCGGATATACGTTTGGGCGGTCAACAACGCCGGGACAATCAAGCTCGGTCTGTCCCGGTCGGCCGATATCTATCCCGAGACCGATCTTCAAACGACCGTTGCCGAGGGCGGGGCGGGTGGAGCGGATTCGGCGTCTACCTTGTATTCCGACGCGGTATATACGTCCAAGGCAGTCCGTTGCATCGGTTATATCGAGATTACAACCGGCGCCACAGCGGGGAATTGGTCCAGCGACCCAAGCAAAGTGCAGTTGATGGGACCGGACATTGTGCAGACGGGGAACGTGGTCGGTTCCTTCCGGAACCTAAAAGCGTCGGCGACCGGAACGAACGCCGACGTGAGCGTGACCGCTGACGAACTCGTGGTCGAGAATTATACCGGAAAGGACTATCTGACGTTACGAAATGTATCTCTTACCATCAATAGCGCGGGAAGCGGCGCAAACGGACTCGACACCGGAACATTGGCAGCCTCGTCGTGGTACAGCATATGGGTCATCTATAATCCCATGACAAAAATGACGGCAGGATTGTTATCACTATCATCCACCGCGCCGACTCTGCCCAGCGGGTACACCTATAAGGCCCGCGCCGGCTGGGTCCGGACGGACGCCACGGCGAATAAATACCCCCTTGGATTCACTCAAGTTGGTCGGCGGGTGCAATATAAGGTTGCGTCAGGATCGAACTTGACGGGATTGCCAATAATGGCAAGCGGGACGGCAGGAAGTACATCCACGCCAACCTGGGTCTCGATTGGAGTTGGTAATTTTATCCCTACAACCGCCAATGCCGTAGATCTTGTGCTTTGCCACGGCTCAAGCGAAGCTAATAAGCAGGCGATGGTTGCTCCGAGCAATCAATATGGTGCATATCTTTCAACATCCAATCCGCCGCCATTGGCTTATACGACGGGAACTACAGGTGCATCTAACAGTTCTTCACGATTAATTACTTTGGAAGGTACTAATATTTATTGGGCAAACAGCTTCACTAATGGCCGCGTACAGTGCGCCGGCTGGGAGGACAACATATGAGTTACGCAATTCGCAAGGATGGTCAGGGCTGGCGGGCTGTAAATGGTCCGGCAGATGTGACGGTTGACGAGGTTTTCGGCGAGACGGTACCCGCCGAAAACACAAAATGGGACGGCACACAATGGGTTGAAGACATCGACCGGATCAAGGCCTACAAAATCGCGGACCTAGCCTCATACCGGTATGATCGGGAGACGGCGGGTATCACCGTCAACGGAGCTCGGATCAAGACAGATCGGGAGTCTCAGGCCATGATTACCGGCGCAAAATCTTATTCCGACCTGAACGAAACCGTTGCTATCGACTGGAAGGGGGACGGTGGATGGGTCACAATCAACCGAACTGTGATCCTGGCCATTGCTCAGGCCGTGGCCGCCCATGTCCAGGCATGTTTCAGCCGGGAGCGTGTCCACGCCGAGGCAATCAACGCCCTGACCACCGTCTCGGAAATCGAGGCGTACGATTTCACGACGGGCTGGCCGGGGTAAATAAGGGCAAAAAGGCGGACAGTATATCAAGGAGTTCAAGGCTCCTCAACACATGTGACCGGGGGGGACACATGACGGGATAACCCGCTACCATCCGCGCAGAGAACACACGGCATATAGCAGGGTTACTCCCCAAAATCAAGGTGAGGAGGAGCACTGTATGAAAAGTTTTTTGGCTTACATGGGCGGAAAGTCTTTATTGGTGAACAAGATCATCCCTAAGATCCCGGAGCACAACTGCTATTGCGAAGTCTTTGCCGGGGCTGCATGGCTGCTCTTTAAAAAGGAAGAATCACCGGTCGAGATCATTAACGACATTAATGAAGATCTGGTGACCCTCTATCGCGTTGTACAGAATCACCTCGATGAGTTTATCCGATACCTACGGTGGATCCTGATTGCCCGGGGCGAGTTTGATCGGTTCAAAGCCGCCAATCCGGAAACAATGACGGATATCCAGCGCGCGGTCCGTTTCTATTATCTCTTGCGGACCGGTTATGCTGCACGGATCAAGGCTCCAGCATTCAACATAACCACAACCAGTCCACCTCGCTTGAACCTCCTACGGATCGAAGAGGAGTTGTCGGCCGTACACTTACGGCTGGCACGGGTTTATATCGAAAACAAGGCCTATAAAGAGACGATTACCAGGTTCGACAAGCCGGACACCTTCTTTTATCTGGATCCGCCTTATCATGGCTGTGAAGATTACTATGGCGACGGAATATTCTCTCGTGATGATTTCACTGTCCTAGCTGGGCTGCTCCGATCGGTCAGCGGTAAGTTCCTACTGTCGATCAACGATGTCCCGGAGACAAAACAATTATTCAAGGGATTTATTACTGAGACTGTCAATACATCATACACAACAGCCGGGGCGGACAGAAAGAAGCGCGTGACAGAGTTATTGATTCGTAACTATGACCTGTAAAGTGCCATAGTCGAATAAAAGACAGAGAAAATAAGGTCAATCCTGCCGGTCTGAGAGTCGGGAAAAACAAAGTCTCCAGATCGGGCAGGATTTCTGCGCCCTCCGTCCTGGACCCCAAAAGTTGTCACCGATTCCGTTTATTTGTCGCCGATTCTGTTTCACGTTGTCGCCAAATAGCTTTACGCGGTCATCTTTAGTCAAATTTTAGCCAGCGGAATTTTGAAATCCGATAAAATGAGGGATATGATGGTGTAAGTAGTTGAAATTATTGGTGCCGGAGGTGGGAATCGAACCCACACTACCGCAAGGATAGGGGGATTTTGAGTCCCCTGCGTCTACCAGTTTCACCACTCCGGCACAGGCAGGCGATTATAACGGGGCAAGGGGAAATGTCAAGAAAAATGTATTGACAATGGTGAAAGCGCCATGCTAAATGGT
>Ga0302253_1000525_pt1 | contig 30486 bp, 25 predicted proteins | sample AAG_RA_Trp_MG_FD_193537 | JGI IMG/M metagenome (GOLD analysis project Ga0302253, IMG submission 193537) | Enriched activated sludge microbial communities from anaerobic digester in WTTP, New Holstein, Wisconsin, United States - AAG_RA_Trp | ecosystem: Engineered > Bioreactor > Anaerobic >...
GCTGCTACAAAAGTATTGAACAAAACTCTATATTGTGCGATTTGTCGTATCGACAGGTCCAACACCACAACCTGTATCCGAACAGTTCCGTGAGGGCTCCTGCACCACGGCGGGAGCCCAAGTCGGGCAGGAGGAGAGATGGACGAGAAAAAGAAAAAACAACCTGCCGGCGATAAATCCTACATCGAGGAGATAGCAAAAGACCGACCGCTGGCAGAGGAGTCTGATTTGGAGGGGTTCCGGCGACGCGGTGATACTTATCTTACCGAGGAGGATTTGCAAAACGAGCAGTCCACCGGACGAGAGGCCGCGGGACTCACCAGGGAGGAGGCTATCAAAGCCATCGCCAGGTCAGAGGGTATACAGTACCCCGAGGGCGATCTTGAGGAACTCTATAAGAGGATCCGGGAGAAAAAGAAAAAAAAGTCCATGCCATATGAACCGATGATCGATAGGCCAGGGATATGACGGGATCTACTGAAGCCAGGGGCGACAAAGAACTTATAGGCGAGCTCGACAAACTCTACACAGCCCTACAGCAGGATCGCAAACCGTTTGAGAGCGTGTGGAGCGAGGTCACTGATATGTTTTACTCCAAGCGCAACATATACCGCCCAAATAACGATACGCAGGACCGAAAGCCAACCCATAGGTATTCCTCAAGGGCAAAGCGAGCTCTCGCTATCGCCTCAAGGGGGTTCCAGGGGTATACCGCAGACCGCCGGTCAGACTGGCTTCAGCTCCAGTTTGAGGATCACACTCTCATGGGGATGTACGGGGTCCAGGACTGGCTTGAGGTGTCTCAGCGTATACTCCTGGCTCATTTTTCCAGGTCTGGATTCTATGAAAAACTGGCCGAAATGATCCCCGACGCAATGAGTATGGGGACAGGGGCGATCTACTCCGAGGAGGATGTTGAGCGCCATAAAATTGTCTTCCGATGCCGGCACCCAAGGGCAATATACATATCCGAGAACTCATTCGAGGAGGTCAAAATTGTTATAGACGAGGAGTATATGTCGTACCGCTCGCTAAAGGATCGGTTCGGCGAACTCCTGCATAACAACATGCTCGAGCGAGAGAAAACTACCCCATTCGCCAGCACTACGATACTGCATATAACTATGCCGTTCGATGGTCGTTTCGCAAAATACGCATCCGGGCCCAGGTCTAAGGCGATGCAATTTATCTCAATTTGGTATGACAAAGATAACTCACACATCATCGACGTGGGGGGATATTTTGAGTTCCCTTATGCCATTTGGCGCTATGATAAGTCTGACGGGGAGGCGTACGGATATTGCCCTGGATTCGATGTTATCGACGACGTATACATGGCAAATCAAATGTCCAGGACCAGGATCCAGCTTGGTAACCTAATCGCAGACCCGCCGATGATAGTGGATGAGGAGCTCGAGGGCTCTGATTTTATCGTCCCGGGGTATCACGCATACAGGACAAAGAAAGACTCGACTATGGATCCGGTGGCCCTCGGAGCCAACTACCCCATCGCTACCGACAACGAGGACCGAATCGAGGCCGCGATTGATGCCCACTTTAATGTACCAATCTATCAGATGCTTCAGCAGCTTGAGGCAAGGAACAAAACAGCTACTGAGGTTATTGAGATTGCTGGAGAGCGGGTCGCGGTACTAGGTCCTACGGTAGGACAGTTTGAACTCGAGGCCCTCCAGCCCCTCGTGCGCAGATCATTTAATTTGCTGCGTCGAGCTGGTTTGATCCCCCCTCCCCCACAGGCGGTCATGGAGGCAATCCAGTCGGGGCAAACCCTAAAAGTAGAGTTTCTCGGTCGACTCTCGCAGATCCAGCGTAGGTACTATAAGACTGATGGGCTCAATCAGGTATTCGGTTACATCGCTCCGATTCAACAGGTTAACCCAGAGGCTCTGGATAATATCGATTTCGACGCGCTCACCAGGGAGAGCCTTGAAAGCGCCGGTGCTCCGGCCTCTGTTGTCCGAGAGTTGGAGGATGTGGAAAAGATCCGGGCAACCAGGGAGCAAAAACAGGCCGAACTCATACAGAAGCAGGAGCTGCTTAGTCAGGAGCAGATGCTCGCAAAGAATGCAGACAAGCTCGGGAAGCGCCCCGAAGCAGGCTCTCCGCTCGAAAATATGGGGAAGATGAATGGCTGAGACCGCTACTGAGAAACAAGCGCGATTGGAGCGCGAGCTCAGATACGTATACCGCAAGGTATTTGGTACGCCTGAGGGGAAAAAGGTTCTTTTTTCTATCCTTCAGGACTGCCGGTTCCTTTCGGAGGCTGCCACCAACGAAGAGGTAGCACTACGAAATTATGCTACAACCCTGGTCCGTGACAGGATCGGGATTAAAGACGCGCAAGGGATGATGTCTCTTGTGGACACCATGATCGAGCGCGGAAAGTAGGAGGGCGTATGCCAGAAATTGAAGGCCAGGCCGCGAGCCTTGAAAAAGACAACTCCGGTACTGGAGCGGACACAGGAGAGGGAGGAGCCGGTTCCTTCCTCGACAGTCTATCGCAGCAATCCGGTAGTGGTTCCACATCTGCGTCGCAGGACGGAGCCCAGGCCGCGAAAGACACGAGCAGCGCGGGAGATAAGACGACCGTATCCCTGCCCGGATTCGCCTCCGCCCTTCCGAAAGACTCCAGAGCGGATGAGAAAATCGCAGCGTATGTAGGTAAGTTCCGATCGTGGGACGAGCTTACGAAGGCTGCAATGGAGCTCGAGAGCAAACTCGGAGGGATGGTCAGCGTTCCGAAGGATGGAGCGAGCCAAGAGGAGATCGCCGCATACCATAAAGCTATCGGCGTTCCCGAAAAACCAGAAGATTACAAGCTCGAGGCAGATAAGAGAGTAAACGCGGACCCCGCCCAGGTAGAGGCTTTCCGTAAACTGGCCCATGAGATCGGGCTCACTCAAGCACAGGTGGAAAAGCTCTGGAAGAGCTCGAATGACACTGTAGCAAAGGCTTTCGCTGATACTGCCGCTGCGGCGGAGGAAGCTAGAGCGGCGGCTTTTCAAAACATGGTCAAAACACTCAAGGAAGAGTGGGGAGCCGACTTCGCAAGGAATGACAAAATCGTTAAGCGTGGTATCGATGCGTTCGGTACTGATGCTTTCATGTCATCAGCGAAGCGTGAGGGGTATTTCTCCAACCCGGAATTCGTGAAACTTTTCTACCGGCTGGGTTTAGCCGTTCAGGAAGACACGGTGGGCGGCGGCGGACCAAGGACTTCGCAGCAGCCCTCAGGATGGGGAATACCGCGACCAGGACTCTAATAATCTGCGCGAGCGAAAGAGGGCACTATGGCCACCCTTTCGCTGAACGATCAGCTTACCCCCATCGAACTCGCAAAGAGATTTGGGGATAAAAGCACTATTTCTATTGTAGAAGCTCTCTCTGAAACAAACGAACTCATGCTCGACGCGGTTCAGGGAGAGGCCTCCGACGGCACCATGAATCGCACTGTTCAGAGAGCGACGCTCCCCTCCGGAACCAGGAGGATCTACGGAGGTCCTGTAGCCATGGAGGCCAGCCAGACCCGCCAGATTGAGGACGGCATCGAAATGCTCGAAGCCTACTCCGACATCGACGCGGATATGGCAGATCATTCTCCGAACAAACAGGCCCTGATAGACTCTGAGGACCGCGCGTTTCTCGAGGGCATGGGCCAGACCATGGTCGAGGATCTTCTTTTCGGCCGCAAATACAACGGCCTGGAATACATCGATGGTATCTATGCCAGGCTTCCTGCCAGTATCGACAACCAGACCGTGTTCGGCGTCGAAACTTCCGGGAGCAATCTCGCGTCCATCATTCTTGTTAAGTGGGCAGAAGACAAGGCAAAGCTCATTTATCCGAGGGGCGTTCCTGGTCTCGGCGTCAAGGCAGAATGGAGGGGGAAACAAGACGTATCGGTACTCAAGGCTGACGGGAGCCTCGGCACTCTGCCGATGTACCGAACTTTCTACAAAGTCCATTTCGGCTACACTCAGCGCCATCCGTATGCTGTAAAGAGGATCTGCAACATCAATCCACTCTCCTCTAACGCCGAAACGATCCTCTCCAAGCTCAACAGGGCGATCAACAAACTACCTAAGGGTAACGGTACAGTCGTCGCTTACATGAATCCGGACGTAAAAACGATCCTGGATAACTACACGATCATCACCAAGAGCCTCTACACCAGGATGGGCGAGGATCCGTGGGGCCGCCCGATCACCATGTTCAACAACGTCAGATTCCGGATGGTCGATGCGCTCCCGGTCACGGAAGCACTCGTTTCGTAATTACAGCGGGGCTTCCGTATCGGAGCCCCATCATTATCAAAGGAGGAGCAGTAATGTTCCACAAGAATAATGTTTTTTGCGACGCTCTGGATGTCGATACTGCCGGTACCGTGTATTCGGACATTATCGACACCGGCGCTGCGAACGTAGGCGATGTCGAGCCGCTCGTGCTCGAGCTTAGGTCCGAGGCTGCAGCCGCCGGCTCGGGAACCCTGGATATCACTCTACAGTCGTCTGATTCGGAAGGTTTCAGCACGGCTATCGATGAAGTGGTTATCCCGCAAAAGGATAAAGACGGTCTGGCTAAGGGCGTGTTTTTTACCGGTACCCTACCCTATCGAATGAAGCGCTATCTACGTCTCAAATTCGTCGTCACTACCGGTTTCACTTCCGGAACCGCCCTCGTGACGGGCGCTATCAGGGCGAGGTTCTAATATGGCTAAAACACCATCTCCTACTGTTGTGAAAGAAGGCGAAATCAGGCGGTTCAGGTGCAAAACCTCGTGTTACTGGAATAACAACCTCTGGACCGGAGAAGACAAGATAAAGCTAAGGGGAGGAGGCAGAGTCTCGGAGATCCAGTTCAAAGGACCAACCGAGATCCCCGCAAATTTCCAGTTCGAGAACTGGGAAGAGTTCTGAAATGCGACCGGGGGCCGAAAGGCTCCCGGTTTTCGGAGGGTAAGCTGTGACTGAGATAGATATAGCAAATCGAGCTCTCGCAAAAATTCACGCCTCGGTATCATTAAGCTCTAGCACTGGGTTTCTTTATGGAGCGGGGACCTCTCTTGAGGCTACTATCGTTCGTCAGTTCTACAACTCCTCCAGACAGCAGATGTTTAGAATTGCCCCTTGGACATGTATCAAGACAAGAAAACGCCTCGCATCGGAAAAATGGCTAGACGTATGGAATTGGATTGAAGGAGAACTTGTTGTAGGTCATAACAATGATGGTTATGCGGTTTATGAATGCACTACCAAGGGATTAGGAGGCGCGCTTGAGCCTACCTGGCCAACCTCCGGAACCGTATCTGATGGGGAAGCCGTTTGGACATTCAGGTACCCGGTGAAGGCCGATGTACCGAACGGTATAAATTCTGGCTTTTCGCACACTTTTCCATTGCCGGCCGACTATATAAATCAAGTCGAATTCGTTGATTCGAATGGTAACAATATCGTCGCCGAGATTGAAGGAGAATACGTATTTTCTTCTAGCACAGATCTTACGCTTATATATATTCCAGACCAGACAGACCCCAACAAGTGGGACGCGCTTCTTCAGGAGGCTATCGTAACACAGCTTGCGTCCGCGATAGCCTTCCCTATCACCGGTGACCACAAAGCAGAAGCCGTGCTCGCGCAATCAGCATCGGCGCTCGTATACCAGGCTATTGTCAAGACATCAAGGGAACGCAGGCAAGGGAGAAAAACAAGTCGGGCGTGGTTTCCTGGACTCTTCGATAGAGGCCAGCCGTGAAGATATTTACCGATTTCACCGCCGGCGAACTTTCTCCTCGACTGAAGGGCAGATTCGATCTCGAAATTTACCATAAAGGTTTAAGCCATGCCGAAAACGTTCTGCCGTTTCTTCCAGGTGGAATGTCGATTCGGCCAGGATTTCGATTTATCAATGACATTGGATCATCCGCCGTGCGATTGCATGGCTTCATCATATCAGAAAGCCTATCGTATATCGTCGAATTCAGCGCATTTAAAATAAAGATATGGAAGGACGGTTCTCCTCTTGAGGATGAGAACGGTGTCGTCGAACTCGTGACCCCATTCTCAGACCCATGGGCGCTTCAGTTTGCTCAGGACTCGGCAGATTTATATATCGCTTCCGGCACAGCTGCGGTCCAGGTCCTGAGTATGGTGTCTGAGGATATATTCGTATTTGAGACGCTTGCGATTACCAGCAATGCCGGCATGATCCCGTTTCAAAGTGCTGGTAACTATCCACGGGCTATAGCGATATTTGACGGTAGGCTCTGGTTGGCGGGGACGGCGAATGATCCACAAGCGATATGGGCCTCAGAGCCATTCGATTATGGCAATTTCACGTTCTTTGACACCATCGAGTCATCTTCTGAGCAAATGCGTGAGCCGATGAGGGCGTTTACCGGCAACAGAACATCAAATAGTGCAACCATCACAGGGATCTCTGCTGAGGATCTCGCTGGCATGAGGATCGGGGATACTGTTTTCGGGACAGGTATTCCCTATGTCTATCCCGACACCATCACCAGAATTCAGGAAATTGGCACCGATTATATCGTCATGGACCATAATGCGACGTCATCAGGAACCACGGGGATGTATACAGGATGGCACGACAGAGCGGTTACGGAATGGGAATTAGTTGCGACGACAAGGGATGTTATTACTTCAGCCAACGCATTTAAAAAAACTATTGCATGCTCCACGAACGAAACGATACTTTGGCTTGCTGCAGGGACAGATCTCGTTGTTGGGACAAACTGTTCTGAGAGGATAATCCCAACTGGAGTCACCGCGCCGAACTTTGTCTGTAAATTACAGACCAGTCACGGCTCTGCGCCAGTCCAGCCGGTTCTTCTTAACGACGCCGTTGTGTTCGTTAATCCGAGCAAAGACGCACTTAGGGAATATGTTTATAAGGGACTTACTTCTGAGGTGCAGGCATATACCGCCCTCCGGGTTGATTACATGGCTGATCATATTCTTTCCGGAATCAAAGAGCTGGACTTCTCCTCCTCGGGCCTCACGATGTTATGGATCGTTAAATCATCAGGGGAGCTTATCGCCCTCGCCCACGATCGATCTATGGGAATAAATGCGTTCACCAGGATATCGCCGGCAATTGGTAGTATTGAGTCCGTATGTGTTATTTCAGAGTCTGGCGAGGATATCCTTTATGCTTCCATTAACGTATCCGGGGCAAGGAAACTTGTCAGAATGGATAGTATGTGGTCCGGACGACATCTGGACTTCTATCAGGTAAAACAGGTTTCAGGCGGGGCCATAGACGCTTCATGGCTCTCAGGTTCTGCGGTGGTTGTCTACGATAATAAAACCCAAGAGGTGGCGATTGAAGCCGGATCCGCCGCCGTGTCCGACATCGAGAACGGAGAGGACGTGGTCATAGGGCTTCCCTATACCGCGACACTCAAGACCATGCCAACCGCATCAAACCCGCTCCAGCGCAAGAATGTCCCCATGGGTGTTGTAAAACTCTACGAAACAATCGGCACGATTAAAGCTGGATACGGAGAAGCGCTTTTTTCTTATTCAGTGGAAACAATACAAAGCTCAGATCTTGATATGGTATTCGGCGGAGGATGGGATCGGGAAGGGATTATCACAATACAAGCCAGCAGTTTGCCGTTCGCCGTACTCGCTCTCGGCCTTGAGACGATAGGGGGATAGTATGGTTGGATTGCTTATAGCGTCTTTGGTCGTAGGAGCCGCGGCGTCTGCCGGCGCCGGAATACTGAGCAGAAAAAACCAACGCCAACAAGCCAGGAAAGAAGCACAATACCAAATAGATACAATCGCCGCCGACACGAAAACAACCCTCGGGACGATGCAAAGAGAACTCGCGGTGCAGAAAGACGCTGATCTAAAGAAAGCGAATCAGATAGAACGCTCCGCGATAGACGACAATACGGCAAATATGCAGTCGGCTTACATCGAACAACTGGCCTCAGAATCATCTCATATCGATCTCATAGAATCATCGATGCAGGAGCTTGGTACGGCCTCGGCACAGCAGGGAGCATCCGGAGTCAGGATGGATGCCACGCTCGGATCTGTTATGACTAACAGGGCTAATCAACAAATCTCGCAGTCCAGAGATTTGATTGATCGGACATCAAAGACCCAGGCAGGTGTCGGCGCATTAAATCTTGCAGAAGCCAGGGCCCAGGCCAGCGAGATTCGTTCGCAGTACGATCCTGGTTCAGCCTTCATGGATTTGTACCACTACAAGCGATCGAGAGTCATGAGTAAAGCACTGCTGGATACCGCGTATTATAGCGGCATAAAAAAGGACAACGAATACAACACTAATTGGTTCCTTGCCGATTTGTTCGGTGTCGCAGGAGCGGCAGCCGGAGCGGTACAGGGTACGTATGGGGCTGGGATTATGGGCGGAAGCAAGGGGTTTGCGTAATATAGGAGCAGGTAGATGAGTTCAAGCGGACAAGCATTAGCCCAGGCTATAGGACAATTTGGTCAGTCGTTCCAACAGATGGGAGAGACGATATACAAGGTCCAAGCCGAAAACGAGTTTCGGAACGAATCGCTCAAAATTGCAGACGAAATAGAGCAGTTCAATAATTCACTCCTCACCGACCCAGATCATGGAACCCCTGGCGTAAATGACGGATACATGAAAAAGTGGAACGACTTAAAAAAAACATTCGACCAGAGAATTGCATCCGTCAAGAACCCTCTGGCAAAGAAAAACCTTGAAGGATATATAACTCAGGCACAAACATCACAGGCTAGCAGGGTATATGGATTACAGTTCCAGGGCTGGTCAAAGCGGATGATTGCTGATGCTGAAACTCGCGTCAATGGCATAATCTCAAACATGGCAGTATCGACGGATTTTAAGCTTGCACAGATCAACGAGGAATTAGAATCACTCCTCTCACAAAACCTCATAGACGAAAAACAGTACGGCGAGTACAGAAGTAATTTCGCAAAAGCAGTAGTGTCTCAGGATTTCATTAAAAGAGTCGTGTTGATGGCTAAAGAAGAAGGCTATACAGCGACAAAAAATTTCATTCTTGGAGAAGTATCGACCGTCCGCATGATCGGCGGGGTCCCGGTATCGATCGATACAGCCGACTTCTCCAGGGCTCAGGCAGTCCTTGATTATACGGTAGAGGGCGATCAGAGGGCTGGAGATGATGAGGCTGTTAAATTTTCAGACCTTGTTCTCTCAGGAAAAGCTACCGACGCAGATTACCAGAAGATAATCGACTCCCCTAATATGTCGTACTCGCAAAAAATGACGAGCGCTCGGGAGTGGTATCAGAGCAAGGGCGACAAGGAAATGGCCGCCGCTCTTATTGGCGTATCCGACTATTACGCATTTGCTAGAGGAGACATAACTCCGGACACGAAATATACGACACTAGGAGAAGTCCAGGAACTTTTGAAGGCCGGGAAGATTAAAAATCAAGAATATCTCACCATCATTGGAATCTTTAACCAGGCTAAAGACCTGATCGAAAGGTCCGACAAAAGTAAAGAATTAAAGAGCCTTTTGGCTGACATAATAGACGGAAAGGTGCAGACCGTTGATGAGGTAAATTCCAGATCTCCTGAGGGAGACACTTCGGCGCTTTCTTTCTTTCTTCAGACCCAAGACAAAAATAAAGCAGACTCGCAGGTTAAGACTGCGAACGACGGCCTTGGGAAAATCAGGAGCCTTGAAAAAAAAATAACAGAAGGGGCCTCCGGAGAAGAGGACTTCAAAGAGATTGAAACCTGGCTTGAAGATAATAAAGAGACACTTGGCTCTTCATATGGAACCATAAGCAACGGTATTTCGCAACTGAGATGGAAACATGTCGATTCAGTATCTGCGGAAAAGTCCAGAATGATAGAGAAAAAAATAAGGGAGAACCCAGCACTTGTCTCAGATTCTGATATATGGTCAAAAGATCTCAGCGCTGCCGACAGCTCAAGGCTTGCAACGCTTAAATATTCTATGACAAAAGATGCCGATATTACCGATTCTGACAGGGCTGCAAAAGAGGTAATTAAAAGATATCAGACGAACATTTTGATAAAAAGCGGGGTAATACCAGAGCCCGGGCAGCAGCAATTAACCGAAGAATATTTAGATTCAGTTAAGGACAAACTTCCGCTTTCAGTGTACGAGTCGTTCTCATCTCAGCTCTCAAGGGATTTGGTCGAAAACGCATGGACCGAAAAATACTTAGGCATTCTTAAAGACATCAGAGAAGGAAAGAAAATAGATATAGATCTTATTTCAAAAGACGCTTCAATTCCATTTAACGCGAAAATAGATCTCATCCAGAAGGCGATGGAGGGAGCAGAGGACTCTAACGCATATCTTGTAAATGAGAAGTATCAGGCTGCGAAAAGGACTGCCACCGGCACACTAAGGGATGGCGAGTCTCCGGTTTCCGTAAAGGATCTCAGAGAATACATTTCGACGTTTGACAGCAAGGCTCTTCCGTTATCTGTAAGAAAACTTTACCAGGATGCAGCAGATCTTCTGGACACTACAATGGTGGCCGACAAGCTCGACAGGGAAATCCGCTCCAAGGGTGAGGCGTGGGTAGTAAACGGGATTGTAAATGAGGACGAGGCCACCGCCTTATTATCCTCGATAGACAACTCAGTTTTGATAGACAAGGCTGGTATGAGGGCGCTGCTCGATACATTCAGGAGCAACGCAAAAGCGGTCGCACGACAGATGGCTTATGATCAGCAGAACGCCGAAGACCGACAGTACACCGCAAGCCAGAGGGCAGAAGCCGCAGCAAAAAAGGATGCTCAGGATGCCCGTAAGATTGCTGCTCAGCGGGTAAGAGATGAATTTATCAAGGATCTCGGCAAGGGAATGACAACGGAGCAGTACCTTGGATATCAACTCCAATACGAGGAGATCTACAGAGAAGCTCCTGAGGAATACTCTTCATCATTCCATCCCCTTGAGGTGCTATATGTATCGAAACAGGACGCCGAATACGGGAAAAAGGAATATGAGGCTCAAAAGGCGTTTAGTGAACTCGTCAACTCCAGCATGATCGAGGGCTGGGAAAAGACCACCGACCCTCTGTCATACGACATGATAAACAAAATATTCCCGTCTGATTCTGAAGCGGATAATAAAGGCAGAGCGTATTGGACTGAGAAACTCAGAACGTTTCTTATGTCCGACGAAGCTGGCCATATAGAAAGAACCAACGCGGTAAACGCACTTATCGCTGCTCGGTCAAACAGATGGGCTGGGTTATATGGATCACCCGAATACAATAAAGACGCACCGATGCTTACCAGTGAACTCCTAAAGCAGTACCGCGGGGTATTGAAGATCTCTGACATGGAGGGGTTCGGCAATGATATTGATAGCTTTGCGAGGGCTGAGTACGCCCTCAATGAAGCAGCGAAAAAAGAAGCCGCTGGCACGACACACAGCCCAGCAGAAGTCGCGGCGGGAAAAGACGTGTACTCCAGACTCCAGGGATACGCGGCCATGCTTGCTATGGGGACCCTATCTTCCGGATATGCCAGCCAAACTATTACGATTACAAAAAACGGTGTCGATCATCAGGTAACTCTTACGCCAGAAGTTTTTGAAGCAGTATTGCAAGAGAACGCAGCGCAGCTAATCGCTTCTGGGGACTGGGGAGCTGCCGTAGCTCTCAAGCAAAAGTTTATGGGAAAAGTAACCAACCCGGTCTGGAAGCCGGTAGAGGATGCCATAAAAGAGATCACGAGCAACGGCAAATATTATAACAAATTCCCTCCAGAATTGCAGAATTGGGTAGACCTCGAGATAGCCCAAACCACAAATCCGACGCCAGAGTACATTAGTACACTCATCTCAAACCTGAAAACGCGGGTGCATAAGCTAGATATGCGGAACTACATAAAACTCAAACAAGGGGCCTGGGATGTGTCTGAGGATTACCTCTCTGCGGTAGGAAAGGGTGAACTCGAGCCATTCATAGGAACTGTAAACGGTAGGGTTGTCGCTACCTTGCAAGAATTCAATACAGTCATCACCGGATGGGCTGAGAATACGCTTAAACAAGTAAACTACGCTTCTGGCGCAAATATTTTAACAGAGGGGAAGAACGCGAAGCGCGAGCTTTTCACCAATGGGCATCTGCAATTCAGGGTCACTGATCAAGCTACCCTGAAAGCACTTGGCGCTTCAGGCACCGAAGCCGTTTACTACATGGCTTTCTATGGCAATGACGCGCTCCCGGCACGTGAAGTCAAGAACAAAGATGGTGGGTATGTTCAAACATTCATCCCATGGGAGAAGGACGGAGAGAAGAATGGACGATGGGTTCATGTTGAAGCGAAGCGTGATGTGGACGGGATAACAAGATTCCAAAAAACACAAGCGCAGATCAACGCTGATATCGCAAGAGGAATCATCGAAAAGGAGCCGCCTGACTCGATTAAGGCTGTTGAAAACTATCCCGGCATGGGGATTTAACCTCTGGAGATTATTGATGGATCTACAAAGCTATTACCGGAACTTATACGCTTCGTATCGTGACGAAGAAGAAGAAAAAAGGCTTTATGACCCATCTTCTTTCGATGATAGCCTCATTAAGTACGCTGACGACAACCCTGAAAAAGACAAAGAAATAGCTAAGGCAAAGGGGCTCGCTCCTGGATACGCTGATGCCCCGGTCCAGTCATGGATCCCTGTCGATATAGCAGGAACCTTTCAAAAGATACTCGAAACCGCCCCCGAAGGGGTTAATCCTAACGAGCTGGAAACCAGACTAAACACAGCCTACTACTTGGCCAAGACAAAGAACATCTCTTTCGACGACGCGTTTGAAAACCTGGATTCGTATATCGAAACGGACTACGGAAAGGCCACTGGCCCAAGGTCTGGCCTTGATTCGCTCATAAACATTGTAAACACCGGGATAATAAATCGGCAGATATTCAAGTATGCCAACGAACTCAAACACAAGGTGGGCGCCTTCGATGGTCAGTACAAGGATTGGACCGAGATCGAAAAGGATCCGCTATACAATAAAATTCGCGAACTTGAAACCCGCCTCCCCACACAGGACGTATACAAAAGATCGTGGCCGATAGAAACGCTGAAGAAGGTGATGCAAGTTATCCCCTCCATCACCGAAAGCCTCGGTAAAGGAGCTTTAGCTTCAATAGTTGCGAATATAGGCACAACGGCGCTCATGGGAGGGACGATAGGATCTGTAGCTGGTCCGCTCGGGACGGTAGCAGGTATCGCCACCGGCGCTACAGGCGGGGCAATTGTTTCCATAATCCCAACCATCGCCTCTCTCGCATCCGGCCTCGCCACGTCAACAGCAGTCGCGTTAAATACCCAAGAGGCTGAAGGTGGCGCAGCATTCTACGATCTGATCAAATTCAGAGATCCTGTCACTGGCGAACGAATAAATCCAGTCCAGGCCGCAAGATGGTCAAGGGTTTACGAAGCGTTTTCGGCAGCGGTTGAAATGATGCAGACAGACGTATTCTTTAGGCCTTTCAACAATGCCCTAAACTCGGCACAGAAAAACGCTTTTCGCGGGGCCGTAAAATCATCTCTTGAATCAATCTCTGACGCATCTGCCAGAGCGGGAACCCTCTTGCAGCTCGCCAATACTACCGCCGGGAAATATCTCCTTGAAGTGGGCAAGCGAACCGCCCAGGAAACATTCGAGGAGGATCTTCAGGAGGGACTCCAGATATGGACCACCGAACAGGCGAAGCGAATTACTAATAAACTGGACAATACCAGTATTTCACCAATTCAGAAAGAAGAGATCGTCAAAAGGATCGTGGATACCACGGTATCATCGGCTATAGGTCTCGGGGTATTGAGCTTAGCTCCTGCCGCCCAAGTAGTATGGAGCGATACGATATCAAACAGGGCTGAAGGAGTCTCTGAAGGGGTAAAAGAGTTCGTATCGGAGAAACTGAGCCCAGAACCCATAACCATAGCTCCAGAGCAACCAGCAAAGCCGCCTTTATTCTTCAAGTCCTACGAATCAGCACCTGGGGTTATGGAATTCCGTGGAACAACCGACACGGAAGGTCAAAACAGGAAACTCTCCGTCGAGGCTACTGTCGTCATGAACGACGAAGGGAAAACCGCGACGATCTCCGGTATCGGAACGAGTAAGACTATTTCGAAAGATCCCAGGGAAATGACCAGGCAGATCAAGGAAACGATAAAGAATATTCATTCCGAGCTTCCCAGGTACGAAATCCTCTTTACGCCAAAGAACACCATCGAAAAACAGGTAAAGACCGAACTTGAGGCGGAAATTCCGAACATCTTCAAAATGACTCAAGAAGCCCCACAGCAGCCACAGGAAGCGCCGGTAGTGAAATTAGACCAGAAAGCCACTGTAGACGCAACTGCTTTACAGCAAGAGGCCATACAGGGCAATCAAAAAGAGACAAAAGCCGAACAAGAGGCAAAATTCAGCCCCGAGGAACTCGCACGGTCACAGCGCGAGGGTGCTGCCAGGATGGAATCCATTCTTGATAGGGGTGGATATAAATTTACAATGGATACAGAGGCAGAGGTGGCAAAAATAAAATTCCATCCCGATCTGCCGAATTTCAAAGAGGGTGTCAATGCTCAAGGGGTGGGGAAAAAGCTAGTAGGGCCTCCTGATACTCTTGGCATGGCACCGATTATCCTCTATGAGACAAATGATGGCCAGCGGTATATCGTGACAGGACGACACCGGCTGGATCTCTGGAAGGAATACGGGTACCCTACTATCCCGGCTCAGATCCTTAAGGAGTCTGACGGATACACTATTTCGGACATGGCGGTTATTGACGCCGAAAACAACATCAGAGACAATCAGGGAACGGAGAAGGATTATGCCAAATACTTTGAGCGAATCAGAATTGGAGAAAAAGAGGCAGAAAGACGAGGACTTCTACGCAACGATAAGGGAAAATTGGGATTCTATATCGGCACGTTTGCCTCCCCAGCGCTACGCTCTCTTTATTACTCCGGCAAGATCTCAGCAGCAAAAGCAGGAGTCATCGCAGAAATAGGGCAAGGGAACGACGCCCTCCAATCTCGCGGCATGAAAGCCGCAGAAGATAAGCGACTATCAGCAGCCCAGCTCAGGGAGTCGATGTATCAATTTAAGCTCGACTACATGAGAAAAACGGGCGGAGGAAAGCAGGACGCTTTATTTGGGGATGGCGACTGGGAGGACCTGGCCGACCAGGTAGAGCTCGGCAAGGCCGCAGCCGACATAAAGGATGAGATATCCCAGGAGATCTCCGTACTCAAACAGGCAGCGAGGCTCACCGATACAGAGCGGTCCAGGTTCCTTGCAGAGTACGGGTTTAAGGTTGATAACGTAGGCGGGCTCCAGGCTCGCCTTGATAAGCTCATGGATCTCCAGACAAGGTGGTCAGGAGAGCTCTGGACCTCGGACCCTGAACTCGTGTATCAAGCAAAAGTCCGCGCCGGCCAAGCGACCGAAGAAGAGATAGCCACATACAATAAGCAACAGGAATCAAAAGGTGAACAGGCGGAGGTTGTCCACGAAACCGCCCCGCTGTATGGTGATAAAAACCCAATCACTTCGCCATCTCCGTGGATATATAAGGCCGAGCAAATTATAAACAATAAAGTTCAGGGGCCTGTGCCCGGGAACCAGATCCTCAAGACCCTCCAGGCCGCTGGCGTGAAGTCCGAGGAGCTGAAGTGGACAGGTCTTGACGAGTTCCTTGCTACAAATAAGAAAAAGACCCCGCAGGAAGTAATGGACTTCCTTGAGGCGAACAAACTACAGATCCAGGAAGTATATAAAAGAGAAAGGACTAAATTCTCTGAGTACGCCCTCCCCGGAGGGGAAAACTATAGAGAGGTGCTGTTTACACTGCCGAGGGAATTGGTAGATGACGGCAATGGAGATGTGCGATGGGACCGCGAAATCTCCTATGTTTCTCAACACTGGGACGAGCCCAACGTCCTCGCTCACACCAGGCTCGACGACCGCGAGACGCCCGATGGTAAGCGCGTCCTTTTCCTAGAGGAGGTTCAGAGCGACTGGCACCAGGATGGAAGAAAAAGAGGATACAAGACCAAGGAGTCTCTTTCACAAATTCAAGCCAGGCTAAAAGAGAAGTACGGGGAGTCTTGGCAATTTGCTATATCTGAGTCCGAAGCTGAGGAGATGCGATGGGCTTACGAGAATCCTGAAGGAATCCCTGAAGCTCCATTCGCGAAGACCTGGCATGAGTTTGTCTTCAAGAGAATTCTTCGTATGGCCGTGGAAGAAGGATACGACGCGATAGGATGGACCACTGGGGAGCAGCAAACCGATAGATATGACCTTTCGCGGCAGATATCGCTCGTTTCGTACAACGTAGGCTCCGAAGAGGCTGAAGTCTACGCTAAAGACGAAGAGCTGGATATGCCGTTAATGGTTGTCAAGAAAGAGGACCTGGAAGCGACTCTGGGGAAAGATGTAACCAATAAGCTTCTTGAGGGAACCCCGGACGAGGATGGCAATGTAAAGCTCAGTGGTATCGATCTCCGAGTGGGCGGTTCCGGCATGAAGGGCTTCTACGACAAGATCCTTGTCGACTTCGCTAACAAGTACGGAAAGAAGTGGGGAGCCAGGGTCCAACAAATAGAAATTGGTACCGAGAGCAAACAACAGTCGAACGGCGACTACTACCAAGAGACCGCAGTGGTCCATTCGCTCCCCGTTACTGACTTAATGAGAGTGGCGGTTCCTGAGGGACAGTACCTTTTTGAGAAAGCACCATCAAATTACGGATTGGATATATCGAAGGCTGAATACAGAAGGCAGATGCTAAAGGCCAGAGAGATCACGAAACTCATGGCGGATAATTCTGATGGATTCTTTATTGATGAAGTAAAAAATATGGTGAGCGCTAATACTTCAGCGTTGATCGATGCGCTCCAGAACGCCAAGTCTCAAAACGTCGCATTCGCTTCATCCGCTGAAGGTGGATATTCGGCAACGCTCACGCCAGCACAGGACGGGTCTTCCGACTGGGATATCAACCTCTTTATTAACGGAGACTTGCTTTTTGCGTACCGATTCAAGGATCGCGTAGAGGCTATAGAGAATCTCTTTACCGATATCGCCTCGTACTATGGATCCGCAGCAACATGGAAAGTAATTGGAGAACCGGGAGAGTTTGAGCTTACACCGGATCAGATAGGTGATATAATTCAAAAAGAGGAGGCTGAACTCGATCTTTTTGAGTATGATGACGCAACAATAGATCTGGTATATGGGAGCAAGGAGGCGTTTGATGCCGCAAACAAACAACTCGATATCTTCAAAGATGACGGAGCTGGAGATTTCTTTACGCGATATGGCTATCTGGAGAATGAAAACCTCAGAGAACCTGGTGTCTCAGGGAATAATAGACGGAGTCCCTCCCCCGTATCTTCCTTGCTCGGCAAAGCAGGCGAAATCCTGCATCCTCAGATTAAAGAAAATAGAAAAAGACAAAGACGTATTAGCTTCGTTGGACAGACTATATCGGGACATCATGACCTAGAAGAATTATTCCAAGTATATCGCAATCCGCAAATAGAAACATTCCACCTGATCTATCTCGATGAATCAGGAAAAATATTGGCTCATAATGCGATGTCTTCAGGAGTTCCCGGAAGAACCGTCGCCGTGGAGTATAAACAGCATCAAAGGAACGCCTATTCATTATCAGAGCGTATGAAGCGCTTAGGGGCTTCGAAAGTTTACCTGCTTCACAATCATCCATCAGGAAATCCAGCACCTTCAACCGATGATGTCACTGTTACTAACTATTATCTTTCCATGCTTGGTAACACTTTTGCAGGCCATATTATATTGAACCACAATAAAGCTGCGCTGATTGATGCCAATATAATAGCTTATGGTGTACGTAATAATATTCCCATCGAAAAACTTGCAGATGAAATTAAATTACATTCGTACTCTTCTTCTGAAACCAGCTATGATGTTGCTAGTGGCAATCACATAGATAGTCCAGAAGAAGCTGAAAGATATGCGCTTTCCATGTTGGGGAACCGGTCTGGTGGATCGCTTATAATTACCGATTATCACTATAGAATCCTTGAATGGAGGGTTTGGAACAATACTAACCTGAAATCAATTTATCAGGCGGTAAAGGAATCGGGAGGATCTCACGCATTCTTTGCCACCGATAACAGAACTCAGCATGAAACTCTTTACAGAAATGTAGTGATGGCTTCGGATAATGGTGGAAAATACAACGTCATGGTGGATCTTCTCTTGCTGAACAGAGGTCAGGACAAAACTGTAAGATTCGATCATAAGGTGATCCACGGTGGAACGTATTTAAACCACTATAATTATCGTATGTCAAAAAATAGTAAATACCGTATCGGTAGATTTGTAATGGAATCTGATCTCGCGCAGGAGGCGGGAGAATTTGACTCATACCAGGAATTCAAGAACGCTTATGTATCAGAAGGAGAAGATGACAGCGAGTTAAAGAAGGCATGGGCGGAGAAACAGAATAAAAAAAGCTCTGCGGAGCTGGATCAAGACTTTATTTCAATGTTACAGGCTGACAGGCAAAAGCTGCGCGACTTCCTCGAAGCGAACGGAGCCGATCTGTTTAACAGAAAAACGCCAAGAAAAAATATGTCTGTCGTTGATGCAACGTCTTACCGGCTCGCAACAGGAGGAGTTGTCTCTGACGCCACTATTGATAGGGCTATGATGCTCATAGAGAAGCATCCAGTAGAATGGCGAAAACGTTTTGCAGATCTCTCAGGTGAGCTCTGGAGCGAAGGGAAACCGCAGGATTTTGATATTGCCCCGCCGCGGCGTAAGAGTCTGGCTACTCTCCAGGCGAAACACAAAGAGGCAATCTCTAAACTACCCGACGGAGCAGAAGTAATTGGATCAGCAGAAGAGCTCGTAGCCAAAACAGAAGAACTCCGGCGCGAACTCGAAAATAAAAAGAGGGCCCTTAAAGAACTTCAGGACAGATTCTCATACGGAGAAAAGAGAATCGTTGATATGGTCAGGCAGCAGAAAGACCTTGAAAAAAGAATATGGGCAGGACGAGTTCGTGCCAAGCTGTCGCCGGAATACAAGGAGATTGTTAAGGAACTCGAAACTCAGGCGAAAGAACTCAAGTCTGCTATCGCTGAAAGAACCATGGCTCTGTCGCCACAATCTGGGATGAAGGGAGCAGCTTACGCGATTGCAAAGAAAGAAGTAAAGGATGCCACTGACGCCCTCAAAAAGCAATACGCAATTGAGAAAGCGAAAAGGACAGAGAGAGGCTTGAAGCTCTACTACGCGAAAATGATATCAAGGCCTGTGTCGAAAAGCATAGACTTCAAGATCGGTAATCAAATAAGAGAGATTCAAAAACAACTTGATCCTAATTTCAGAAAAGATCCTACGGCTATGGAAAATGGTAGGCCGCTAAATAATTGGACGGTGGAAGAGCTACAGGCGCTCTATGAGGAGGTCGAAGCGCTTAGGGATTACGGCAGGAATATGCTTGCTGACAAGCTGTTCGACAGGTCTATGGAAAGGGCTGAAAAACAGTCAAAACTCAAAGAAACAGCAGCTAAAACAGGCAAGAAAAAACCAGCTTATTATTCAGGAACTGACGAAAACGCAGCTCAGCAGAAAGCTGAGAAAAATCTTATTCTAGCTGCTGATGTATCTCTTACGACTATACACAGAATTGCCCGAGAACTCGATGGCGGGGTGGAGCGTGGAAACTTCTATAGGGAGATTGTGGAAAGAGAGCGAGAAGCGTTTACTGAGGAGAAGAATAACATAGATCGTAGATACGCCAGGATTGAAGCGAAGATGCGTGATCTTGGACTCAATAGAGACGCAATGTATCGAGATAAGATAAAACTTGGGGAACAGACTATATCAAAATGGGAAGCTATATCCTTATACATAGGGATGCAGAACCAAAGAACCGCTGCAGCAATAATTTATGGCAATATGATGACCCAGGAGGAGAGGGAGAGTTTAAGCGATGAAGAGTTTTACTATCTCGCCATGCAAAATTACGGATATGTCAAAGATGCGATTGCCACCCTTTCTCCGGAGGAGATAGAGCTCGCAAAGACATTTATCCTTGATGGAGATATTGAATTCGACAGGCTCGCAAATGCAACGTATGTGTATGAAAACAGAATCCCCGAGAAAGAGGGAGTCTATTTTCCTCACGAAAGAAAGTCTCGTTCAGGAGAGGGAGAAACAGAAGAAGAAGTAATTGACCAGGTCCTCGCAAGGGCAGCGAGGGCCCAAAGACCTGTCGGGAAGCAGCCTACAATAAATCGTATTGAGATATCACCCAGACATCAGACGGCGATTTCTCTTGACGCTTTTCAGGTTTATAGAAGAGGAATCGAGCGCCAAGAACACTACATAGCTTATGCTAAATATATCTCCGATATGAACTCAATAATCAAAAACGGAAAATCTGCCGCAGCATTCAGAGAGACCGTAAGGCTCTACCACGGACAGCGTTACTTAGATTACCTGGACCGGTGGATATCCGAAGCCGCAAACCCGAAGGCGTTTACCGATTTCAACAAGCCGGTTCAAGGCATAGACCGCTTCTTTAAGATGATGCGAGGGCCTCTCGGGGTGGCCTACCTCGGCTATAGGGCTTCTCGAGGAGTATTCCAGCTTATAACCTCCCCTGCCCCTTACCTACCCTATGCTGGCACATTCATGATTTCCCGCATGGTAAAAAACCTAAACCCCGCTGAATTCATGAAGGTGCTTTCGTTTGCAAAAGAAAACTCGGCTTTTATTAGGCACAGAACAATCAACCCGACGGACGCATACATAAAGAACTATCTTGAGACGAATCCGAACGCAGCCAAGAGAAGGGCTATGGAGGTTGCGGGCGCAATAATGGAATGGTCAGACATGTGGTCTGTTTCTACGGGATGGATGGCTATATACGAAAAAACCACAGCATCCCTAAAAGATTCCGGAAAAAACAAAGCAGAAATCCACAAGGAAGCAATACGAGAGGCCGACAGGGTAACGATAGAAACTCAGCCGACATACAGACACCAAGATCTGTCTCCTGCATTCAAGAAAGACTCTGAGCTCGAACGATTCCTGTTTCAATTCCAGACCCCCTTAAACGTGATCTACAATCAGCTATTCCATGACACGAGGGCTGACTGGAAGTCGGGCCACAAAGCACGGTCCCTTGGAATCGTAGCTGGCTACTTGTCCGTGATGGGGCTCATTGCGGTAATTACCGCCCCAAAGCACGATGACGACGAGGAGGATAAGAAGATAAAATATTTCCTCTCAGGTATGGCTACAGTACCGCTAGAAACAATCCCGTTTATCGGATCCATAGCATCGGGGTATGTAGAAAGCCTTATTACTGATGAAAGGTACTGGCGAGACGATCAGATATTCCCCGGGGTAAAGAAAGTATTCGATGGGGCTTCTCGAATGATGAATGCTGACGATAAAGAAGCGGCATGGAGGGCATTTTGGCGAATGCTTGAGGGAGCTGGTATGCTTTCCGGATTTCCCACAAGCGCGATCCGTGAATACTATCGAGTCATATTCGATGGCGAATGGGGTGCGCTATGGGGGCAACGAAAAGGAGATTGAGTAGCAGCGTATAAAAAGATAAAACGGTAGTGGTGTTGGGCCTCTTAAAGGAGAGGCCTTGAATAGTCTGGAAATAGTTGAGGGTGACAAACAGTTTTTAGGGGATGTGGAAATCCTCGGAGAAATCAACAACCCGTCACTCAAAAAAGTTAAAACAGATCTACAGGTAGCACGTGGAGAGGCGCAGCTTGCCAGGGCATCCATCCAGGATTTCCTGTCTACAATTCTCGCAGATTCAATAATCGATGTCCAAGAAAAAAAAGTCTTGAGAGCTCAGTGGCGTGAAATTGAGTCAGAGTATCCCATCGTCAGACAGCGGGCTCTCGATTCAGGTATCGGGGAATCAGAAACCGCAGTCCAAGATTACGCTACAGCTTACGCTGCATTGCACGATTATCTCTACACAAATCCCGGAATTCTCCAAGTAATGAGCCTCCCCGCTCCAGTAAATCCATCGACAGCAGCAGCTGTATTTGCAGCGTACTTTGCGGCAAGGGAAGTCCTTGTATCTGGGGCTCTGGCTCAGGCCGTTGCAACAACATCACATATATTTTACGAGGAGCCAGTAGGACCATACGCAGTCGGAGATCTATGGATATCAAACGGAATTCTTTATCAGTCCACAGTGGCCAGGAGCCCGGGAGAGTTCGTGCTTGCTGACTGGATTATAAGTATACAGTCAAATTTTATAGCGACAATTCAAAGCACCAACGGCGACAAGTTCAAACCAGGGTATAGCACTACGACAGTTTTGATTCCTCATGTATTCAAAAACGCAATTGAAGTTACTGATACGTTCCCTGATTCTGCCTTTCGCTGGAAGCGCAGATCTCTCATAGACACAAGCGGCGATGCTCTATGGAACGCCAATCACGCTTCGGGATACAGGACTGTAGAAGTAAATACTGATTCGATCTACGCCAGGGCGGTATACACCCTGGAAATAGACATATAGGAGGATTCAGATGATAGTTTGTACCGCCCAACTAACGCTGTTCGATCAGAATGACGCGCCAAATATCGATAAATCGATTACCGCGTCCCTCGGTACGTCGCAGCTTTACCGATCAGAGGACGCGACCACTACCTACACTCCAAACTACGCAAGCACGCCAAACGTAATACGGGCACACGTGTTCGTTAATGGAGTCGATGTTACCGACATTCTATCTGGACGAAAGTGGGGAACATCTCAAGGGGCGTCTGACCTGGGGACCAATGTTTCTCAGATATCAAAAAACACAAACCTGGCAACGGGAAGTCCACATATGACTATCTACTTTGAGGGAGACTACACCGATCCCGCGACCATGCTTGTGTCTCATATCACTGATTCGATCTCCCTCGTCCTCGTTCGAGAAGGATCAAATGCGGTATTCGTGCTCGCAAAGGGCCAGATGGTCATAGTAAAGGCTGCTGATGGGACCAAAAATACCGCAGAAGTAACCTGCGATCTTATGAGGGTGACTGGCGTAGACGACACCGGAGTTACGTATAAATGGTTCAAGTCGCCCTACACCGCTGCAGACCAGCTCGATGCGAACCACCCCGATGTCATTAGCGAAAAGATCATCTTTAAGACCACAAGTGGATTCGGCACTGTGCCGCCAGCGGATGGGACCTGGGCGGATGTTAAAAGTATCGTCATACGCGAAGATGCAATCCAGGAAATAGGGCTTTTCCAAGTGCAGGCAAAAGACGCGGACGGAAAGATATATTCGACAATATTTACCGTCGTGGACTATTCTGACCCCTACGATGGAAAAATAATACCATCTAACGGACAAGTTTTTGTTAATGGAGTAGGGGTCAAGGATTGTACCCCGGAGATATGGAGAAGCGGATCACTGGTTGATATCTCGGGATACACCTTCTATTGGTGGATATACGACAAGAACGGAAAAAAATCAGGTTTTATTGATACAGCCAGAACTCCCACAGCTAAGACAATTTCGGCCCACACTGCATCGATTACAGGGTATTTCGATATCTCTGTCGCTCTTGCTGCGGCTCCTTCCGCCGGAGACATAATTCGAGTTATCTCTGCTGACAGGCTCTCGGTCGCCACCTATGAAGTAGGTCCAAACTCGACAACATCCAGAATTTACATCCGCTCCCCGCTCAACGGGTTCTCTTCCGTAGCGCCTACATCTAATCAGTACGTAAACGGCAAGCTCTGGCTTTGCAACGGAAATGGAGCAGCGGCAGGAAAAAAAACCACTACAGGAACAACGCCGCTGGCGGTTACTGGCGACGACGTAGACGGACAGTGTCGCCTGGTATGCGAAGCTGATAATCCACTGGCGAGTTAAGGTTGATGATAGTCTGTACCACTGAGATCACGCTCTACGATCAAAATGAAACACCACAAGGGTCATTATCGTCAGAGAGCCACAGCGTCCCGTGCGATCCGGATGGAAGCAATCCGGACCTCACCGGGGCGTCGTCAACCCTCCAAGTCATCCTCGGCGACGAGGATATCACTGACGATTATTCCCTTATCTGTACCCCGTCAAGCGGGGTGACTGGCACAAAAAGTGGATACACCTACACCGTCACAGGAATGACGGCCCTTGCCGGATTCGTCGATTTCGTAGCGACGAAAGCTGGGGCTGCGACAATTCAAAAGCGGTTCTCCATTGTGAAACAACCAAAAGGAAATACTGGAGATCCTGGAGCCCCCGGAGTTGATGCGCCCCGCTGCCGGGGACTCTATCCTTACGGCACCGCGCCATCTTCGCCGGTCGCGGGGGATCTTGTCGTATGGTATTCGACCACAACTGAGGACTGTGGAATTTATCAATACGCAAACAATACATGGAGTAAACTTACCGCACCGACGCCGGATCAGGTGGGCCGCTGCTTCATACATATTTTATCGGCAGTTGTGGCTGCTGTTAGAACAGACAGCGCCGGAAATACTATAAGCGTTGCATACGGGGTGAGCGCTGATTATGCCCCGAATAGCGTAGCCTTTGAGATCCTGCTGGTAAACTTTTTATTTGCTAGAAACATAACCCTTCAAGAGACAGGATATCTAAAAAGCCACGATTACACCGAGTCTAGCGGCCTTCCTACTGCGGGATTTATGCTTGATGTTGCCAATCAAATCATAAAAGCTTACGGAGCAAAATTTGTATCCGCTACCATCAAAGATGCAGCAATCACTAACGCAACAGTATCAGGGAAAGCCACACTTGCCGAGCTTATTTTATCAGGAGTAACAGCAGGAGCTAATATAATAAAAGGGTATAATGACAATGTTTCTCGTAATATACCAAATGGTGCCCTTAACACACTTGTGTCCTATCAAATATGTGCAACAGGGACTATTAGAGCATATATAAACGCAAAAATAGTAGCTGGTTCTGATTTAGTAGTACACGTGGTAAAAAACAGTACAACAGTGTTAGAGCTAACAAGTGGTTATCCAGACTATTCTCTTTCTACCTCGTTTGCCGCATCTGATTTTAGTGTTGATATAGCAGTAAATGCCGGAGACATTATCCATCTAAAGGCACAAGCTACACCATATTCCTGTTCGTATAAAAATTTTCGTATATGTTGTGCAGAAAATCCTGGAATACTTAGCTACATAGGAAGTTAAGAATGAAAAAATACATACTGGTACGGATCAGGCATATGGTCATAAGGAGGGCGCATATGCTTGGAAAATCGGTAGTATGGGTTTTTAGGAAAATTATCAAAGGATTAGTTTTTATTGTGACAAAAATAATAGGAGGAACGCGATGAGTGCAATCAGAATTTCAACGCTGAGCAATCGGGGAAGGTATCAGCATAAGGAATCGGTCGCGGCAGGAGAGAGTAAGGTTTTAATATTGCAAGACTCGTACAAAAGCTGTGTCATAGACATAGTCCCCACGGGTACTACGTTCATGCTGGCGACAACCGCTGCCCCGATCGATGATATTGACGCCGAAGTAGCCACATTTTTTGACGCATACACCGAAGCTCAATCGGCAGCGGTCGAAGAAGCCCTTGAGAACGGCATTGTGGCTATTAAGGTTTCGAATACTGGTTCTGGATCTCTTGTGGTTTGCATTAGCGGAGACTGATATGCCAGTATTAAAACCGAGCGTATTCAAAGGTCGGGGGACGGTGGGAGTGCCTGTCCTCCCAAGCGCAGGCTGGGCCCGCCCCGCCGACTGGCTACCTATGCCGGATATACCCGAGGGACAGCAGAAAGTAGTAATCCTGTTTGGCGTCTATAACGGCGTGGGGAATATACCAAAAATACTCACTGCGTCGGGAAACTATATCGTTGATTGGGGAGATGGAAGCAGCCCACAAAACAGCAACAGTGGCTCTTTTGTTGGACACCAGTATGATTATTCGGCACTTCCCGAATCGTCAGTGTGCTCGCGAGGATATAAGCAGGTCCTCATAACTATCACGCCGCAAGCTGGATTTAATCTGACATCGCTTACAATCCATGATGATTATAGGCTCTATTTTGCAGCCCTTGATATATCAATAAGGTCGTCGTATTTAACGAGCTTATTTCTCAGAAATCTATATCACCTTGAGCGTCTGTCAATTTTTGAGATTGCGACAATAACCTCCAACATTACCACCGAGGGGGTATCCCCTGCGCTACAGTCTTTTAATGCGCCACCTGAAGTCATTGCAAATATAAAAAACTTTAGTTGGTTGTTTAAGTATTCTAAACTTGCCGAGATCGACCTAAACCTCTCTGGCAACACGGTCTCTAGTTTAACAAGCTTTGCAGATAGTGCGGTGTGTTTGCAGCGCGTTAACCTGCATGGAGTTAATTTAGTTGGCTCAGCCAATAGCGCTTTTCGCACTTGCGAATCGCTGCTAGAGGTGCATGGTATTGATATAACAGGCGCAACTGATGTCTCGAATTTGTTTAGTTCTTGCAAGAGGCTTTATCGTGCGAATATAACAGGCATATCTCTTACCATATCTTTCGCGTACACATCTCTGACAAGAGAGTCTATTGTTGAGATTTTTAACAACCTCGCGGTAGTTACAGGTCAAACAATTACTATCACAGGTACTCCAGGAGCATTATTTTTGAGCGCAGCTGAGCGAGCGATCGCCACGGATAAGGGCTGGACGATTACAGGATAAGGAGCGGGTATGGATGACACGAGCGGATTTTACAAGGCCGATGGAGAAACCCTGCTTTTTGGACCGAACTTTGTTGAGAGCAGGGATTTTAAGTTGGAACGAGCCAAGCATGGGGAGTACGCCTATCCGGTCCACGGCTGGTACTGGTTCGAAAGCGAGGCTGAGGCCCGGGCGGGTCTTGGTGTTCCATGAAGCTTGACCTATCAATATTGGTGAGCTTGGCGGCCCTATTGGGGTCGATTGTCGCGTATCTAACGTTTAGCAACGATAAAAGGGACCGCGAGAGGGATACCCAAGTGAAAGAGGGGCAACGCCAGAAGGAGCAGGAACAGCTAAAGAAGGATCTCGAGGATGCAAAAAAAAGAATAGAAAAACTCGAGGGAGACAGTCAGGATCTACAGATAGATACAACCGAGATAAAAACAGACGTAAAACACATCCTCAAGGCCCTCGCAAATATTGAGGCAAAACTCGATAAGCAACAGGGATGTTAAGATGAATGTGATTAGGAACGGAATCATCACGACGGGCTTTGAGGAGATGCGACCGCTCAATCTCCCCCCGGAGAAGCGCTGGCACATCCACGGGGCCCTAGATTTGGCAGGAGGGGATGGAATCATTAGGGCGCCGGCCAGAGGGACCGCCCAGGGGGTGGTTATTTTTAGGAGCCCTGGCGGAGCATGGGGAGCCCCAGGGATCGATGAGAAATCAGAGATCCTGGAATTTCCGTGGAGAGATTACTGGTACGACATATACGGCGGGATCATTGTCCTCTATGAGCCGAAAGGCAGGATGCATATTCTCGCTCATATCTGGGCCTCCCAGATTCTTAATCCCCAGCCGCACCCAGCACAATTTCCCTTCCGCTACGCGTACTACATCGAAGAGCGCGAAACCACCAGATACCCATGCCACATGATGCTGACTGAGACCGTGGAAGTAAAAGACGGTCAACCGTTGGCACGAGTAGGAAATGCGGGGCAGTCTACCGGACCTCACGTCCACTGGGAAATCCACCACCAAGCCACGAAACTTGACGATTATCCTTTAAGGATAAACCCGGAGGAATATTTATGAGCGCCGGTTACACACAGGAAGCGAACGGAGATAGGTCTCACCGCAGGCTCTTAGCGATCCTCTACGCTGGTGTATCATTCGCTCTTTTCGCAATCGCTGCTCTCAGAAACAGTCAATGGGCATTCTGGGGCGGGGTCGCTTGTACTGTAGCATCGATAGTTTACCCAATTTTGACGACTACCCACGAAATTAAAGAAGTCGCCGCGGCGTGGAAGGGTGTTAAGTCTAAATCTCCAACCTACGAGGGAGAAAAATGAAATGGAGAAATGGCGCACTTATTTTGTTCTTGTTCTTGTCGGGCTTGTGCTGGGGGCAAGCATCGGAATCGGATTTTACAGATCAGCCTCTGTCTCAGTCAGAGCAGAGCGAGACCAACTCAGGTCTGCTGTGGCAGAGTGGCGCGAGCGCGCTGGACAGCTCGATACTGAGCTTCGAAGCGTTAGGGACCAAGCTGAGGCTAATCGAAGACTGGACGAAGAGATCGCTCGAACTCTCAGAGAAGGCATTGCAGCTGTCAACGCGGCTCGAACTGACTACGAACGCGGCATTCAACAGCTTTATTTCGCTCGAGACATCTTCAACATCCTTAGAGAGCGCTACGACCCAGATTACAAAACACCTGGCGAATCTACAGGCTGAGGCGTGGATCTGGAGAATCACTACCTTTTGTTTTGCCGGCCTTTCTTTGTACCTTTTCCTACAGTAGCGTCGATGATACCTGTGAGTTTTGAGATATCGTAGTTCTCCGGATGCGTATACCCATCAGCAACCTGGTCAGATGACCAGCCGAATAAAGCTTTCCTTAATTCCTTCGGCACACCCTGTTCAGCAAGTTCTGTGTTGATCGTATGCCTGAGCGCGTGGATCCCGCCGGCGCCGGCCTTCTTTCTGGCAGTCTTCACTGAATCATGCCATGCCCAGTAATCCACCGGATCCCCGTTTACTTCAAAAACAAGTCCTTCTTTTCTTCGTGGCTCGAGTAGTTTTTTCAATTCTTTAGGATATGGGTAAACCCTTTCCTTATTCCATTTTGGGGCCTTTAACCCCTCAGCGCCGACATTCTGTGGCAGATTGTGCTTTACATGGATCAAGTTTTTCTCGACAAGGATGTCTTCCCAGAACAGCCCTCGGATCTCCCCAGCTCTCATTCCGGTATACCTTGCAGTTATAGCCATGAGCCAGTGCTGCTCGTCTTTCCAGTTCTCCCTTGCAAGGAATGCCTCAGCCTCTACCCGCGTGAGCGCCTTCCTGGGTTTCTTCTTATAGGAGATCTGCTTCACTCCAAAACATGGATTGTACGTGATCCTTCCCCGATACATTGCTTCGTTTATCACGATCCTGAATACCGAGTAGACCTGCTGTGCAGTTCTGGACCTCCCGTGCTTTTTTACAATCCGCTCCTGGAGACTTATGACGTCGGGTCGTGAGATCTCGTTCAAAGGAATTGATGCAATAGGATCATCGAGGATCTCTAAAAGGTAGCCCCGGTTATCATCCCTGGTCGCATCTGCATAAGTTTTTCCTTCATTCAAGACCCTTTCGATATGAGGGCATTCCTCAATAAAGAATCTGGAGGCCCAGTCCTTAAAAGGACTCGAGGAAGATCCAGCCTTGGCTTTAATTTTCTCATACTCAAGTGTCGCCCAGGCTATGGCAGCGTCTCGGTTTCTCAGTCTGGAGGATTTCCCGCTTCCTATCTTACCGGTGATGGGATCTCTAAACCTGAAATAATAGATCCCGTCACGAGGTTCAATGTAGAAGTCCTTTCCCATACTTTTCCCATACCTCGATATGGCACTTTTTATAATTCCTTATACTATAATGGGACCAGCCGGAGTCGAACCGACGACCTACTGCTTAGAAGGCTCCTAAAGCATCAAAATATCCCATTACACATAAAGAAATTATTTTATATCTCCATATATTATAAATATTTCTCGTCTACAGGAGTATATCGCTGTATACCGCACAATATCAAAAAATCCCATAGTTTTAACCATACCTACTGCTCTTTTATCTTTCGCTTGCTCTTGTGTTTTTTTATTGGATCCCCATTCCAAAACACTATGGTCGGCCAGAGGATTATGGTATACAAAAAACCACCAATATTCCTTTTAATATAAGTATAACTTGACCATTGTTCTTTATTGGATGACCATCTATGAAAGTAATACAATCCACCGATAATCCATGTAACTACAGTAATAAACAAGACATAGAAACATAATGACACGGGAGCAATACCTTGTTCTGCCATAAGCCCAAGGACGAAAGTCGCCATAAATGACGTATAAAAAATTATCGAAAGTATCATTTTTTATTTTTAGTTTTAATCTTATCGACTACATCAGCGACGGCGCCTGTGGCTTTAAACAATAAATGTATGCCTATGAACACACTGCCAAACGCAATTACACCGACAAACAAGTGTTCGACAATGTCCAATTTGTACCTCCTTCTATTTTCTAAAACTCCTTCATTGAACTCCTATCTCCTTCTGTCAAAAGATATGAAAGTATGATTCTATCTCATATATAAATTCAATATTGTGTCTTTCATATATTGGAAGAATGTATTTTTTAAAAAGAGACATTGCCTTTGTTGGATCTTTGGCATTTTCTGAAATTGCCACAAAA
>Ga0302253_1000527_pt1 | contig 30460 bp, 21 predicted proteins | sample AAG_RA_Trp_MG_FD_193537 | JGI IMG/M metagenome (GOLD analysis project Ga0302253, IMG submission 193537) | Enriched activated sludge microbial communities from anaerobic digester in WTTP, New Holstein, Wisconsin, United States - AAG_RA_Trp | ecosystem: Engineered > Bioreactor > Anaerobic >...
GAACTGGGCGGGCACGCCGTTTGCGTTTGCGGTTATAACGACAAAACCGGGTTGTTCAAGTTCAAGAATTCCTGGGGAAAAGCCTGGGGCGATGCCGGTTACGGTTACCTGAAATATGATTACGTGGAGCGGTATTGCCTGGACGCCTGGTCTGCCACCGACCTGATCGAGGATCCGGCGAAACTCGCGGCCGCGATGGGGAAGCAGTTCACCGCGTAGAGCCTCCGGCAAGCAGGCGATAAAAAAGCGCCTGGCGCAAGTTTAACATACTTTTATCCCGCAAAATCTGCGAAGCGAACAGGACAAGTGTGAACAGAAATAGAAAAAAGGTAGAAGGTATCGTTACCGGACGGCGTTACGCAGTCCTGCTGGCTGGCGGGCAGGGCAGCCGTTTTTGGCCGTTGAGCCGGACTCTGGAGCCCAAACAGTTTCTTCCGCTTTCAGGCCCCAATAGCCTGTTTGAAGAAACTATATTGCGCCTTCATACGCTTGTGCCGGCGAAAAATATCTATACGGTCACATCCAGACTTTATTTTCACCAGATCGAACAGATCACCCGTCATCATGGAATCCCTTCCGAGAATATAATTTGCGAGCCGGACGGCAGGAATACCGCGCCTTCCATAGCCGTCGCCTGCCGTTTGATAAGCTTGCGGGATTCCTCCGCAGAGACGGCTGTTTTGCCTTGTGACCATTCAATTAAGAATACCGAGATTTTCAAGAACTTGCTTAATGTTTCTTTCAAGTGTTGCTCCTGCGATAGAATTATCATTTTCGGAATAACTCCTTCAAGGCCGGCAACCGGATACGGTTATATAAAAGAAGGGCCATTGCCGGATATCTCCGCGTTGAAAGCGGAGGGCGGGATAGTCCTGACGAAGATTGAAAAAAAACTCATTAAAGGCGTGGAGCGTTTCTGTGAAAAGCCGGATTTGAAAACCGCGGAGATGTTCCTGCGCAAAGGCGGGTATTACTGGAACAGCGGAATGTTCGTCGCCCCGGTGAAAGTCTTTCTGCGTGAGTTTATGCGCTATATGCCGGAATTGTATTCCGCCGTCCATTGCATTGCCTCGGCACAGGATATAGACTCGGCTTGGGCGGATATAAAACCGGCGGCATTTGACTACGGAGTGCTGGAAAAAACTGCCGCATTGTTGATGGTTAAAGCCCCTATTGAGCTCGGCTGGTCTGACCTCGGCAGTTGGCAGTCCTGGGATGAAATGATAGAGAAAGATGCGCGGGGCAATAATATTCCCAATGGAGTTATAGATATTGAGAGTAACAACACCACCGTAGTGTCGGACAAAAGGCTGATTGCTACCCTGGGGCTGGATAATGTGGTCATCGTTGACACGCCGGACGCCCTGCTTGTGGCCAGGAAAGATCGGAGTGAAGAGGTCAAGAAAGTTGTGGATTTTCTTAAAAACAGCCGCAGACAGGAGCACTACAGCCACCGCAAGGTGAAACGCCCTTGGGGAAGTTTCACGGTGCTTGAGCACTTGCCGGGTTTTAAGATAAAGATGGTGGAGGTTAATCCCGGGCATGCCCTTAGTCTACAGGTGCATCGCAGGCGTTGCGAGCATTGGGTGATTGTGGAAGGCACGGCGGAGGTGACAAGGGGAGAGAATACATTCATTCTCCAGCCCAACGAGAGCACCTATATCTCCGTGGGCTGCCGCCATCGTTTAACAAATCACGGGAGGTCAGTTTTAAAAATAGTGGAGGTGCAGACAGGAGATTATCTGGAGGAGGATGATATAGAGCGTGTTCACGATAAGTATTGCCGGAAGTAATTCGTGGAGAACAGCGTATTACATCGTTGAGCGCCATTTAGATATTCTCGGCAAAGTACAGGAATGTCAATTGCTCGATATAACCTAACAACAGTTATCCGGGAGTAAAGAAAAAGATGAAGACAGCACTTATTACAGGGATCGACGGTCAGGATGGCTCATATTTATCGGAGTTATTACTTAAAAAAGGGTACCGAGTCCATGGAGTAGTAAGACGGGTCGCTTTGGAAGATCCGGAACACAGGCTCTGGAGAATAAGGCACATTCAGAAAAAAGTCACGCTTCATTCTGGTTCTCTTGAGAGCTTCGCCAGTTTATTTAAAATTGTTCATCAGATAAAGCCGGATGAATGTTATCATCTGGCGGCACAGAGTTTTGTCAGTTATTCCTTCGAGGACGAGTTCTCCACTATAAATACGAACATAAACGGCACGCATTATATTCTTGCCGCAATTAAGGAGTTGGCTCCGCGCTGTAAATTCTATTTTGCCGCTTCAAGTGAAATGTTCGGCAAAGTCAGGGAGATACCGCAGACAGAGAATACGCCTTTTCATCCGCGTTCTCCTTACGGCATATCGAAAGTCGCCGGTTTCGACCTGACGCGTAACTACCGCGAAGGATATGGCCTGTTCGCCTGCAACGGCATTCTTTTTAACCACGAATCCCCGCGCAGGGGGTATGAGTTTGTTACGCGTAAAATAACCAATGCCGTGGCTGAGATAAAGTATGGTTTGAGCAAAGAATTACGGCTGGGGAATCTGGAGGCTAAGCGGGACTGGGGGTTTTCCGGTGATTATGTGGAGGCAATGTGGCTTATGCTCCAACAGTCGAAGCCGGACGATTATGTGATCGCGACAGGTGAAACTCATACGGTAAAGGAATTCCTGGAACTGGCGTTTGAACATGCCGGGCTTGACTGGAAGAAGTATGTTAAGGTGGACAGGCGTTTTTACAGGCCGGCAGAAGTCAATCTTTTGCTTGGAGATAGTACAAAGGCCAGGAAAATGCTGGGTTGGAAGCCGAAGGTCGGGTTTGAAAAACTGGTGAGAATGATGGTTGAGGCGGACCTGGCTGCTGCCAGAATGAAGCGCGCCGCAAAACAGTAATCAGTCGACTGTCACAGATGTTTAATGGCGTTTTAAGACTAATAAGCGTCAGTGTCCAGGGAGCCATTTCTTTTCTCAGCGAGATATGGGGGAAGAAATATGCCGTCTATCAGCTTGTTAAGCGTGATTTGAAGGAACGTTACATAGGTTCATATTTCGGTCTTGCCTGGGCTTTGCTCCAGCAGACCTTGTTGGTCGCAGTTATGTGGTTCGTTCTTCAATTCGGCCTTCGTGTGAGACCGGAGGGAAATGTCCCTTTTCTTGCTTGGATAGTTCCGGCAATGGCTGTTTGGGTTTTATTTTCGGAGGCGCTCAATACGGCTGCCAACTCGCTTATAAGTTATTCTTATATCGTTAAGAAGATACATTTCAAGCTTTCTATCTTGCCGCTTATTAAAGTGCTTTCCGCCGCGGTCATTCACTTTATATTCCTTTTTCTTGTTGTTTTAGTTTTGCTGATTTTCGGTATATATCCGTCATTGTTTTGGCTGCAAAGCGCCTATTATTTCTTTGCCTGTATCTGCCTGGTGCTGGGAATGTCCTGGTTGGCTTCCGCGGTAATGGTCTTTTTCCGCGACCTGGCCGCAGGCATAGTGATACTTCTGAATCTCTTGATGTGGATAACGCCTATTTACTGGAATATGGAGATGATCCCTCCGCGATTCAGGATCCTTTGTTATTTAAACCCGGTATGTTATCTTACTGAGGGATACAGGAGATCTTTTCTTTACAATATCCCTTTCTGGGAAGACGCTTTATGGGGATTTTATTTCTGGGGAGTAACGTTCTGTTTTATGGCAGCCGGCATTTTTGTTTTTCGGAAACTAAAACCTCATTTTGCCGATATCCTTTGATATGTCTGATGCAATCCTGCAGGTAAGAAATCTAACCAAGATATACTCGCTTTATGATCGGCCGATCGACCGGTTAAAGGAAGCGCTGGATCCCCGCAGAAAGAAATACCATCATGATTTTTACGCGCTTAAAGACATTAGTTTCGATGTCAGAAAAGGCGAAACACTTGGAATTATTGGAAAAAACGGTTCGGGTAAATCAACCTTGCTTAAGATCATTTCCGGGGTGCTCGCTCCCACATCGGGGGCTTACCGCGTAAATGGGAATATAGCTTCTTTACTTGAGCTCGGGACCGGCTTTAACCCGGAATTAACGGGCACAGAGAATGTTTATTTTAACGGAACACTTTTCGGTCTGTCCAAGAAAGAGATTGACGAGAGACTGGACAGGATAATCGAATTCGCCGATATCGGAGAATTCGTAAAGCAGCCGGTAAAACTGTATTCCAGCGGAATGTTCGTGCGTTTAGCGTTTTCCGTTGCCGTGAATCTAGACCCTGAAATATTGATAGTAGATGAGGCTCTTTCTGTAGGCGATACCTATTTTCAGCATAAAAGTTTCGAGCGTATACGACAGTTAAACCGTCAAGGTACGACGCTGCTGATAGTTTCTCACGACAAGAACGCTATTTTGTCCATTTGCAACTCGGTGATTTTGCTGAACGCAGGAACATTTGTTATGCAGGATGAGCCGGAAACCGTTATGGATTATTACAATGCCACATTGTCCGAGAATACCGGTAATATTATCCATCAGAAGACGACGGAGAACGGAAAAATCCAGACTATATCGGGAACAAGAGAAGCGATAATAGAGGATGTGGCATTGTTGGATACGGGAAATAACCGGGTGGAGACTGTTAATGTGGGACAGCAGGTTCGCCTGCGCATTGTGGTGAGTTCAACCACGGACATCGAAAATCTGGTAATAGGCTATCTGATTAAAGACAGGCTTGGACAGTCTGTATTCGGAACCAATACCTGTCATTTGAAGCAAAATATCGTTGAATTAAAGCGAGGAGAATCGTATATTTTGGATTTTAAGTTTAATGTTGACCTCGGTGAGGGGAGTTATTCGGTCGCGGTTGCTTTACATACTGCGGAAACGCATACCACGAAGAGTTATGAATGGCGAGATCTCGCCTTGGTATTCAAGGTTGTTAACACCGACAAAAGTAAATTTGCGGGGGTCGCTTGGCTGCCTCCGAGCTTGGAGTGTGGTCATGGATGACGGTTTTTACCGGGCGTTTGAGGATCGATACCGCGGTTCACGAGAGCTGATAAAACTGCGTTTGAAGACGTATTTGCCGTTTGTAAGACCTTTACTGGATTTCTATGGGAAGGGGGAAGCGTTGGATTTAGGCTGCGGGCGGGGGGAATGGCTCGAACTGCTTGCGGAAGCCGGTTTTATCGCAATAGGCGTGGATCTTGATGATATCCAGCTTGCGGCCTGCAAGGGATTAGGTTTGAATGTCCGCACCGCCGATGCAATTGATTTTATAAAGCGGCTGCCGGATGCGAACTTGGTATTGGTAACTGCTTTTCACCTTGTTGAGCATCTGCAGTTCTCGCAACTACAGGAACTGGTAAAGGAGGCTTTACGGGTGTTAAAACCGGGCGGCCTCCTGATACTTGAGACTCCTAATCCGGAGAATATCTTGACCGGGACGTCCAATTTCTATATGGATCCTATGCATCAGCGTCCCATTCCACCGCAGTTACTGTCTTTTCTTCCGGAATATTACGGTTTTCGTAAAGTGAAAATATTACGGTTACAGGAAACGGTCAGGCCGCGGGAAGAAGAAAAGATGTCGCTGTTCGACGTCTTGAACGGGGTCAGCCAGGATTATTCCGTCATAGCGCAGCGCGACGGTGCCCCGGATATCCTGGCCGCCACAAGGGCCGCTTTTGATGCCGATATGGGCTGCACGCTCGAACAGATAATTTCCCGCTATGAAAACTATGCCGAGGGAAAAATAAGAAAAATGGAACCTTGCGAACATCCCCTCTTCCAGCGGGCGCAGAATCTTGAGTCGGCACTGCAGCAGGCGGCCACATGGTTCGTCAGAAATGAAGATAGGCCTGTCAGAGAGGATGTAATCGCCGCTTACCGTTGTTTCCTGGGAAGGGAACCTGAAAGCGAGAGCGCCATCCAGGGGTATTTAAAGGCGAAGAATGTAAAGGGGCTGCTTAAGGCCTTCTCCGGGTCCGAAGAATTTCAGGATAGAATAAACCGTTTTGAACCGTCCCATCCGGACGAAGCAGTGTATGTTTCATATCCCCGGAGGGTGTCTCTTTATTTTCTGGACATTGTGATGGGCATATATTCAAGATTGTTTTCCGGAAACGCGGCAAAAAAGGTGATAGCAGCCTTACCGTGGCTCAAGGAATTCTTTAAAAATCTGTTTAGGCAACAGATCGTGGAGGTAAGACTGGAAAGAGAGAAGAGGCTTCATCAGAATATGTATGCGGATACCGATTGTCTCTCCATGTTTTCTTTGTCCATTTTGGAAAGATTAAAGCAAAAGGTGAATCTTAAACGGAGCCGGGTCGTATGATTCCCGGTTAATCAAACCGTGGAAATCCCCGGCTTGAAAGCCGGATTTGCTTAGCGCACGAATTACTAATATTATGCGGATAATTCTGGATCTACAGGTTTCACAAACGTCAAGCCGGTTTGAAGATATCGGCCGCTATTCGCTTTCTCTCACAAAGGCGATTGCCGGCAGCCACTCCGGCCATGAGGTCATCATAGCTTTGAACGGACTTTTCCCGGATACGATCGAACCGATACGGGCCGCTCTGGACGGTATAATCCCACAGCAGAATATACGCGTTTGGTCGGCAGCGGGACCGTTATCCGGGAGTGATATGAGGCATGAATGGAGGCGAAAAGCGGCGGAACGTATGCGTGAAGCGTTCCTACTGCGGCTCAATCCAGACATTGTGCATATAATGAACATTCTAGAGGGATATGCTGATAACGCCGTCACGACCATAGGTGTTTTTTCTCCGCGAATAACTACAACCGCCGGTTTTTCCGAAATAATTACTTCCTCTCGTTTTACGCACCAATTCAATTATGATCGGCAGTATAAGAATTTTTTTCTTGATAAGATTGAGTATTTGAAGCGGGCCGATAAGGTTATATCCGTGTCCAAAGTTGGGGCTGAGGAGATTACGAATACTTTCGGATTTTCGAGCGGCAGCGTAGTCGGCCTCTCAGCGAATTGCGCCCCAATTTTTAGGCCGATGAACATCGGAACGGTATTAAAAGCGCGCCTTTTTCAGCGTTTTAAGATCAGGAAGCATTTTATTATACTTGATGCCGGTGATGGTGATGACAGGGAATTTCTGTGTTTTGCGCGCGCGTACTGTAAGCTTCCGCCAGCCGTGCGCGGCGAGTACCAGATACTGTTGATAGGTCGCATATGTGATGATGATGTTAGAAAGATATACTCTCTTGCTGTTTCTTCCGGTATCAGGGACGGAGAACTAATCATCATGCATCAGCTTAATGATGAGGATATGGTTAAGCTGTATAACTTAAGCAGGCTTCTTGTAGTTCTTTCTCCGCGCAATAGTGTGTGTCTTACTGCGGTTGAAGCGGTGAATTGCGGTACGCCGGTAATAGGCGACGACAATAAGTATTCAAGAGAGACTTTAGGCTATGATGAAGCTCTATTTGAGTCAAAAGATGAAGATTCGATAAAAGGTAGGTTGTATTCAGCTATGCTGGATGAATCTTTTACGCGTGACGTGATACTGAACGAGATAAAACACAGAAAAGAAGGCTCAATAGAACGGAACGCCGCGGATATGATCGGGATTTTTGAAAAAATCAGTAAACCGCCTTTTATAAAGCCTGAATACGCGGATAATGAACGTGTTGTCGAAGAAATACTGGAAAGCATAGGGCAGGTTGAAAACGGCAGCAAGGTGCATTCCTCCGATCTAATAGCCGCCGCATATTGTATAGGTCTTAATCATGTCTCTTTACCTCAGAAACAGCTGTTTGTTGATATCTCCGAATTTATCCATAACGATATTAAAACAGGCGTCCAGAGAGTAACCAGGAGCGTATTGAAAGAACTGCTGGAATTCCCACCGAAAGGATTCTCGGTGGAGCCTGTCTTTGCGACCAGCAGATCCAAAGGGTATTCTTATGCCCGGCAGTTTGTTGATAAGATGCAGGGACAGCCGAGGCACTCCAAGGACAGTGTGATCGATTTTCAGCCCGGAGATGTTTTCTTGGGTTTGCATCTGCAGCATCTTATCACCAAAGCTCAAGCAGATTGCCTGTCCCTTATGCACAGGCATGGTGTCAGTGTTTATTTTGTAGTTTACGATCTTCTCCCCATTCTTTTCCCGCATTATTGGCCGGAGCAGCACAGTGTGCATACGATACATCACGAATGGCTGCAAATAATCAGCCGTTTCGACGGGGCGGTTTGTATATCGCAAGCGGTCGCGAATGAATTTTCCGGCTGGCAGAAGGTACATTGCAAGGACAGGTTGAGGCCGTTTAAAATGAGCTGGTTTCATCTTGGTGCCGACATGGATAACTCCATACCCACAAAAGGTATGCCTGATAATGCTCCCAAAATGCTTAAAAAAATGGCAGCGCGGCAGACGTTTCTTATGGTGGGGACTATTGAACCGCGCAAGGGATATGTTCAGACCATTGACGCTTTCGAATTGCTATGGCAGTCCGGAGTTGACGTGAACCTCGTAATAGTGGGAAAGAAGGGATGGATGGCTGAGAAGATAGAGGCGCGTATACGTAAACACCCAGAGTATGATAAAAGGCTTTTTTGGCTTGAGGGCATAAGCGATGAATTTCTGGAGAAGGTATATTTGAATTCAGCTTGTTTGCTGGCCGCTTCGGAGGGCGAAGGATTCGGCCTGCCGTTGATAGAAGCGGCGCAGCATAATCTGCCGATTATCGCCCGCGACATTCCCGTATTTCGCGAGGTTGCCGGAGAATACGCGTTCTATTTCTCTGGGATGGAACCGGAAACGCTTGCCGATGCCGTGAAAAAATGGCTTGCGCTAAACGCCAGAGGATGCAACCCGGCTTCTATATGTATGCCGTGGTTGACCTGGCACCAGAGTACCAAGCAACTGCTGAAAGCGATTATCCCGTGATCGGGGCATTGTTGAAAAACGTGAAACCCATATGAAATTTTCGTAAACAAAGAGCGCGGGAATAATCAAATAAGGACAAAATCCATGAATACAAAAAAAAGAGTTCTTGCGTATTTTTCTGTAGTATCGTTATCAAGTTTGCTGCTTACTGCCATCATGCGGCTGTGGCGGGCCGATCTTTTTGTTTCGTTCGGCTATGAAGGAGATGGGTTGTTCAATTCGGCGATCATAAAAGGAATTATCGATAACGGCTGGTATTTGAGAAATCCGATGTTGGGCGCTCCTTTGGGAGCGGACCTTTACGGATACCCCATGTCCGACCTGTTTAATTTTTTGATTATCAAAGCCATTGGAAGTTTAACCCGCAGTTGGGCCGCAACTCTTAACTTGTTTTTTCTCGCGACTTTTCCCCTAGTCAGCATCTCTGCCATGTTCATTTTTCTAAAGTGCAGGATTAGAACCCCGGTCGCTCTGGTATGCGCTTTGATTTATACCTTTATACCGTATCACCTTTTGCGTGGCGAGGCGCACCTTTTTTTGTCGGCATATTATATGGTGCCGGTCATATGCTGGATGGCTTTGAATATGTTCGAAGAGGGGGGATATTTGTTCAATTCCGGACGAATATCTTTTAAAAGTATTCCCAGAAGGAAGATAATCGCGATTTTGCTCTTTTCTTTCCTTGCCGCGTCTACTGGAGCGTATTACGCCTTTTTTGGGATGCTTTTCATACTTTTCGCGGGCGCGGTAGCTTCGCTCAATCGTAAGAACTACGCTAATCTGGTGAGCGCGCTGATCTTGACCTGTCTTATGGCGGGTATGGTAATACTGAATATACTTCCAAATCTGGTCGATAAATTGCTTCATTCTCAAAGCCCTCATATATTGAGAAGCGCTATTGAATCGGAGATATACGGCCTAAAAATATCGCAGCTTTTATTGCCGCGCACAGGCCATAATCTCCCGTTTTTCGCTTCTTTGCGGGACGCGTATAATAGGGCGGCGCCGCTTGTGACAGAGAACGATATGTCGGCCCTCGGGATGGTTTCGGCGATCGGCCTGGTGCTTTCTTTATGCACCGTTTTCTTGTTCCGCCGCGATATAAAGTCTAATTATGGCAGGATCGGCGTGCTGAATCTGTTCGCGGTCCTGTTGGCCACCATTGGCGGCGGGGCGGTTTTCATTGCTTACTTGATAACCAAGCAGGTCCGCGCCTACAACCGGATCAGCATTTTTATCGCGTTTTTTTCGCTGTTGTTCGTTGCTCATCTCTTGAGCGCGTTGTATGAAAAATACGCCGTAACCCCGAAACGCAGGCTTATTTCAGCGGCAGCATTGTCTATTTTGTTACTTTTCGCGATCTGTGACCAGGTGCCAATACGCTGGGGAAGCTATGCTCGATATCAGGAAAAGATCGCTTCGGACAAGAAGTTCTTTTCCTCGGTAGAATCCGCCCTGGGGAAGGACTCGTCGGTATTCCAACTGCCGTATTTCCCTTTTCCCGAGACTCCTCCTCTCAACAAAATAACGGATTATGAGCACTTTAGGGGGTATCTGAATACCCGGGGAGTGAAGTGGAGTTACGGAGCTTTCAAGGGGAGCTATGCCGATGCCGTCATAAAGTCTATCGGATATAAAACCGGACAGGAGCTCCTGGATACGCTGGTGGTAATGGGATATAACGGTTTGTTCATCGACCGGTTCGGTTACGAGGATTCGGGGGCCGGGGTGGAAGCGCAGATAAGGCCTTTGATCGCCTCAGAGCCTCTGGAGAATGACGACGGCCGGTTCGTCGTCTACAACCTGAAAGCTTACAGGGACGAATTCATAAGAAAGAACGGTGATATACAGGCAAGGAGAAATGCGCTGTTGAGGGACAGGGCTCTGGGGTTATACGTGCCGGGAGAATGGATAACGAATACCGACGACATGTATCTGACTTCCGGCTGGTCAGTAGATGAAGGGGCTCACCGCTGGAGCCAGGGGCGTTCCGCCAACATTGAATTCAAACTAAATGACCTCAGATCGGTGCCGGCCATGAAATTTATCATCATCCCCAAGATGGTGATCGGGCTCCAAAACGTCCAGGTCTTGGTTAACGGCAGGAAAGCCGGCGACATCCTTATGGATGCCCCCAGAAACTATTTTTTAGATATAGATACCGTTTTACTGAAACCGAATGCGGTTAATTGTATCACACTAAAATTGCTGAACGCCAAACATATCGGAGGAGACCCGAGACTTCTGGCCATTGCGTTGGGAAAAACAGGGTTATTTTATCCCGATGACTCCAGAAACCGGCTCAAGTTTCTTGAGCCGGTATTGAAAGTTTATTCGCCCGGAACGTGGATTAGTCATAATGACAAGGAATTCCTGATATCAGGCTGGTCTATCGATGAAGAAACGCACCGTTGGAATGAAGGACACAGTGCTAGAATAGAATTTATGTTACATGAATTGCCGGCGTCTCCTTCGGCGGAATTGGTGATTGTTCCGAAAATGGTCATGGGATGGCAATACGCCGAGATATTCATAAACGGGAAGAAAGCAGGAGTGGTTTTGTTTCACGCCGTGAAACAATACAAGATCAAGTTCAGGACCGACCTTTTGAGGAAGAACGCGGCTAACGAGATACTGTTGAGGTTTCCCCGGCCCAAGGCCGCTAAAAACGATCAGCGTCTGCTGGCCGTCGCTCTGGGGAAACTGGGGCTATTCTAGAAAACAATGAGAGTTCTATACAATCTAAACGAATCATTCCGTCGGCGGCTGCCTGATTTCCTGATACTATCAGGGATCATCGCGTACGCCTGGTATGCTCTGTTCCCACTTCTGCAGACAGGTTATTTCGCGGACGACGCGCTGAACGTTACTGCGCAGGCAGACGCTGAGCTTAAGGGAATGAACGTTTTGCAGCTCACATGGACGATCTGGTATACAGGCTGGTTCAAGACAATGGGGAGGCTTTTTCCTTTTGCATTCTATGCCTATTCGGCGTTCTCTGTACTGAAACCTTTGATTGTGTATAAGACCGCCACGCTGTTCATCATACTTCTGGACATTCTGGCGTTCGGCTGGCTGGTTAAGACCGTGACAAGATCAAAATATCTCACCTACGCGTTGATACTGGCGGTATGTGTTTTCTTTCAATTCCGTATTTGGTACGAACCTATCCTTTCTTTCCATTTCATGATGCCGCTTGTGCTGCTGGAAATTCTCGTTTCCCTGAGGCTGTATTTGAGATTCATCGCTTCGGGGAGCGGAAAATCGCTGGCCGGAGCCGCCTTTTTGTATCTGACGGCATTGTTGACATACGAGATATCGTATTCCTTATGCCTGATTTATCCGCTTTTCTCATTATGGAACGCGGGGCGGGGGCCGGGGAAAGGACGGCTGCACGCTATCGGTAGGGCCTTGAGGCAGGCGTGGATTTTTCTTTTTCTGTCGGCATTTCTGGCGCTGCTGTCCATATATTTCCGCTCTTCCGTTCCTTTCGACAAAGGCGGCGCCTATACTATCACGTTCACCCCATTGTTATTTCTAGAGACATTTTATATACAAATCATTGGTTCATTTCCGTTATCATATTTCTTCTTCAATAGAAATGTTTTTAACTTTACAGAGTTGGTACGATGGCTCCAACCGGGGGATCTGATTATTGCCGCCGGATTCGGGTATTTCTTTTACAGCCTAACCGCCAGGGCCGAAGAGCGCGTGAACACGTTCCGTCTTTTTTGTCTCGGAGGGGCATTTACGGCGCTACCTGCGCTGCTAATCTCCTTGTCTCCCAAGCACCAGGCTACTCCGTTAGGCTCCGCTTATCTGCAGGTTTATCTGCAATATTACGGAGCCGTACTTCTGCTTGCCGCCCTTGTGTTGTCCGCGGGCAGAATCCTGGCCCGCTTCAGAGGGCCTTACCTGGTTAAAACGGCCGCAGTATTGCTGGCATGCGCCGTTTCGTCGGCTTCACTGGTCAATCTGCTTTGTAACCGTTACGTGGCCGACCGTATGAATAAAATCGGGTATTATCCGATGGTGACCATAGAAAAGGCTTTGAAGAACGGCCTGCTGGAGGATATCCCCGATGAAAGCGTGATCCTGACCGATTCCGTCTCAGCCTGGGACAGGCAGGAGTATTATTACTGGCTTCTCGGGAGAAAATTCACGGCGGCAACGGCTGAACCGTATCTGGCCGAAAGGTGCAAGGAAATAGCTTCTCACCCCGTTCTTGGGACGGATCATTCGCTGGAAGTCATCCCGGCCGGTGATCTGGGAGAGGACGGCATTTATCTCGTTAAATATTACTCTTACGCGCACCGCGATAACGGCTGTGTTTTGTTCGGCAGGCTATCTTCGGTATTTTTCGACCGCAGGAACGGTAAGGTCAGAATGATGAATGTGGACGCGCTCAGGTTGTTCACCTGGGGAAACATCCCTTTTGAAGTCATCCAGGGTGGATCCGGTATTTCCGGGGAGGAGCGTTCTTCTATGGAATACCACGTTATTCCAGAATTACCCCGGGTCAGTTCCGGCAGGGATTTTGTTTTTTACGAAGTTCCGATAGAAGGGGACAGCCTTGAATTCAATTCTCTGGTTTTCTCCACGCGCAATTCCAGGCTGGAGAATATCTCTCCCGGCGTTTCTTTCAAGAACGGCCGCTGGACCGTAACCGGAGCAAGAACCGGGAGGGCAGCTTGTTTCTATTCGCCGGGGAAATGGATATTTTATAACGAAAGCCAGTATTTGACAGCGGGGTGGTCGGCGCATGAAGGAACGCACCGCTGGAGCGAGGGGCGCGGCGCCAGGATAGACTTCAGGTTAAAATCGCGCAGGGCGGACACGGTTATGAAGCTGGTTATCGTCCCCAGGATGGTCCTCGGCGTCCAGCAGGCGCAGGTCTATATCAATAACACGAAAATAGGGGAACTGGTCTTCGACAGGTCCGGGGAATATTCCATTGAATTCAATTCCAGCCTGTTGCTGCCGTTCGCTTCCAATAATATCAGGTTCGTATTCCCCGATGCGAAAACCTACAAAAGTGATCCCAGGTTAATGGCTGTTGCGTTGGGCAAGGTCGGGTTGTTTTATTGATCTGCTTTGCCGAGAAATCAGCTGGCGGTAAGTAAAAGCAACGATGCCGGTGTCGTTCATGGCGCAGCGAAGTAAAAAAGGCTTTTATTTTGTTACTCGCAATGTTATAATTTTTATCATTTAGTAAAAAGTCTGGTCGGGTTTTTACCTATAGGAGAGGCGATGAAAGTAGTTATTCTGGCGGGGGGAAGAGGAACCAGGATCAGCGAAGTAACGGAGGTCTTGCCCAAGCCGATGGTGGAGATAGGCGGCAAGCCTATCCTGTGGCATATTATGAAGATATATTCTTCATATGGTTTTAACGATTTCGTAATCTGCCTGGGCTACAAGGGATATTTTATCAAGGAGTATTTCTCGCATTATTTCATGCATATGAGCGATATCACTATCGACTTGTGCAGGAACAAGACAGAAATACACAGCAGTTCTTCGGAGCCGTGGAAGATAACCCTTGTGGACACCGGACTGGACACCATGACCGGAGGCAGGCTTAAACGCGTGCAGAAGTATGTAGGCGACGAACCGTTCATGCTCACTTACGGCGACGGCCTTTGCGATGTGAACATCAAAGAGTTGGCGGCGTTCCACAAAAAGAGCTCCGCCCCCGCCACCCTTACGGCGATCCAGAATACCGGTAAGTTCGGGGTTTTGGACCTCGGATCGAACTCAAAAGTGGCTTCTTTCCTTGAGAAGCCCAAAGACGAAGGCGGATGGATAAACGGCGGTTTTTTCGTTCTGAACCCGGAGGTTTTTGATTACATAAAACAGGGCGACGAAACGGTCTGGGAAAGGGAGCCGCTGGAGACGCTGGCCAGGCTTGGTAAGTTGAGCGCCTATAAGCACAACGGTTTCTGGAGCTGTATGGATACTTTGCGGGATAAGATCGAGCTGGAGCGTGTTTGGCAATCGGGTGAAGCGCCCTGGAAGGTGTGGTAAACCGCATGAAGATCAACAAGAGATTCTGGAAAGACAAGCGCGTTTTGATAACCGGATTCGAGGGGTTCCTGGGATCGAATCTCACAAAAGCGTTGCTGGAGACGGACGCAAAAATTGTCGGGCTGGATATCAATACCGTCCGTAAAAACACGATATTCAGCCGGGCCGATTACGGCAGGGTTGCAAGTTATAAGGGCAGCGTCGTCAATTACAGGCTGATGCGGGAGATACTGCGCAAACATTCCATAAACGTTATCTTTCATCTGGCGGCGGAAGCGATCGTCAGCCGCAGCCAGAAAGATCCGCTAAAGGCTTTCGATTCCAATATCGCCGGCACCTGGCGGCTGTTGGAAGCCGCGCGCGGCCGGGAAGATATGAATGCGATAGTAGTGGCTTCGAGCGACAAGGCTTACGGCAGCCATGAAAAACTTCCTTACCGCGAGAGCGCCCCGCTTATCGCCGATCATCCCTATGATGTATCCAAGAGCTGCGCGGATCTTATAGCGAATACCTATTATCACACTTACGGGCTGCCTGTCGCGGTGACCCGCTGCGGTAATATCTACGGGCCCGGCGATTTCAATTTCACCCGCCTGATGCCGGACGCCATGCGGTGCATTTTTCAAAACAGGACCCTGAAAATACGCAGCGACGGAAAATTTGTCCGTGACTACGTTTACGTGGACGATATAGTCAGCGGATATATCCGGATAGCGGAACTCCTGAAGGCGCGCGGCCTGATGGGGCAAGCGTATAATCTAAGCGACGAAAACCCGCTGACGGTCATGCAGGTGTTGAGGGAAATAAACGGTCTTAGCGGTAACTCTTTAAAATACCGGATAATGAACTCCGCCAGGTATGAAATAAAGAAACAGTATCTCTCCTCCCGGAAAGCCAGGGAAGAGCTACAGTGGAAACCCGTTTATACGATAAGGGAAGGTTTGAGAAAGACCATCGACTGGTATCTTTCTTATTTCAAGAATAAAGCATGAAAATATGCTTTCTGGGTACGAACGGCTGGTATGATACCGCCGCCGGTAATACTGTATGTGTCCTGGTGGAGAGCGGGTCGGAATATCTGATATTTGATGCCGGCAACGGGTTCCATAAGATAGATGAATACGTAAAAGATAACAAGCGTATCCGACTGCTTCTCAGCCACTATCACCTCGACCATATTATAGGCCTGCACGCGCTTAATAAATTCCATTTCTCCCGCCCGGTGGATATATACGGCCCGCCGGGACTTAAAGCTTCGTTAAAACGTTTCCTGAACAGGCCGTACACGGTGCCTATCGGCAGTCTGCCGGTTAAGCTGCGCCTGCATGAGATCGGGGGCCGCGGGGAAAACTGCCCGGATGACGTGCTCTGCAAGCCTTTAAAGCACTCCGGACATTGTTATGGATACAGGGCGCTGCTGGAGGGGAAAACGATAACGTATTGCATGGACACCGGCGTGTGCGCCAATCTATATTCCTTGGCGGCGGATGCGGATGTTTTTATATCGGAATGCTCTTATCGGAGCGGAACGCGGGCGGACGCGAATTGGCCGCATCTTGACCCCCGGCAGGCGGCTTTGGCAGCCCGCAAGGCAAACGCAAAAAGATTGTATTTGACGCATTTCGACGCCAGCATATATCTGACGCAGAAGGACAGACGCGGCGCGCAAAAAGAAGCACGGGAGTTTTTCAGGAATACGTGGTCGGCAAAGGACGATATGGTGCTGTCGCTATGAACAAAATGAAAGTGGGGATCATCGGCACCGGCAACATCGGTACCGATCTGCTGATAAAGGTCAGCCGGTCGGAATATCTTGAATGCGGTATATTCGCCGGCCGTAACGCCGACTCCGAGGGGATCCGGAGGGCAAGGTCACTGGGGGTCAATACCTCAACCGATTCCATCCGCGCCATAGAAGAAGATCCCGGGTGCTGTGAAATCGTTTTTGACGCCACTTCAGCCGCCGTGCACAGGCAGAATGCCGTCATCTTGGAAAAACTGGGGAAGTTCGCCATAGATCTTACTCCGTCCAAGATCGGGAAGATGTGCGTTCCGGCGTTGAATATGGCGGAATGCCTGGACGCGGACAATATCAATCTTATTACCTGCGGCGGGCAGGCGGCCATACCGATCATCCACGCCATAATGAAAGTTCACCCTGACATGGAATACGTGGAGCTGGTTTCCAGCATTTCATCGAAATCAGCCGGCCCGGGGACTAGGCTGAACATCGACGAGTTCACTCAGACCACAAGGGATGCGATAGAATCCTTCACCGGCGTCAGGAGGGCCAAGGCTATAATCGTGCTTAATCCCGCGGAACCGCCTGTCCTGATGCATAATACCATCTACGCGAAAATGGACAAGCCTGATTTGCCGCGTTTGAGGCGGGAGATCTCGGCGATGGAGAAGAATATACGCAAATATGTCCCCGGATACAGGGTCACTTTAGGCCCGGTGGCCGAAAACGGCCGCGTTACTACGATGGTGGAAGTGGTCGGGCTGGGGGATTACCTGCCGAAATACTCCGGGAATCTCGATATAATTACCTGCGCCGCAGTCAACATGGCAGAGGCATATGCCGGAAAAAAGCGGGCGAATAGAATAGGCGGAAAATTATGAATCAGTTGCTTTTCTTCGATTCTACCCTGAGGGACGGCTCGCACGCGGTGGCGCATCAGCTGTCCCGGGAGAACATCCGGAATTACTGCCGCCAGATCGACACAGCCGGGCTTCACGTAGTTATCGTCGGCCACGGCAACGGGCTGGGGGCCTCTTCTTTGCAGGTAGGCCTGGCGGCCGTTGCCGATGATGTGATGCTGAGAACAGCGCGCAAGGAATTGAAAAAGACGAAACTGGGCGCATTCCTGATTCCGGGCTTCGGGACGATAAAGGATAATCTTCAGCCGGCCATAGACAGCGGCGTGGATTTGTTTTGCGTTGCCACTCATTGCACGGAGGCCGACGTAACCAGGCAGCACATAGAGTTCCTGCGTCGCAAGGCCAAAGACGTTTACGGCGTATTGATGATGTATCACCGCGCGACGAAAGAAAAGCTGCTCGAGCAGGCCCTAAAAATGCAGGAGTATGGGGCGCAAGGGGTCATTCTGATGGATTCTGCCGGGGCTTCGACTCCGGATATGGTGGCGGAAACCACAGCATATCTTTCAGCGGGTCTCGATGTAAGGCTGGGGTTTCACGCGCACAACAATCTCGGCCTGGCAGTATCTAATTCCCTGATAGCCGTCCGGAACGGCGCTTCCATCATCGATGGGACGTTGCGCGGCTTCGGTGCCGGGGCAGGGAACTGCCAGCTTGAAGTGCTGGCAGGCCTGATGATGAAGATGGGGATTCCCACGGAACTTGATCTCTACCGGATGATGGACGTCAGCGACAGCGTGGTATGCGGCATGATGAAAAGATCGCAGGAGATATCTTCGATATCGCTGATCAGCGGAGTCGCCGGGGTTTTTTCCGGTTTTTCTTCGCACGTAAAAAAAGCGTCCGAGAGGTTCAAAGTTGATCCCAGGGATATCTTTATGGAGTTGGGCAGGCGGAAAATGGTGGCAGGGCAGGAGGATTTCATTGTGGATGTGGCGATGTATCTGGCAGGCAGAAAAGGTATGGAAAAAGAGAGTTACGATATAGAATCCCTGCTTTAGGAGGAGTCAAAATGCGGGTCGCGGATTTTATTTTTAAGTTTCTAACTGATAGAGGGACGGATACAGTATATATGGTTTCAGGCGGGCAGGCAATGTTCCTGGTGGATGCGGTTTACCAGAATAAGAAAATCAAGGCGATATGCACGCATCACGAACAGTCGGCCGGCATGTCGGCGGATGCCTACGGGAGGCTAACCGGCAGGCTGGGTGTGGCGCTGGTAACTGCCGGCCCCGGGGCGGTGAATATCACCAATGGCGTGGTAGGGGGATGGACCGATTCTTCTCCTATGATGGTGATATCCGGACAGTCCGGCCTGGGGTGCGTTCAGTATCAGCAGGAGCATCCGATCCGGCAGTTCGGTATACAGGGGATCAATATCAAGCCGCTGGTTGAGAAAGCGACCAAATATTTTATTACCGTGGACGACCCCGCCAGGATATTGTATTACATGAGCAAGGCTTATTACCTGGCTTTGAACGGAAGGCCGGGACCGGTATGGATCGATGTGCCGCTGGACGTCCAAAAAATGGAGGTCCCGGGCGGGCTGCTGGAGGAATTCAACCCTCAGACCGTTGAGGAGGCGGATACCCCGGCGCTAAAAAAAGAGATGGAACAGCTTATGGGAATGCTGGCAAGGGCATCTCGTCCCATACTTCTGGCCGGACAGGGAGTCAGGCTCGCTTCTGCTGTGGAGCATTTTCGCGCCGTGGCGGAGCGGTTAAATATTCCTGTTCTTACTTCTAGGCTCGGTATAGACTTGATACACAGCGACCATAAGCTGTATGTGGGGCACCCCGGCAATTACGGCGAACGCGCGGCCAATTTTGCCGTGCAGAATGCTGACCTGATCATTTCCGTGGGCTGCAGGCTGGCCTCGGCGTTGGTGGGGCACGATCCGAGGAATTTCGGCAGGAACGCCAAAAAGATAGTTATTGATATAGACGAAGAGGAACTGGAGAAACCTGGGATTAAGATAGACCTTAAGATAAAAAGCGATGCCGGAAAAGCTTTAAAGGGCATTTTTAAACTTGCGGAGAAGACGGAACTGCCGCAATACAACTCTTGGGTAAAGCAGTGTAATTATTGGAAAGAGACGTATCCGGTAGTGCTGGAGAGCTACAAGAGGGAAAAGCCGGTGAATTCTTATTATTTCACCGGCAAGCTTTCCGATTACGCTGGTAAAGACGATATGATCGTGGTAGATACCGGCACATGTTTCCATGTGGCCTGCCAATGCTGGAAAATAAAGAAAGGCCAGCGGTTTCTGACAACCGGGGGATTGTCTTCTATGGGCTACTGGGCGGCTTGCATCGGCGCTTGTATCGCCAACGCCAGGAAACGGACCGTCGTTATCACCGGGGACGGCAGCCTGCAGATGAATATTCAGGAACTCGCGACGATAAAACACAATAAACTGCCGATCAAGATATTCATATTCAACAACAATGGGTATCTTCTTATCCGACACACGCAGAAGAATTTCATGCAGGGAAGACTGATGGGAGAGGGACCCAAAACCGGAGTCTGGTGCCCAGATTCCCTGAATATCGCCCGCGCCTACGGTATCAAAGGCATCAGGATATCAAAGGTTTCCGAGGTCGAGAAAGGAATTAGGGAAGCCATGGAATACAAGGGGCCGGTAATCTGCGATGTGACGACCCCGGAATGGCAACTTATCATTCCGAGAATATCTTCCGAAAAACTGCCGGACGGTTCTTTGGTATCTCATGATTACGAGGATATGTTTCCATTCCTCAAAAAGGAGGTATTGAAGAAAGAAATGATAGCCGATCACAAAAAGCATGGGTAGTCTCATCGGGAACAAAATCGCAGTCCTGGGGGCTAGCGGGCACATCGCCAAAAGTTTGGTCTTCAACTTCTCGCGGAACGGCTGGCGCAACGTCCATTTGTTCGCCAGGTCGAAAGAGAAGGTCGCCGCTTTTCTTGAACTGACAGGGTGCCGGCGGTATAAGATTCATCAATTCGACGAACTGGAACGGTACAATTACCGCGCTGTGATCAATTGTGTTGGGGTGGGCACGCCGGCGAAAGTCAAGGTTGCGGGAGGGGAGATATTCTCCCTGACGGAGGCTTTCGATAATATGGTCCTTGGGTACCTACGAAAACGGCCGCTGGCGAAATACATAAATTTAAGCAGTGGAGCAGTCTACGGTAGTTCCTTCCCGGCTAAGGTGAACGACGCCTCAAAAGTATGTATTTCCGTAAACGGGATAAAGCCCGCCGAATATTACGGAATCGCCAAGCTCTACGCGGAAGCGAAGCACCGGGCCATACCGGAGCTCAATATAGTGGACATACGGGTGTTTTCTTATTTTAGCCGTTTCATAGACCACGAGGCCGGGTATTTTTTGACGGAAGTCGTTAAATGTTTGAAGTCCGGCAAAGTCTTTACTACCAACCGGTGCGATTTTATGAGGGATTTTATCTCGCCCGAAGATCTTTTTACGCTGGTGTCACTAATTATCCGTGGCAGAGCTTTCAACGGAGCTATAGACGCCTACAGCTCTTCACCCGTAAGCAAATTCAGGCTGCTGGATTTTTTTGAACGCAAGTATTCTTTGAAGTATGCTTTCGACGGGAACTGCGTGTTCAACGGTCCTACCGGGGAGAAAAGCTGTTATTATTCCGGTTCGAGAAAAGCTGCCAGCATAGGATATAAGCCTAGATTCTCATCTATGGCTGCGGTCTCCGCGGAAACAGCGGAAATTATGAGGATGGGAGATGAATAAGGCCGAATTGATTAGGAATAATATAGAGAAGCAGGTGTGTTCATTTTTCGGCTCCCGCTCCGTAACGGATTTCACGCCCGGCCTAACGCCGGTGCCTTACGCCGGCAGGGTCTACGACGAAAAAGAGCTTACGGCCTTGGTGGATTCGGCACTTGATTTCTGGCTGACCGCCGGAAGGTACGCGCGGACTTTTGAAGAGAAGCTGGCTGAATTCACCGGGGCGAGGTACTCAATTTTGACCAACTCCGGTTCCTCAGCTGACCTGTTGGCCATTACCGCCCTGACATCCCCGCTGTTGAAGAATCGCCGTCTCAAACCGGGGGATGAGGTGATAACCACCGCTTGCGGTTTTCCTACGACGGTCAATCCCATACTGCAGAACGGGCTTGTCCCGGTTTTTGTGGATGTTTCACTCGGCACATACAACATAAATACAGATCTGCTGGAGCGGGCGCTTTCTTCTAAAACGCGCGCTTTGATAATAGCGCATACTCTTGGTAATCCCGCCGAACTGGACGTCCTGACACGTTTTTGCAGAAAACATAAATTATGGTTCATTGAGGATAATTGTGACGCTCTCGGCTCGCAATATAAAGGAAAATTCACCGGCACGTTCGGAGATATTTCTACCTGTAGCTTTTATCCGGCGCACCATATAACCATGGGAGAGGGCGGAGCCCTGCTTACGAGCGACCCTTTATTGAGAAGAATAATACTTTCCTTCCGCGATTGGGGCAGGGACTGCTGGTGTGAATCGGGACGTGACGATACCTGTAAAAAGCGTTTCAGTCAGAAGTTCGGCGGATTGCCGTTCGGTTACGATCACAAATACGTCTATTCCCACATAGGTTATAATCTAAAAGTCACGGATATGCAGGCGGCGATTGGTTGCGCACAGTTAAAGAAACTGCCGGATTTTATAGCTCAACGAAGGAGAAATTTCACGTTTTTCTACGATGCCTTTAAGAAATACGGGGATTACCTCCTGCTGCCGCGATGGGAGCGTAAGTCTGATCCGAGCTGGTTCGGGTTTCCCATACTCGTAAAGAATGACGCGCCGTTCAGCCGCAACGATATCGTTACTTATCTCGAAGGAAAGAAGATTGCAACCCGCATGCTTTTCGGGGGGAACCTTACAAAGCAGCCGGCTTACAAAAACACTAAATACCGTGTGGCAGGAAGGCTGGATAATACCGACGAAGTGATGAACAGGTTGTTTTGGATCGGAGTATACCCGGGCATAAAAAAACCGCAGAGGGATTTTATTGTCCGGACGTTCAGGAACTTCTTCAAGAAAAAGGCGGGATAGGTATGAAGACGATAAGCATCATAACTCCTTGCTATAATGAAGAAAGAAATGTCGCCGAGCTTTATAAAGAAGTGAAGAGCGTGATGGCGGGGATCAGGGGGTATGAGTACGAGCATATATTCATAGATAACGCCTCTACGGATAACACCGTTTCTATTCTTAAAGAAATCGCCGGCAAGGACAGAAACGTAAAGCTCATCGTTAATCTCAAAAACTATGGACATTTAAAGTCGCCTTTTTACGCGATCCTTCAGGCAAGGGGAGACGCCGTCATTTCCGTTGTGGCCGACCTGCAGGATCCCCCCGCGCTCATCAGAAGCTTTATCGAGAAATGGGAAGCCGGATATAAAATAGTCGTCGGAGTGAAGAATGAGAGTAAAGAAGCACGCTGGATGTTTTTTGTCAGGAAACTCTATTATTGGCTGATAAGCGTTATCTCGACCTCGAAGCAGATAAAGAATTTTACCGGTTTCGGTCTTTACGACAGGTCGGTGATAGAGATATTGCGTCAGTACGACGAGAGGTATCCGTATTTCCGCGGGCTTATCAGCGATCTCGGTTTCCCGGTAGCGCGGGTGGAATTCATTCAGCCCAGAAGGAAAAAAGGCAGGAGCAACAACAATCTCTATACGCTTTTTGACCTTGCTATGCTTGGCATAGTGAATTATTCGGTACTGCCGCTGCGACTCGCCACTTTTATAGGGCTCATCACTGCGGCCTTGAGTTTTTTTACGGCATTGTTTTACCTTATCTACAAGATCATTTTCTGGGATAAATTTCAGGTAGGCATGGCCCCTTTGGTTATCGGTATCTTCTTTTTCTCCGCTGTCCAACTTTTTTTCATAGGGGTCATCGGTGAATACATAGGTGCTATATACACGCAGGTTAAAAAGCGCCCGCTGGTTATCGAGAAAGAACGGATCAATTTTTAGCAAAAAGCAGGAGTGGATTTCACGCAAGAGCATATTGTTCTTGCGCCGAGGTTCATTCCTTTTTTTGCCGGCTCATTTTTTTGACGTGCGCTTCATCTGTGAACGACAGGGTGCGATTTGAACCAGACAAAGCGGATATTTATCGAGTGTAGCAACACCTGGGCGAGCGACGTCAACACCGGCATTCAACGAGTGGTGCGAAATATCGTCCGGCAGGCTTCTGTCGTCCGTTTTTCTCCTGACGTGCAAACGATACCGGTCGTGATTCGCTCCGGCTCTTTCCGGGCGGCGGGGGATAAACCGGAAAGCTCTCTTTCTAACGCCACTTACATGTGCCGTTTGAAACGCATTTATTACCGCCTGCGTCCGGTATTAAAGAAATTCCCATTTATCGACAGAATAGAATACTTCTGCTTCTTATATGCGCGCCGTTTTATGGCATCGTTGGCGGGATTCCCGGCGATTTCGTGGCGTTGCGATTCTACGGCAGGGTCCGAAATTGCCCCGGACAATGGGGACATCGTCATTTTGCTCGATTCTTCCTGGATGTATCCGGTCTGGCCGGCGGTAAAGAAAGCTAAAAAAAGCGGGGCAGGTATCGTCCTGGTGATATACGACATAATCCCGCTTTCGCATCCTGAATTTTTTCCGCGCGCGATTAATATGCGTTTCCGCGAATGGTTTTTAGGCGCCGTGCAAAATGCCGATAGGATAATCTGTATATCCGAATCCGTCCAGAAGGAGATAGCCGCATACCTTGTGAACGTGCCGGGCGGAGAACGGCTTCACGGACGGGTGGATTTTTTTCATCTGGGTTCGGCGCTGGATAATATACCGGGGCGCGCAGAAATTTCCAGAAAATTCCCGAAGGATGGTTGTAGGCTGAAACGGGGATTTTATATCAGCGTTGGAACGGTGGAAGCGCGCAAAAACCATAAATATTTGTTGGACGCTTTCGATCTTGTATGGGAACGCTGGCCCGAGGCGGGTTTGTGCATAATAGGAAAAATCGGATGGCTTTGCGAGGATGTGGTTGAGCGTATAATAAAGCACCCATTATTCGGTAAAAAGCTGTTTATGCTCAACGACGCATCGGACGCGGAGCTCGATTTTTATTACAGGAATTCGAAAGCGCTTATATTCGCCTCCTATGCTGAGGGGTTCGGGCTTCCGATCGCTGAAGCTATGCTTTACGGATTGCCTGTTATAGCTAGTGATATACCGGTGCACAGAGAAGTCGGTAAAGGACATTGTTCGTATTTTAACTTGAATGATCCGGCCGGGCTGGCGGGAATCATTGGCGAGATTGAAAAGACCGGGAGTATGCCAGTTGTAATAAGCACCAACCGATATAAGCCGGTAACCTGGAAGGATAGCTGGTTGGAATTGCTTGAGAAAGCCGTGGCCGCCGGCTGAGAGTTCTATGCGGAATTGCGCTTTAAACCGCCGCAAAACGGGAAGATATGAAAATCGCATTTGTACATGATTGGCTTACCGGAATGCGCGGGGGAGAGCGCTGCCTGGAGGCTATGTGTGAACTCTTCCCCGGCGCGGACATATATACTTTACTGCATATACCGGGTTCCGTCTCGGCAATAATCGAACGCCACCGTATTATAACCTCGCCTCTGCAGTATCTTCCTTTCGTAAAAAACAGGTATCGCTATTATCTTCCTTTTATGCCCCTGGCGATAGAATCTTTTTGTTTACGTGGATACGATCTTGTAATCTCCTCCAGCCACTGCGTAGCCAAGGGGGTGCGTATTTTCGGGAGAACCCCCCATTTATGCTATTGTTATACTCCAATGCGTTATGTTTGGGATATGCACGCCCAGTATTTCCAAAAACGAGATTTAACTTCCCTTGTCATGGGGCTGCTGCGGGGGCCTCTCAAGAAATGGGACCTGGCTTCTTCGCGAAAGGTAGATGCTTTTGTCGCCATTTCCGAAACAGTTCAAAAAAGGATTAAACGGTGTTATAATACAAACGCGCGTATTGTTTATCCTCCCGTGGATACGGAGCGCTTTAGTCATACCGGAGAGAGGGGGGATTATTACCTTTTAGTCGGCGCGTTGGTCCCTTATAAGCGGGTGGATATTGCGGTGGATGCTTTCAATATCCTGGGATATCCGCTTAAAATAGCCGGATGCGGCCCGGAAGAGTCCCGGTTGAGAAAAATGGCAAAAGGCAATATTTCCTTTTTAGGAAGGCTTTCTGATGTGGAAATTGCTTTGTTGTTCAGCCGCTGTAAGGCATTGATATTTCCTGGAGAAGAAGATTTTGGTATCGTTCCGCTTGAAGCGATGGCGTCTGGAAAGCCTGTATTGGCTTTTGCCGGAGGCGGAGTTGGCGAGACAGTGGTAAACTATGAGGAAGGTTCGGCACGTCCGGCCACCGGTATATTATACAAAGAACAGGATGCGGGGGGGCTCATTCAGGCCGTAAAGAGTTTTGAGCGTATAGAGCGGGTTTTCAGTCCGGAAGGGATTAGAAAACACGCTTTAGCTTTCGACAAAAGAGTTTTTAAGACCGGATTCAGGCAGATTGTGGAGGAATTTTTATCTAATAATGCTTAAAAAACACGGTCAATTATTGCTTAGTTTGTTTTTCATTGCCGACATCCTTTGGGTAATTTTGTGCTGGATGTTGATGTATGTTTTGCGTTTTTCTTTAAATATCTTCCCGGTTTTCAGCGAAATCCCTAATTTAAGTCAGCATTACGAATTGTTACTTTTCATCGTTCCGGTCTATGCACTTGTTTTTAAAACAGCAGGTATATATAAACCGAGACGGACTTCCCAGTTAAGCTCCGAGATAATGGATATTATCAAAGTTTCTCTTATTTCCCTGATGAGCTTTATTTTCATAATTTATTTCTTCAAACAGGGATTTCATTATTCTCGCCTTACTCTTGTTTTGTTTTTCGTTTTCAGCACGTCCGGTTTGATCCTAATCAGAAGTTCCCTGCGCAGAATATTCAGGATTTTAAGGAAGAGGGGCTATAATTTGCGGCATGTCCTGATCGTGGGAACAGGACCGCACGCCCGAGAAGTATACGAAAAGATACATGAGCACCTGGAGTTCGGGCTGAATTGCGCCGGTTTTCTCCGTAAAGAGAACGGCGCGGATTGCCGATCGGCGGTAGACCCTAAGAAGATAATCGGTACCTACAAAGAGATTGAATCGATCATCATGGAAAAAGGGATAGATCAGGTGATTTTCGCGCTGCCTTCCGGGGAAGAGCGTATAATACGGGCGCTTTTGAAAAAAATAGAAAAGGGGGGGGTGGATATAAAGGTCATTCTTGACCTGGGGGATTTTTTTACTTTGCGCAAAAGTTTCGACGATCTGGCCGGACTTCCCGTTATAACCTTAAGAGAGAGCCCTTTGTTCGGCTGGCCTCGGATAGGTAAAAGGATGTTTGATATCGTCGGTTCTATTCTCTTTATTATAATCAGCGCGCCTTTGATGTGCTTCATAGCACTGCTGGTCAAATTGACCTCTGATGGTCCGCTATTATACAAGCAGGAGCGCGTAGGTTTGGATGGTGAAAAGTTTATTATTTATAAATTCAGATCTATGCGCGTGGACGCGGAGAAAAGCTGCGGGCCGGTATGGACGTCCAGTTCAGATAGACGACGGACGCCGGTAGGGGCTTTAATAAGACGTACCGGACTGGATGAGCTACCGCAGTTTTTCAACATTCTTTGGGGAAAAATGAGCCTGGTTGGGCCCAGGCCGGAGCGTCCGGTGTTTGTGGATAAATTCCGTGAGCATCTGCCTAATTATATGCTGAGACATAAAATAAAAGCGGGAATGACCGGCTGGGCGCAGGTACATGGATGGCGTGGAGATACTTCCCTTGAAGAAAGGATTAAATACGACCTTTTTTATATCGAACATTGGTCTTTATTGTTTGATTTAAAGATACTTTGTATGACACTACCTGCCATTTTTAAAGGAGAGGGCGCTTATTGACCGGAGCCGTGCGTGAAACCAGCTCGTTCCCTTTCGATTGTTTTCCCTATAATAATGGAAATTTTTCTAATTTTGCTTAATATCTAATATGCTGGATAAAGATAAAATATACAGATTTTTCGATAATCTTCAGTTTTACGGGTTCTGCTTGATATTATTGGCTGCGCCTTTCTCTCTGGCGGCGATAGAATCCTTTTTCGGCGTAGTCCTTTTATCGTCGGTGGTGAAATTTGCAATCAGACGCGATTTATCTTTTTTCCAAACCAGGCATGCTATTTTGCTGGTTGTGTATATGTTCTTTCTCGCTCTTTCCCTGTTCAATTGCGGCGCGTACCTTAACATCGGGCTTAAAGCCTGGTTTTTAAAGTGGGGGGAATATGCGCTTATGTTTTTGGCCGCTTCCGACACCTTCCGTTCGCGAAAACGCCTGACGGCAGGGATACAGGTCCTTATTCTGTCTTCTCTCTCGGTACTAATTTCGGTCATTACCCAGATATGGCAGGGAGAGGACATCCTAAGGGGAAAGCTGCTTATTCCTATTGCCTCCGGCGTTAACGGAATTACCGGTTCTTTTAACAGTCACAATGATTTAGGATGTTACCTTGCCATAATACTCATCCTGCTCATCGCTAGGTTTCTTACGGAGCGCGGCCGTAGAACCCAAGTGTTTCTCGGATTATGGAGCGTGGTGATCGGTGCAGGGCTTCTTCTTACCTTTTCCAGAGGCAGTTGGCTTAACTTTGCCGTTGCTATGCTACTCTTCCTGGTTATGTTACGCAATGTCACCGGACGAGTTTTACTGAAGGCCGGCATTTTTGGGCTTCTTTTCATAGTCCTTATCCTATCAGTACCATCTTTCAAGGCCAGGATGCTCTTCACTTTCTCGGCTGAAGGTGACGCGTTAAGGTTTTCAATATGGAAAAGTTGCTGGCAGATGATTAAGGAGCATATTCTTGTAGGCAGGGGGCTGGGAACGTTTATGAGTTATTTCCCCAGTTTTTCGAGCGATTTTAAATCGGCCTATTACGCGCATAACTGTTACCTGCAGATGTGGGTGGAGTCGGGGTTGTTTTCTCTGTTGGTTTTTCTTGCTTTCACCGGATCTGTCATTGTTTCCGCGTGGCAATATGTAAGGCGTTCCAGGGACGTAATGAAAGCGGCATTGCTTGCCGGATGCGTGGGTTTCCTGGCGCACAGCTTTCTCGATACACAGCTTTATTCACTTCAGCTTTCGACGTTATTCTGGATATTGCTGGGAATGACGGCTGCGGAGGATGAAAACATGGCTCAACCCCGTTGAACGCCGAGGATGTTGTGAAGGAAAAATATGGTCACGCGCAGTAGAAAAATCGCATCCACGCTGTTTTTTCTCGGCGCAGCCGGAACTGTTTTATGTCTATCCCTTTTTTTTACCAACTATTCCTTTCTTTTTAGAAAACCTGCTTCCTTGTTATTTCCTTTTCTTCTGATTACGGCAACGTTGTTTTTCGCCTCCGTCTATATAGCCGCAAATAAAAAAAGATATATCATGCCGGATATTGCCGCTAATTTGCGCCGAATAGACGAATGGAAGGCGCTCGGAGCCGCAATATTTATTCTTTCGGGTATCGTATTTTTGCTTTCGACTACGCGCTACAACTCCTACTCCAGCAATTTCGACCTCGCCATATACGAGCAGATCATTTGGAATTCCGCGCACGGCCGCTTTTTCGTTTCTTCTATAATGGGGGATTGCAATTCGCTCGGGAATCATTTCGAGCCGGTCCTGCTTTTTCTGGCTCCATTCTACAGGATGTTTCCGGATGTCAGGTTTCTTTTCGCGGTGCAGGCGCTGGCGCTTTCTTCGGCGATGATACCGTTATATTTGATCGCCAAACGAAGGCTGGAGAGTAGAGTATTGGTTTGCGGCGTTGTTGCGGCGTATTTTCTTTCGCGCGGCATACAGGGAGCGGGGATGTTCGAGTTCCATCCCGATTGTTTTCTGCCGTTATTGCTTTTATATGCTTATTATCTGCTGATTACGAGCCGGCGCCGCGGAGCAGTATGGATGTGCCTGCTAATGCTGTTATGCAAGGAGAACGCCGCGTTCCTGGTGCTGGGACTCGGCATATTCGCGATGACCAGAAAAGAGAGTAGGCGGACAGGGTTTATTCTTTCCGCCGCGGCCCTGCTTTACTGGATTATTCTCACGAAATTCGTTATGCCTGTTTTTTTTCGTCCGCTGGGAGCGGAGCAATACCAGTATTACGCCTGGCTTCCTTTCGGGCCTTCAATCAAGGATAATTTTACTGCTCTCGCTCGTGATCCTGCGGGTTTTATCCGGGTATTTTTCGATGAGGTCAGGTTGAGATACTATTTTCAGTTGTTGGGCCCTACCGGTTTCCTATCTTTATTGAGTCCGGCGCATTACGCTTTGTTCATGCTTCCTGCGGGGATATTTGTCCTGGGGAGTTTCGGGCACCTCGGACTGCTGAATATAATGGCGCAGTATTCGGCGCACACGGTGCCGGCTGTTTTTATCGCGGCGATAAGCGGGCTAACTGTTCTGCAAAAGAAGCTGTTCCTAAGATTCCCGGGGCATAAGGAGAGGATCAGTCTGCTTTTGTCGCTATATTTGGTCTTCTTCGCGGCGGGTTTCTACGGCAAGACTTCCGGTCACCGCATAAGCAAATTCATCAGGGCGGGGAGGGATATCGGAGCGGAGAATATCACCGCGGCTTTGCGTAAATATATCCCGGATGACGCTTCGGTCACCGCAACGATCAATATTTCAGCCCATCTTTCGCGCCGGGAAAAGCTTTATCTGCTGGAAGAGATGAAGGCGGAAGCAAATTATCCGAAGTTAAGCGGCGTGGAAGTGGCCAGGGCAGAGCATAAAGAGAACCTGTCTTTATCGCGGCGGC
>Ga0302253_1000528_pt1 | contig 30387 bp, 40 predicted proteins | sample AAG_RA_Trp_MG_FD_193537 | JGI IMG/M metagenome (GOLD analysis project Ga0302253, IMG submission 193537) | Enriched activated sludge microbial communities from anaerobic digester in WTTP, New Holstein, Wisconsin, United States - AAG_RA_Trp | ecosystem: Engineered > Bioreactor > Anaerobic >...
GTATCTCAATATGACCGATTCTGTTTCTGCAAGATTAAAGGAGATCGGAATGAGTGCGTTATTCAAAGAGGAGACTCGACTCGTCGGCTAACGAGAGATGTAGGGAGGAAGTCATCGCTGATCAGGTATAACAGAGAGCTTTGGCCCTGAATAACGCTGGAGCATGGAGACCGGATCGAATAAGAGGCTATCCCTGAAGGCACCTGCAACCACGTCTTTCGGGGTGGCATACAGATCGTTCATAACCCTCTCTGCAACCACCTGGCTGGACCCAACCAGCAACGTCTGCCAGTAATCCCTGATAGTGCGCAGATAATCATCGGACTGCAGCGCAGCTAGAAACGGCTCTATTATCTCGTTGGGCAACATTCTTCCATCACCGGATGGATCGACAAGCAATAAGCCTCTGACTCTATGGGGATTCTCACCTGCATAGGCAATTGAAGCCGAGCCACCAAGGCTGTGCCCTACCAGGACGAAACGCTCCAGATCCAGGGACCGTGCCACAATACCGATATCCTCCGCCAGAGTCTCCACCCAGTAGTCGCCATCGGAAGGCAGATCGGACAGGCCATGCCCCCGCAGGTCAAAGGCCGCCGCCCTTCGCTCCTTCCGGAGGTGATCGAGCTGCATGGACCATTGGGATGCATTTCCAGCAAGGGAATGGACAAATACCACCGGCAATCCACCCCTTCCACCGTCATCGATGTTGATCCTGGCGTCCATAGCCTCTGGATAAAGAGCCATTCAAGTCACTCTCACAGATCCTGCTATGCCGGATTTATGCGCCGCATCCTTCCCCGGTTTCATAGACCTCGCGAATCCTGTCTGCCACATCGCTCGATAGCCTCTGCCCGGCAATGGTGGAGAAGACCTCGGCATAATCAGGCTCCAGACAGCTCAGTCCTTCCATCCCCTGGAGAATCATGTCCGTGAGGTATTGCATATCATCGACTGATAGTTTTTTCAGCCTCTGCTCGAAGTCTGCCAGCCCGCGGGAGAGATGGTTCGCCAATGGAGGGAGAATGTTCATGTACTCGATCTGGTAGCCATGCCGCTCCATCTCCACGATCTCTGGTGCCAGCTTTCTCAGAATCTCTATATCGCGCTCATTCAGATCTCGGGCCATAGAGAGCCTTATGCACTGCAAAAATATATCATTATCCTCTCAAGAATATCATTATCTTATCACTAGTATCATTATGCTAGCTGGAGCCGTCTACAGATTGCGATATCCAGTCAAGATATGGCTGATAGCCGTCGATTATCGGGAGGACGATGATCTCGGGAAGCTCATAGCTGTGCAGCTCTCTGATCCTCGATATCATCTCTTTAATCCTGGTCTGCTCCGTCTTTATGATCAATAGAGCCTCGCGATCCAGGTTGAGCTTGCCCTCCCATAAATAGCAAGAATTGACACTTGAGATGTTAACGCAAGCTGCCAGATGCTCTTTTATCAGCGATTTTGCTATCATCTCGCCATTATCGGGAGAAGCGGTGCAGAGCACCACTCTGTGGCCATTACCCAGTGTTTTGTCTTGATTCCCTTTATTGCCCATAATCTGATCGTTAGCCCTGTCCCACCCATCGCTCGACATTCTCTCCGATCTCCTTCTTCCAGATAGAGGCTCTCTTTTTCAGCTCATCGATGATGTATCTGCACCCATCGAAAGCCTCAGCTCTATGAGCTGCAGTGCAGACTATGGCTACGATGCTCTCCCCTACCGCCAGCCTGCCGGTGCGGTGGGCGATCTGCACCGATGTGAGGCCGAATCGTTCAATGGCCTCAAGGCGTATCTGCTCAAGCTCGGCTTCAGCCGCCTCAGTGAACGCCTCTACCTCCATCATCTGGATGCCGTCGTCCCTGACCGTTCCCAGGAATGCGACCGTGGCACCGGAATCCTCCCTCTTCGCCCTCTGGATCATCTCCTCTATAGAGATCTCCTCTGCAGTGATCTTGAACAATTCTATTCAACCTCCTGCGACCGGCGGTAATATGGCCAGCTCATCGCCATCGTTCAGAGGAATGGAAAGATCATTCAATGGATCAATCCTCTTCCTATTGATCATTAAAAGGATATAGTCATTGGGCCCCCCAGAGCCAGAAAAGGCCTGCTCCCTGAAGGCAGGAGAGGATGCTCCAATGCTCCTCAGCAGGGAAAGAACAGTCGAGCCCTCCGGGATATTCATATCCATCTCCTTTCCCAGGATCTCTCGAAATTGGGCGAATGCCCTGACCTTTACCAGCATTTGCTGTCGATCCTCTTCCCGATGACTTTGTTCACCGTTCATTTATTTTTATAGACATCACCATAGCTGATGATAGATGTTTTTGTATCTGCCTCTGTCCTGTCCTTTTCTGAACCTTGCTTCTGACCTTCTTTCAGCGTCTTCTTGATCTTCTTCTCCTCTTTCTCCCTCAGCCGGGCGATCTCCTCAGAAGAATCTACACCCATAACGAATGTGCCGTGGCAGGGTTTGACATAGGTGAAGAGAACCTCATCCCCCCTTATCCCCAATGCCACCGGCGGCACGCCAATTATGAAATAGTCCTTGAAGATCCTGTATCCTGGCTCGACGTAGTAGACCTCCTCAGAGTTCTTCTCTATAAACTCCCGCGCCTCTTTAAATGAGGTCCTCTCCAGGTACAGCTTGTACTTCATCTGCTCAATGCAGCTCAAATGATCACCTTGTCTATCTTGCTCTTCAGAGGCCCAGGATTATGGGTCGCCTTGGCCACGATCTTCTCCGTCGGATAATCTATGCTCTCACCAAGCGCCTCTGCATTCTTGCCGAAGACGACCGCATAATGCACGGCTTTGGATATGGCGCTGAAAGTGGCCCCATATGCCATGCCGGCATCGCTGTGCATGAAAGCAAAGCAGGCGTCGAAGTCCATCTTCTTCTCCACGATCTCCTGTATGATCCAGTCCAGGTCCGCCGTCTTCTGCACATAATAGCCCTCAGGATCTGCTGTCTTGAGCAGCTTGATTGGGGCATTTGTTCCCGCCACAGTGACATCCCAGCCCTCTTTCTTTAGCTTATGGGCGAGATAGATCACAATGCTGATCTGCACCGGCACCTCCGGGCAGCCCATCACCAACAGCGCCTTCTTGCCTTCGGTCATACGCTCATCCCTTGATCTTGATAATCCTGATTCGATTCAGATATCCTCAGTCGAGCTTAATAGATTATTCCATGCGGCGGGACTGCTGCTCTCAATCCCCTAGATGGATCCGCATTCCATGCAGCTCATGCTCTTCTCACAGGAAACCTCCTCCAGGGTGGAAGAGAGACCGTCCCAGAGGAGAAGGCGGTTTTTCAGAAGCTCGCCTCTGCCAAGGGCGAACTTTATGGCTTCATTAACCTGAATGGAGCCGATGACCCCGCAGGTCGAGCCCAGGGCAGGAGACTCCTGTGCCGGCGGAGCGCGGGGAAAGATGCAGCGCAGACAGGCAGTCCTCCCTGGCAATATTGTCGTTGCCTGCCCCTGAAATCCGCTGATGGCGCCGTGAAAGAGGGGAATCCTTCTCTCTAAAGCGGCATGGTTCAGCAGATACCTGGCCGGAAAGTTGTCCATTGCGTCCATGATCATGTCACAGCCCTGCACCAGTGCATTGATGTTCTCCGCGGAGATTTTCTCCTGCAGGGCTTCGATCTCTCCCTCCGGGTTGATATCGCTCAGAGTCTCCAGAGCTGACTGGGCCTTGCTCCGGCCCAGGTCCAGGCTGCCATGAAGGATCTGTCGGTTGAGGTTGCTCAGGTCAACTGAATCACAGTCCGCTATGCGAATCCTGCCAAAGCCCGAGGCCGCCATGTATAATGAGATGACAGAGCCCAGACCACCTGCTCCTGCTATGAAGACTATCTTTTTCTTCAGCCTCTCCTGGCCCTCCTCAGCAAAGAGGCGGATCTGACGGGAGTACCTCTCCCTTTCGGCATCGCTCAGCATCTGATCACCCGGATTGGAATTGCACTGATCTATTAAGGATTTTGCAGAGGATTTAATGGGGATTTGATCTATCCGCCATGCACTATTCTAAATATCTTCAACTCATCTGAGCCGCCAGCAGTCTCCTCTTCCGCCACTATTCTGCCGTTCAAAGTCACTATTACTTCCTCAGAGTTTATCTTCAGCTCCTTTAATATTTCCTCAATGAGACGGTCTTTCGCTGCCAATTCCACTCTGCTCCCATCCGGCATATAGATCTGCATTTCCACTCCACTTCCACCCTCGGGGCGCATGGCTCAATTCCCCTCATCGGGCGGCATCTATTCCTGCTTTGTATTCTGCTTGAGCCCTTCTGGTGCAAATGGCTTCTGGTAGAATAGATATGATGTCCCGAGATTTTTACGAAAACATTCTTAACCCATTCCTGCCTAAATCGATGCCCAGAAGGCAGGGTTAAGATGAGAGAGGTATTGCTGGAATCCCGAGAAGACAGAGCGCAGTTTTATCTGCCGGACAGGTGCATCGGCTGCGGAACCTGCGTTCAGGTCTGCCCCAAAGGGGAGCTGATTATAGGATCGGTGGGAGCTGTGGTCCGCGGCCTGATCGACAAGGACTTCATTGAGAAGAGAATGAGCGGGGCCTGTGCCTTCTGTGCGCTATGCTCCCGGGTCTGTCCCACTGGCGCCCTGGAGTTCAGAAAGAATGGCATTGCAGAGATGGATAATTCCTATCTCAGCGTCGCGATCAAGTCCACCGTCGTCGACAGCGAGAAGTGCGTTCACTGCGGCCTGTGCTGCGATGTCTGCCCCCAGGCCTGCATTGAGCTAGAGGACAGGCATCTGTCAGAGGACGGCAGCCTCAAGGTCGGCGGCCGGACGATAATTGACCTGGAGCGCTGTGTGCATTGCGGCTGGTGCGCCTCGGTCTGCCCGACGGGGGCTATATCCTTTGAAAAACCCTTCGCCGGGACCTTCAGCCGTGACGATAACGTCTGCCAGGCCTGTAAGACATGCGTTCACACCTGTCCTGCCAATGCCCTGTTCAACCGGGAATGGAAGGCGGGGGAGAGGGGTGAGAAGGTCAGCCACCGGCCTGATGCCTGCATCTACTGCGGAGCATGTGCCCAGGCCTGTCCGGTGCGAGCGATTGTGGTTTCCAAGACCGCTATCATCCCGGAGATGAAGGGCAAAGGAGCTTTTGAGAAGAAGCTCGCCCTTCCTGCTCCTTGGCCCACTCTCACCTCTTGCCTGGAGACGGATGAGATTGCGTGTTTGGGCTGCGGAAACTGCGTCATCGCCTGCCCGGTCAATGCCCTTTCCGATCCATATCTTGCCGCCGGCCATCTGAACGAGCTGGACAGAAAACCGCTCCTTGAGGTCAGAGATGGCACAGTCAAGGTGGTCGACCAGGAAGTCTGCGGCTCATGCGCCACCTGCAGCATGATCTGCCCGGCAGATGCGATCCGGCTGGTGCCCAGAGAGGTGGTCTGATGGCAGCAAATTCTACCAAGACGATGATCATTAAGAATGGATATCTCTTCGATCCTCTGAATGCAATTGATGGAGAGGTAAAAGACATTTTCATAAGAGAGGGCAAGGTGGTCTCCTCCCTCTCCGGCCCGGAGGCTAAAGATGCCACAGTAATCGATGCCCGGGGAAAGACAGTTATGCCTGGAGGGGTTGACGCCCATTCCCATGTGGCAGGAACCAAGGTCAACGCCGGCCGGCTCATGCGCCCCGAGGATCACTACAAATCCGTCCGCAAGAAGACGGATATCACCCACTCGGGCAGCGGCTACACCGTCCCATCCGTATACAAGCAAGGGTACGACTATGCTGCTATGGGCTATACCACCGTCTTCGAGGCGGCCATGCCACCACTGGAGGCCCGCCATACCCATGAGGAGATGAGGGCCACCCCCATCCTGGATATGGGCGCCTACATGGTCTTTGGCAACAACTGGTTTGTCATGCGCTACCTGAAGGATGGCGACATCGAGAAGGCAGCGGCCTATGTGGCCTGGATGATGAGAACTCACAAGGCCTACGGCATAAAATGCGTCAATCCCGCGGGGGTTGAGAACTGGGGCTGGGCCAAGAACATAAAAGGCTTGGATGAGCCCAACATCCATTTCGAGGTCACCTCCAGGGAGATCATCCGGGGCCTGGCTGAGGTCAACGAATTGCTGGGCCTTCCCATGTCACTTCACCTGCATGCCAACAACCTGGGCCATCCTGGCAACTGGGAGACAGCCCGAGATTCGCTGATGATCACCTCCTCTCTGGAGCCGAACAGCAAGACGGAATTGGAATGGGCCCAGACACGTGAGAGCGCCAAAAGAAAACAGACCGTCTACCTGGCTCATGCTCAGTTCAACAGCTATGGAGGATCTTCATGGAGGGACTTCTGCTCCGGCGCTCCCGATCTGGCCAAATACATCAACCAGACGGAGAACGTGGTCATAGACAGCGGCTCAGTCCCCTTTGGCCCGGCTACCACCATGACCGGCGACGGCCCGGCCCAGCATGACCTCTACATGTTGACCGGCCAGAAGTGGTCCAACTGCGACATAGAGATGGAATGCGGCTCCGGAGTCCTCTCCTTGATGTACCTCAAGAGCAGCCCGGTCCATGCCACCATGTGGGCCATAGGCCTGGAGGTGCTCCTGCTGATCGATGATCCCTGGAAGACGATCATGACCACCGACCATCCCAACGGAGGCCTGTTCAGCCAGTATCCTCAGGTGATCGCCTGGCTCATGTCCAGGAAAGCTAGGGACGATACCGCCAAGGAGTGCCACAAATGGGCTTATGATAAGTCCAGCCTGGGCGGGGTGGACCGGGAGATGAGCCTCTATGATATTGCCATCCTCACCAGAGCCAACTCGGCCAGGACCATAGGCATGGCCCATCGTAAAGGCCACCTGGGAGCGGGCGCAGACGGCGATGTGACCATCTATGACATCGATCCTGGGGATCTGAATGTCAACGATCCATCGTATATCGTCTCCCGGTTCAGTCGGCCTGATCTCACCATTAAGGATGGCCAGATCGTCGCCCGGAAGGGAGAGATCGTCTATGTGCCCGAGGGCCGGAGATATTACTGCCAGCCCCATATGGACGAAGATGTGGAAAAAGAGATGATGAGGGATGTTCGGGACTGGTTCAAATACTATACAGTTGGCTTTGCCAACTATCCCGTCCCTGATAAGTACCTGAAAAACCCGGTCCCAATACCGGTCAACATGCCCATGGAGGCAGTGGTGAGGAGGTAGGAAGATGGCAGAAATAAAGCTCGTTCCCAGGGGCAAGATTGGCATTACTGTAGAGGCTGAGGTCATCCGTCCCGACCTTTTTGCCGGAAAGACAAAAGAGCAGATAGAGGAGCTTTTGGTCTGGCAAGGACCTAAAGAGCTGCCCTTGAGCCAGTTCTTTGAGGTGGATATTCAGGGGAATGGCGGCTCTCCAGAGGAGACGAAGATCATAATCGATGGGGATGTATCCCGGGTAAAGCGCATCGGCCAGGGGATGAACTCCGGCATGATCGAGATTTTGGGACCGGCGGGAATGTACACCGGAGCAGAGATGACAGGGGGCAAGATCCTGGTCCGAGGCGATGCCGGCTCCTGGTCAGGCATGGAATTGAAAGGAGGCCTGCTGCAGATATCCGGGAACGCGGGAGATCATGTGGGCTCTGCTTACCGAGGCAGCTGGCGGGGGATGACCGGCGGCCAGATCATAATCCAGGGAGATGCGAGGAGCCAGCTGGGCGGCGGCCTGGCGGGAGGATCGATAACTGTGGAGGGCAACGTTGAGAACTTCTGCGCCATCCGCCAGGCAGGAGGCCTGCTAATCATCAAGGGCAATGCGGTTCGAGGTCTGGGAGCGGAGATGAGCGGTGGCACGGTGGTGATTTTAGGGGAGGTGAAGAACTTCTCCCCGGGTTTTGTCCATCAGGGAATCGAGATCAATCCCAAGATCGGCGAGATCGAGCTGGAGGGGAGGTTTGCTCGTTTCATGGGCGACTATGCCGTCGGCAAGAATCCCAAGGGGATGCTTTACTCCAGAATGGCCCAGGAGGTGGGAGAATGACGGGAGTGTTTCTGCTGAACACCGGCAGCACAATCGAGGAGGGCAGACTGGCCAAAGGGGGAAGCAAGCTCACCGATGACTATACCCGGGAATGCGCCGTCTGCGAGATGAACCTGGCGGACTTCCTGGCCATGGGTTCACCTGATAGGGTTAAAGTAACCAGCAGGGACGGCCACTCGGTTGTAGTTTATGCTTATGGAGCGGAGAAGCTCTCTTCTGGCCAGGTCTTCATGCCCAGAGCCATCTGGTCCAATGTGGTGGTGGACCCGGAGACCTTCTCTTCCGGCTCACCCCTTTACAAGGGCTCGCCGGTGAAAGTTGAGCCCTCAAATGATATGGTCCTCTCGGCGGAGGAGCTAACAGCAAAGCTATACAAGCTGCAAAAGCGGGGTTAGATGATGGTAACAAAAAATATTGTCTGTCCAGTCTGCGGGGCCTCCTGTGATGATATTCAGGTGGAGCTGGAGGGTCAGGGTCTTACGGTCAGGAATGCCTGCAAGATGGGCAATGCCAAGTTCCAGGAGGTCGTAAGCCCTCACAGAATTAAGGAGCCGCTTGTAAGAGTGGATGGAGATCTGAGACGGGCGAGCTGGGATGAGGCCATTGAGATGACAGCGAGGATCCTGGCAAACTCGGAGCGTCCCCTGCTTTTCATGGGCAGCGAGACCTCTACTGAGGCAATGGAGGTGGGAATCCATATGGCAGAGTTCCTGGGGGGCATAGCCGACTCGAACTCCACCGTCTGTCACGGGCCCACCACCATGGGCATTCAGGAGGCTGGACGGGTGGGGGCTACCGCCGGACAGAGCAAGTCGAGGGCGGACCTGACGGTCTACTGGGGCTCCAATCCCCTGGAGTCCATGCCCAGGCACATGTCCCGTTATGCCGTCTATCCCCGGGGCTACTGGACCCAAAGGGGGAGGTTTGACCGGACGGTCATCTGCGTCGACCCGAGGAGGAGCATCACCGCTGAGAATGCGGACCTGCACATTCAGCTCAATCCCAATACAGACTATGAGCTGCTCAGTGCTCTTCTCACCCTCCTGCACGGCAAAAGGCCGCACCAAACGGCTGAAGATGTGACCGGTGTGTCCATCTCCGAGATGGAGAAGATGCTGGATATGATGAAGAGCTGCAACTTCGGGGCTATTTATGTGGGCCTCGGCATTGCTTCCTCATATGGAAAGCATCGAAATGCAGAGCTGGCCTTCAACCTGGTAAAGGAGCTGAACAGCCACACCAAGTTCGTGATCGGAGCTCTCAGAGGGCACTGCAATGTGGCCGGGTTCAACCAGATAGCATCATATCTATACGGTTTCCCCTTCGGCCTGGATTTCGCTCGCGGCTATCCCCGCTACAATCCGGGAGAGTACACGGCAGTGGATGTCCTCAGGGATCGGGATGTAGATGCCGCTTTCATCCTATCGGCGGATCTGGTCTCCCACTTTCCCGCTGCGTGCTCCGAGTATCTGGCCCAAATTCCCGTGGCCTGCATAGATATCGCTCCCTGTCCGACCACCATGATCTCTGATGTGGTCCTGCCGGGAGTGATCGATGCCATGGAGTGCGACGGCACCTTCTACCGTCTGGACGATGTGCCCATCTACTTCCAGCCGTTCACCAGCTCGCCCTTCTCCTTTACAGAGAGCAATGTCGATACCATGAACCAGATATTCAAGCGGGTGAAAAGGATAAAGGGAAAGTAAAGGGGGTCGAGAGATCGGAATGGACTGAGGTTGGGGAAAAAATGATCGTATCCCCTTTTCCTCATTCCTATGAGCGAATTTTTGCATTGTAATGCCAATTGTTTTAAATAATCTGATAGCCTAATGAAAAAGGAGGAGGTGAAGGCGGCATGTGTACTGTCGGTGGCGGACCGGACATAGGCGAGGTTGAGACTCTGGTTGCCAAGGATTATGAGTGCCTGGACTGCAATAACAAGTTCCAGGGCATGGGAAGAAGGCCCATGTGCCCTTCCTGCAAGTCAAGGAATGTAAAGGCAGTCTGAACTGGAATCCGAATCCATACAAGTCCATTGGAAGTCTATTGGTTCATTCATAGGTCATGCATATACTCTTGAATGAGGAAGAGATCGCCTATATCGAGGGCGAGAATGGCACCATAGCTATGGCTAAGACCAAAGGGCACTTTTTCTATCTGGAGACGGAGCAAAAGGAGATCGTTCTATTCACTGAGCCAGAGGAATTGATGGTAGCCTCTTCCTTTGGCCGGGGAGAGAAGATCAGGCGGGGTCTGCATTGCACCCTCTTTCAGCTCAGGGAGTTGGAAGCGCCCTTGATCGTCCTCCCCAAGGGCCATCCTGCCTCCCCCCGGCTGAAGACGGTGGTATCCATAGGCCCCTCCACCCGTCTGAGCTGCATGATTCTGCCGGGAACCCATCCCGAGCAGAATGTGCTCTGCGGATCGGAGGAGTTTCACGGCCTGGAGATCATCGCCGAATCAGGAGGAGCAGAGGTCAGGGGCTGGCCGGCGGGCGGGCAGATAGCATCGGTGACGGTGGAAAGGTTCTAGACCGATGAAATGCATGGATTTTCTGCCGGCAGCAAGAATGCTGGCTGCTGAAAGACTATAGCTGAACTGGCATTGGATGCTGGATTACTTGAATGGGGATATAGGGAAAGCAGAGGCGAATTGGTGATGGCAGAGATAAGAGAGGACAGTCTGGTCAGGTACATGGGCACCGGCACCATTGGAAAGGTAAAGGTGCTGAAGACAGAGGATGATGGAACCGTCTGGGCCTATCTGGATAGCACTGGGCTCTACTACAAGCTTGATACACTGGAGCTTATTGAGAAGCCACCGGAGAGAAAGGAGCTTGAGGGCATGACGCTCGAGCAGATCCAGGAGAGGTTCAAGCAGACGCAAGAGATGATGGATGCTGCCAAGATGCAGGATGAAAACCTGGAGACTGGCGGATAAGTCAGCCTTTTGGGATAGATGAGTCACCGGCGGAAGGATGGGCGAAAAGCCCGGCAAGGATTGACCCCATCCGCCCGGAATAGGCTTGGGTTTTGGCTGTGCGTAATAATGTGGCATGTCAAGAATAGTTGAGGCTATTGGGAAGCTAGAGGCAATTCTAGACGGCAGTGTATGCTTTTCTCGAAGGGAAGGGCTCCAGGAAGTTCTCAATCTACTTAAGGAAGAACAAGCATCCTCTAAGGGCTCCCATATTGAGAAAATGATCCCCCCATCCAGCAAGAGAATCGGGGTGGTAGTACACGGTCCGGAGATAATAGACTCAGGCGGAGCTGTGCAGCTGATAAATCACCTGAAGCAGATGGGAAGGGTGAACGCCGTTCTGGGAGGGACCATGGGCAGGGTGGCGGTCATTGATGCGGATCTGGAGGAGATCATAACCATCAACACCAGAAGGCGGCCGAGCATTTCCATCCGGGATATGGCGGAGGATTCGGATATTGTCATCATTCTCAACCAGGCCAAGTGCCGGGAGACCGGCCTGGCCTTCGGGACAATGGTGGCAAAGCTTGCCGGAATCGATAAACCCCTGATCCAGATCGATTGCGGCGGGAGGTTTGTGGCCGATCTCACCCTCAGCCATTTCGCTTCAGATTCTGAAGACATCAATGAAGAGGGTCTGGCAGTCGCCGCCAGGCTGGCAGCAGATCTGGGGCTGGATCTGCTGCGGCCCAGGCCCAGGGATTGCACCCTGATCCAAGGGGATACTGTACGGCGCATTATGACCGGGGTGATTCCCGGAGAGCTGATATCCGTTAACGGTACGGTCATCGGCCGGGCAATCGGAGCAGAGGTGGAGATCAAGGCCAAAGGGGGAAAGATAATTGACCTGAAAGGAGCCGAGCCGAAAATGCACGGCCTGGAAAAGCTGCATCGGGTAGATCTGGAAAAGGCTATCATCCGCAGCGGCTCCATCAGGCGGAGCACTGTCAGGCCAAGGATAGGAGAGAATCGGGGAGAGGGTGCAGCATTCATTGACCATTGTGCAGAAGATGCCTTCGAGGCGGCAGGAGGAGCAGCCGTGGCCCTGACGGTGGGAGACGACACCACGGCCATTGCCGGCGATATTCTCGCCCGCCTGGGAATTGCTGTGGTCGGGATCGTGGACGGGGACATCGATCGCCTCGCCGGGAGCCTGACCATCTTGCCGGGCAGCATCATCATCAGGGTTCGGCCGGGCTACGATGATATCGTGGGAGGGCGGGCAAGAGAAGAGATCTTCCGGGGTGAGGATAGGATCTCTATCAGCGCCCCTGATCTGGCGGATAGGGTGAAAGAATTGGCGGGCGAGCTTCTTTTAGAGAGAAAAGAGATCAGATCCGATCTCGCTTGATCGCCTGCAGCTCCTGGTAGAAGGTGGCGGCAGTAGCGGTATCACCCAGGCCCACGGTGATGCGCGGCTCTCTAGCCAGAAGGGAAGGCATCAAGGATACCACCAGCCCATCTCTTTTGTGAAAAGCTCCCCGTCCCACTCCTGCAGCCTCTGCCCCCAGTCGACAGAATTCCCTTTGGGCCTCCAGACCCCTGGGATTGACCTCATTTGGCGGCATTCCCTTTGCCGAGCCGGTAGCAGCCAGAGCGGCCGCCGCATCCGCCCCTTTTTGCAGAGAGAGAAGCTCTTCTTTTGCAGTGATCTTTCCCTCTTCCATAATGCTCAGAATGTAGTCTCTGGTATGGACTGAGACCCTGAAGATGCCCAGATGTTCTCTCAGTCCCGCCGCTTTTTGCACCCTCTCCTGCCACTGGCTCATTTTTGGCCTGGCGGTCGATAAAACAGTCGATGAAACAGGAGATGAACCAATCGCGGAATATTCTCCCGCCGCCGTCTCCAGCTCATCCTCGTTCAGTCCCAGGCTGTCTGCCTTTTCGAGGAGCCGGAGAAAGTGCCTGGCGATCTTTTGGCTTTGAAACGAGCCCATCTCCACATGGATGTAGATATTGGGATTAGCCTCTTTCCAGCTCCTGATCTGCTCGATCCTAGGGGGGAAGATCTCTCGATACCGGTCCCGGGGAGCGAGGTGAAAGCCGGATAAGATTGCACCTTCGATTTCCTGGATATGATCCTGACAGTAGGCGTCGAAGTCCTGGTTCGATTCCATTCTGGTGTTCACCGGATCGTAGGTGGCAATGAAGCGGTTATCTCTGGCGGCAGATATCGGCCCCTGGGGGGAGGGGATACGATCGCTTTCTTTGAACTGGAAGACGAAATGCAATACCTCTGAGCTTAGACCCAGCCTTTCCGCCGCCAGTGATGGTTCCATAAGGCGTCCAGAGACTGGAATTCCCACACCGGGATGAAGTAGCGCTGCCAGCCTGGGTTCGAGGGCTGGTGAATTCAGAATCGGCCTGGCCCCCAGTTCGGCCAGGAGGTTGGCCATGATTCCGGCGTTCCCCCCCAGCCGGAAGCTCCAGGGAAAGGAGGCCTCTATCTTTTCTGCCAGCTGCCGGCTCTCTACCAGGATCTCCGCACCCGATCCATACTGGATGCAGTATAGGAGTGAGGATATGAGATCCTCCCGGCTCCTGATCGAGCCCTTCAGCTCGCTTTTTATCATGGAAGGATCGGCTGATTGGATGAAACGGGATATCCTCTCTTCACCGAGGTCGTATAACGCATCGAGATTTACCGGGTAGGCGCAGATGATTTTCATACCGGGAATCACCATTGAGATCTGTCTTTGTGACTACTCCCGGCCCTTAAAAGGGGCAGGCTTCTACGGTTTTTATTCCGACAGATTGTAGCCCCAATCTGAGTATATTGATTGCCGCATTCCAATCTCGATCCACCGAAAGCCCGCATTGAGTACAATTATGGAATCTCTCAGATAGATCTTTTTGAACCAGAATACCACACCTAGAACACATCTTTGACGTATTCCTTGGATCTACTAAGACAACCATCGAACCGGCACTCTCAGCCTTGTAAGAGGTTAAAGTCACTAGCATATTCCAAGCTACATCATGGATGCTTTTAGCTAGGCAATGGTTTTTAGTCATTCTTTTGATATTGAGATCTTCAAAAGCGATTAGGCCAAATCTCTTAACCAGATCATTACTAATCTGATGAGCAAATTCGTATCGTTTATTTGCTATCCGCTCATGGACTCGCTCAACAACCTTAAGAGCTTTCTTGCGATCTGGAGTTCCTTTAGGAGCCTTAGAGAGTTTCCTTTGGGCTCTAGCTAACTCGTGTTCTTCTTCTCGGAAGAACCGAGGATTAGATATCTTCTCGCCATTTGAAAGTGTGGCAAAGGATTCTAGACCGACATCTATGCCAACCAGAGAGCCATCTTTCCAAGGTGGTTTAGGCTGGTCTTCAATTTCAACTGAGAAGCACGCATACCATTTCCCAGTTGCTGCCCGGCGAACAGTTAGCCTCTTGATCTTGCCTTCTATGGGCCTATGAAGATTGATCTTGATATTTCCGATTTTTGAAAGATATAGTTTCCCAGAATCGATCTTAAACCCTTTTTGCGGATAGGTAAAAGAATCGTATCGACCTCTGCCTCTAAATCTTGGGTATCCAGGTTTCTCCCCGGCCTTGACACGCCTTAAGAAGGCTTTGAGCGCCAGGTCCACCCGCTCATGGACGTTCTGAAGAACCTGGGAGAAAACATCTTTAAGTTCCGGCTTATCAGCTTTCCATTCTGGCAGCAGGTTATTGGTTTCGTACTTGCTTAGAGATTTGCCTTCATTCTCCCATGCATTCTTACGAATTTCCAAAGTTTTGTTATATGTCCATCGGCATAGATCTAGGGTCTGCTCCATCTTTGTCCTTTGGGACTTGGTTGGATTGATCCTAAATTTATATGCCTTGAGCATAGGCATAGTTAAGCGGTTATGATATATATAGTTTTTCTGCTTAACTGAAGAACTTACGGCATTCATCCCCTCCCCTAAAGGAGAGGGGTCTTCTGCCTGCTTTTCTATAAATTATCCTTTCTGACCTGAACTGGGCATCATTCTGCTGCTTCCAGTTCCAAATCCCAAACCGTATATATCTGTGCATACATACACAGATGCATGGCATCCAAGACCATTTCCATTAGAGACGATGTATATAAACTGCTTAAAGATGCAAAGAGAGAAGAAGAGAGCTTTAGCGATGCAATAGAAAGGCTGCTCAAGAAGGATAAAGTCAATCTATCTGAATACTTTGGAGCTCTTAAGGAAGATCCGATTTTAGACCGGCTGGAAGCAGATTCTAAGAGGATAAGAGAGATGGCGAGGTCGAGAGTTTGATCGTCCTGGATACCAGCGCTCTTATTGACCTGTTTCGAGGTGGCGAGGAGGTTAAAGGTGTGATAGGTGGTGATTTCACAACTACTATAATAAATTATTATGAAATATTTGTTGGCATAAGACGTTATAAATCAAAAACTGAGGAGAAATTCTTTCGAAGATTCTTTTCCGATATTAGAATATTGGATTTTAATTTAACCGCTGCGGAAAGGTCGAGCGAGATCATGGCCAGGCTCATGGATCTGGGGATTTCCATCAATGCCTTCGATATACTCATCTCCGGCATTGCAGTGGCAAGCGGTGGTGAGACCTTGATGACGAAGGATAGAGATTTCCTGTCCATTGCCAAAGTGACTGAGCTGAACATTAAGGTTTACTGAAGAACGATTCTCACTCGTCCTCGAGCACGATCCAGTACAGGCCGCAAGGCTTATATTCGACTTATGTCGTACTACGTTGAATGCCGTAATAGCGGCAGAGGAGGTAGAGGAGTGGGGGCTTCTCTCTCTTCCTTTTCAGGCCATCGTGTCAGGCTATATCATGGCACTCATTTCTTATACATCCTCATTCATCTCCCGTTCATGATCGCCTCAGTCGAGTGCTCTGCTGTATCCGGCGAGGTCTATGCCCCTCCCTCGAAGAGCTACACCCACCGCGCTATTCTGATCACCTCTCTTGGCCCGGGAGGGAGAGTCCTGCGGCCATTGCTCTCTGCCGATACCCTGGCCACGATATCTGCCAGCGAGGCCTTCGGGGCCAAGATAGGGAAAGAAGAGAAAAAGGACGACCTCTTTATCGATGGGGTAGGAGATCTGCCCCAGACCCCAGAGAATGTGATAGACGTGCTGAACTCAGGCACCACGCTGCGCTTCTGCTCGGCGGTGGCCGCGCTCACCGAGGGGGCAGTGCTGACAGGCGACTCCTCCATTCGCACCCGGCCCAATGGACCGTTGCTTGACTCCCTTAGAGAGCTGGGAGCGGACGCCTTCTCCATTAAGAATAACGGTAAAGCCCCCCTGGTCATCAGAGGGAAGATGTTGGGCGGCACAGCGCACCTGCAAGGCGGGCTGAGCAGCCAGTTTCTCTCTGCTCTCTTCATTGCCTCTCCCCTGGCGGAAAGGGAGACGAGGATTCGGATTGTGGGAGAGCTGAAGTCCCGCCCCTATGCAGAGATCACACTGGATATGCTCCATGATGCAGGGATAACGATAGAGGAAGGGGAGCAGGAGTTCATTGTACCTGGAGGCCAGAGCTTCGACCTGGAAAGGTATACCATTCCCGGCGACTTCTCCTCTGCCTCTTACCCCCTGGCCGCCGCTGCGGTCACGGGATCGGAGGTGATGGTGAAAGGGATCCTGCCCTCCAGACAGGGGGATTCGGCCATCATCGATATCCTTACCCGCATGGGGGCCCAGGTTTCCTGGAACAGGGAATCAGGGGATCTGAGGATCAAAGGAGGAGATCTGGAGGGAATAGAGATCGATGCCGGCAGAACGCCGGATCTGGTTCCTACCATCGCCGTCCTGGGCGCAGTGGCAAAGGGCACGACGACGGTGGTGAATGCGGAGCACGTCCGCCACAAGGAGACGGACAGGCTTCATGCCATGGCCGTCGAGCTGACGAAGATGGGGGCGAAGGTCAAAGAGCGGCCGGACGGCCTGGAGATCACGGGCGGAAAGCTGCACGGGGCGAGCGTTCACGGCTATCACGACCACAGGATCGTCATGGCCCTGACAGTGGCGGGCCTTGTGGCCGGTGAGACGAGGATCGATACCGCTGAGGCAGTGGATGTGAGCTATCCGGGATTCTTCAGGGAGATGGAGAGGCTGGGGGCGAGGGTGAGAGTGGAGTGAAGGAGAAGGGAAGATTAAGGGGGATCTAACCATCATTTTATATAAATGTGGCTGAGCAAGGATTGTTGAAGCCTGATTTGGGATTCAGGATGATCCTTGCACGTCTCATAGAGATCCAAATAATCCTTAAAGGAGGGTTTTAAGCTCTGGGTGCTGCTGCCTTGACCTCATCAATCATCTTATCCTCGAACTGAACCATATAATCCTGGAAGCGGGCCGCAAGATCCTTGGCCATGGTATCATAACTGCTGGGATCATCCCAGGTGTTGCGTGGGACCAGTACCTTGGCGGGTACCCCTGGAACCTCGGTGGGCACCTTGAAGCCGAATACAGGATCGATCACATTTTTGACGTTGTCCAGCTTGTCTTCCAGGGCAGCGCGCACCATCGCCCGGGTGAAGGATAATTTCATGCGTTCTCCTTTGCCATAAGGTCCCCCGGTCCAGCCGGTATTCACCATCCAAATCTTCGCATTATGCATATTGATCCTTTCCGCAAGCAATGTGGCATAGACTGTGGGATGCAGAGGCATGAAAGGCGCTCCAAAGCAGGTACTGAAGGTAGCAGTAGGCTCTCGGACCCCCTCTTCTGTTCCCGCAACTTTGGCGGTGTAGCCGGCCAGAAAGTGGTACTGGGCATGGGCGGGGGTCAGGCTGGCGATGGGTGGAATGACCCCGAAGGCATCTGCAGTCAGGAAGATGATATGCCCAGGATGCCCGCCGATTCCATCATAATCTGCTTTTTCCACATGGGTGAGGGGATAAGCGGCCCGGGTGTTTTCAGTGAAGTCGTCATCGTCAAAGTCTATGCGCCGGCTGTGGGCGTCGAGCTTGACGTTCTCAATAACCGTGCCGAACTTGCGGGTTGCCCGGTATATTTCGGGCTCACCCTCCTCGGATAGCCGGATCACCTTAGCATAACAGCCTCCTTCAAAATTGAAGATGCCCTTGTCTGACCAGCCATGTTCATCATCGCCGATAAGGGTGCGTGTGGCATCATTGGAGAGTGTGGTCTTGCCGGTTCCGCTCAGTCCAAAGAAGATGGCCACATCATCGGGATCACGGCCATAGTTGGCGGAGCAGTGCATGGCCATAACGCTGCGCTTGGGCATGAGGTAATTCATGACGGTGAAGATGGATTTCTTGATTTCACCGGCGTACAGTGTGCCACCAATGAGGGCCATTTTCCTGGCAAAGTTGACCAGAATGAAGGCTCCCGAGCTTGTCGGGTCCAGGCCGGGAACGGCAGTCACCCCCGGGGCAGAGATTACGGTGAACTCGGGAACATGGCGGTTCAGGCTTTGAGAATCGGTAATGGTCACAAACATGTTTCTGGCGAATAGGCTCTGCCAGGCATGCTCGGTGATGATGCGGATTGGGAGGCGGTATAGTGGATCTGCACCAGCATAGCAGTCCTGCACGAAGATATCGCGGTTTTCGAAGTAGCCTGAGATCCGCTGGTGCATCTTGTTGAACTCAGCCTGAGTGGTCTCTCGATTTATCGTCCCCCACCAGATCTCCTTTTCAGTGGATGGTTCGCAGACGGTGAATTTATCATCTGGAGAACGACCGGTATAGTCACCAGTACGAACCACTAATGCGCCCGGATAGGCCAGAACGCCTTCATGCCGCCGGATGGCCTGCTCATACAGGGCGGGGACATTCAGGTTCCAGTGCTCCTGTTCCAGATTCCTGAAGCCGTGATTCTCAAGACCGTAACTGCTGTGATGGGATTCAATCATGTAAATCTGCTTTCCTTCAACCATGCAAATCAGCCTTCCTTTAACATCAACTATAATAGTCAAATGTTAAAAGAACAACGGCAAATAAAAAGATAATCTAGTCCAGGGGTTTTCTTGAACTTGCTATTCACACCTTCATCTTCTCCCGCACCGGCGCCAGGATCTCGATCATGCAATCTGCGCAGGCCTTCTTCAGGTCCATGGGGTGCATGGCCCCGCTGACAAAGTCCGCCTCCAGCTGCTCGTAATTATCGTAGTGCACATCACCGCCGAACTTCTCGGGCCTGCTGATGGTCATCCCCGCCTCCATCCGGGGGAAGACGTGATACTTGCATATTGCCAGCACCGGATTGTTCTCCACCACTTTTGCCGGGCAGAAGGCGCTCTTGATCTTTTTCTCCACATCTTGAGCCGGCTCGTCCACCGCGATATTATTCCCCTTAGAGGAGGACATCTTCTCCCCGTTCAGTCCTGGAATCAGGGGCGTATGCAGGCATACGGGCGCGGGCAGTCCCAGGCGGGGCAGCTCCTCGCGGGCCAGCATGTGGATCTTCCGCTGGTCTATGCCTCCCACCGCCAGATCGATCTTCAGGTCGGCGATGTCGACCGCCTGCATCAGGGGATATATCATCTGAGAAACCATGGGGTTCTCTGCATTCCGGCTGACCTCGTCCATGCTGCGCCTGGCCCGGTTGAGTGAGGTATTTCTGGCCATCTGCAGGATCTTGAGCATGAAATCCGGCTGGAGCTGATAATCTGTGCCATAGACGAACTCCGTCCTCTCCGGGTCGAGGCCCAAAGCCATAAAGCAGTCCCGGTTGTAGTCGGCGATCTGGCGCACCTCCTCAAGAGATCCCTTCTCATTGAGAAAGGCATGCAGATCGGCTAAAAGAACGACCACATCGAAGCCCGCCCTCTGCAGGTCGAGAAGCTTGTTGGCGGTCAGCATATGGCCCAAATGGACCTTGCCGCTGGTCTCATAGCCCACATAAGCCCGCGGGCGGCTGGGCTTCTCCAGCAGTCCTTTCAATTCATCTACGGTCACGATCTCTTCTGTATTCCTCATCACCAGCTCGAGCTTGTCCAAATCAGATTCACCAGCCCAGGAAAGGAATAAGGATGTATAATGCTTTTGGTTCTGAGGTTGAGCTTGGGAAAAATGATTAATACTAATTCCGACGATGACCTGTCATGCCAAGGCGGATGTACAAACTTCAGCAGCCATCAATGAGCCGCGAGAAGAATCTAGTGCTGATACTGCTGGCCGTCATAGTGGCCCTAATCCTCTGGAACAGCTTCTGGTCTCTGGCTAAATTAGCTCTCTTCATAGCGATAGTCTACATGATCTATTACGCTCTGAAGCGGTATTTCTAAATTAATCAGCCTTTTTACCTTTCTCCTGCCATAGAGCTCTTGCCTTTTCCAGATCCTCACTGGTATTGAGGTTGAAAAAAGAGAGAAGCTCGGGGTCCATCGGCAGCAGATGCTCTTTTGAGACCCGATTGACGACCAGCTCCTGCAGGGGAACATGAATCCTTCTCTCCCCCTTCTCCAAAGCCCTCTGGCAAGATGCTTGCATCTTCTCCCTCTCATAGACGGAATGGAGGGGCTCGAAATATCCATTAGGCTGCACAGGAACAGCCGCCTCATAGCCCCTTCCTGGGTCCGCCAGCTCAAAAAGCCTCTGGATTACCATCCCGTTCAGAAAAGGAAGATCGCATGCTGCCGCAAAGGCGAACCTGCCCCTGGCCATCCCCAATCCCGCTTCAAGCCCCGCCACTGGCCCGAATCCGCTGACTCTGTCCCAGGTGAAATGAATCCGGACTCGATCTGAATGGGTCTGATCCAAGAGAGTTCTGTCCGATACGATCTCTGCTAGCCTCTTCGCATGCTTTTGATCTCTGGCCACCACAAGAAGCTCATCGGCAGCAGAGAGGAGAGTCTTGGCCATCCAGCAGATGAGCGGCCTTCCATCAAACTCTAAGAGCGCTTTCTCTACACCCAGACGATGGCTGTTTCCTCCTGCCAGGATTATAGCGGATCGCATAGCTTCCAGCCATTCTCCTGGCAGTCCTCCTCCAGGGCTTTATCCAGAGCCTTTTGGGGGTTGGAGAACATCTTCTCGCTCTTTAATATCACATGCTCCTGGCTGATAGAAGCCGTTCTCTCTGCTGCCTCCTGGAAGATCTTCCGGATCAGAGCCTCATCCACCCGGCCGTTGGCCTGAACGACAATCGATACAGCAATCTGCTGGGTGAACCGGTTTCCATAAATGATGCATCCCATAGCTCCGCGATCTCGGATCCTGACCTCCTTCCCGGTGATGTCGACCTGCAACTGGCTCCCAGGGGCGAGGTAGATCCTTCTTCGCCTCTCCAGCTGGGGGGTGATCTCTGTTACCTCTCCCACCAAAAGGTCGCCCCGCCTCCAGACCTTGTCCCTGCCGTCTGTTACCTGCAGAGTGGCCCCCATCTCCATAGCTTTGGCCAAAAGAGCCTCATCATCCGAGATCCGGCCACAATAGAGCTCCTCCTCGAGCTCGGGCCAGCTGCCCAGGAAGGTGATGGAACGCCTGTCGCCTCCTATCACCGCTTCCTTGCTCTTAGTCAGGGCGACTACCAGGGACATCTTCTGATCCTTTCCTGAGCTTTTTCTCTATGCCCATTATTTTTGATCCTATTCCGTTACTGTTGGTCCTTTGTCTGATCCTCTGTGGCGTTCAGGGTCTGCCGAAGGAGCATGGCCACGGTGAGCGGCCCAACCCCGCCTGGAACCGGTGTTATCGCTCCAGCGATCTGGGATACCTCCTCATAGTCCACATCTCCCACCGTCTTGTCTCCTACCCGGTTTATGCCCACATCAAAAATAAAGGCTCCTGGCCGGACCATCTCCTTTTTGATGAGGCCCGGAACTCCTGCTGCCACCACCAGTATATCTGCATCGCGAGTGTGCTCAGCCAGGTCGCGGGTAAAGACATGGCATACCTGCACCGTAGCATTGCGGTTGAGCATCATGGCCGCAAGAGGCTTGCCCACCACATTGCTGTGGCCGACAATGACAACCTCCGTCCCCTCCAGCTTCTTATCAAGCCTCTCTAAGGCATAGATGATCCCCAGAGGAGTGCAGGGCACCAGCCTCTCCGCTCCCAAAAGCAATGCCCCCATATTCCGGGGATGAAATCCATCCACATCCTTCTCAGGCAGAATGCTCATCATCGCCCTCTGAGGATTCAGTCCCCCAGGGAGGGGCAGCTGAAGCAGTATGCCGTTGATATCCTCCCTAAGGTTAAGCTCCTCTATTTTGGCGATGATCTCCTCTTCTGTGCTGCTTTCCGGCAAAAGCACGTTCTCGGATCTTATGCCCGCTCGGGAGCAGGCGGAGTGCTTGAGACGGATGTACATCTGCGAGGCCGGGTTCTCTCCCACCAGAACTGTAGCCAGGCCGGGAACTATACCCTTATTAGCAAGCTTTTTCGCCCTCTCGAGCGTCTCCGCCTCCACCTCACCGGCCAGAGCCTTTCCATCTATTATAGTTGTCAGTTCGATCACACCATATCTGGATACAGGGGGAACTGGTCGCAGAGGGCCTTGGCCTCAGAGCGAACCCCAGTTATGGTCTTCTCATTGTTGATGTCGCGGAGCACCATGGTGATCATATCGGCGATCTGGGCCATCTGCTTCTCTTGCATGCCTCTGGTGGTCATGGCCGGGGTGCCAATCCGAATGCCGCTGGTGACGAATGGCGTGGCCGGGTCGAAGGGTATCATGTTCTTGTTCAGGGTGATTCCCGCTCTCTCTAAAGTCTCATCAGCCACCTTTCCGGTGATCCCCTCTTTCAGCAGCTTGACCAGGAGCAAATGGTTATCTGTCCCACCGCTGACCAGGTCGAAGTCGTTCTTCAGCAGCCGCTCAGCTAAAGCCCGGGCATTCCTGATCACCTGGAACTGATATTCCTTGAACTCCGGGGTCAAGGCCTCCTTGAATGCCACCGCTTTTGCTGCTATGGAGTTCATGAACGGCCCCCCCTGGGTCCCGGGAAAAACAGAGCGGTCAATGGCCGAAGCCAGCTCCTCTTTGCAGAGGATTATTGCACCCCTCGGTCCCCGCAGGGTCTTATGAGTGGTGGTGGTGACGATATCCGCATAGGGCACGGGAGAGGGATGAGCGCCCACCGCACACATGCCGGCGATATGGGCGATATCCGCCATAACCCTTGCCCCCACATCATCGGCGATCTCCCTCACCGCCTTGAAGTCGATGGTCCGGGGATAGCTGGATGCGCCCACCACAATGAGCTGGGGGCGGGACTTTCGGGCGATGTCTGCCATCTCGGAGTAGTCGAGCATCTCCGTCTCTCGGGAGACGTTATAAGGGACGATCTTGTACATCTTGCCTGAGAAGTTGACCGGACTGCCGTGGGAGAGGTGGCCGCCGTGAGCGAGGTTCATGCCCATGATGGTATCGCCCGCGTTGAGTACGGCGAAGTAGGCAGCCATGTTGGCCTGGGTGCCGCTATGGGGCTGGACGTTAACATGCTCTGCGCCAAAGAGCTTAAGGCAGCGCTCTCTTGCCAGATTCTCGGCCAGGTCCACGCAGCCTGTGCCGCGATAGTAGCGTTTGCCGGGATAGCCTTCGGCATACTTATTGGTCATGACACAGCTCTGCGCCTCCATGACCGCTCTACTGGTGAAGTTCTCTGATGCAATCAGGATGATATTATTTCGCTGCCTCTCCAGCTCAGACTGGATCGCGGCTGCGATTTCGGGATCTACAATATCTAGGGATTTCAAATCGAATCACCGGTGCTAATTAGCGAGATGGGTGGTGTTTACTGAGGAGGGCAAAATAGATTATGGTATGAGCCCGAGATATGAAGCTCTGGCACTGGCACCATAACTCTTTTATTGCCTCCTGCAAAGGTAATCTGGATGCTTATAAGAGCGAGGACTATCGCTGACTACCAATTTGGCAGGGGCGCGGGCAGTGCCCTCTTTCCCGATGGCACGACATACAGCCTCTCCAAGACTCGCCGGCTGAGATATCTCTACTGGGAAGAGGAGAGGGTGGCCACTGTCCGAGCAAGGGACAACCTCCTGACCCTGAGCATGATCGGCGCAAAGAGGCTGCATGATCTGTTCTGCAGCCCTAGGCTTCGAGTGGTGGCCTCGGATGATGCTGCGCCATTCATCGCCAAAGGTGGCAATCTATTCGCCAGGCACGTCATTGCCGTTGACCCGGAGATTCGAGCCGGTGAGGAGGTTTTGGTTGTTGACTCGCAGGATCGGCTTTTAGCCACGGGCACAGCCGTCCTCGCGCCTGAGGAGATGATGCAGATTAAAAGGGGGCTGGCGGTCCAGGCGAGAAAGGCGGCAGAGAATTGATTTTCACTGCACTTTTATCTGGGCTGATCTGCTGCCGGAGATGCTGCAATAGGCCGTTGCCTTAAGGATGTCTCCTGCAGTGGCATTAATCTGATAGTAATAGCTGAAGGTGTTGGCAGCAGTCTGGTTAGCGTATTCTTTTCTCAGGACATCATCGCCATTTTTCTGCACTACAACCTCCCGGACGTAGTGGCTGGGATTTGTTGAGGTATGGGTTACGGTCGCATTCAATGTCTGATTCGTATTATCATAAGCGAGGAGGACCTGGGAAGGAGAGTGAGCGAGGACTGGAATTGACAGAATGAGAAGCAGCATGATTGCAGCGAGACATTTGATTGCTGGGGTCAGGAAAGGCGACACATCTCTGTTCGTGTCTATAGATATCTTATCATTATTGGACATATCAAAAACACCTATTAACAAATGCTGTCAATCTTATTAAAAGCTTATCTGGAATAAGGCATGTGATGAGTTTCATGATGGCATTATTTATGATCGAAAGCATGATGGGCATGCAACAAATAGCGATCTGGCGGAATTGATCCGGCTTGGGGCAGGAATGCCAGAGCGGAGGGTATAAGCGAGGGAATTATAGAGAAACGGCAAAATGGTCGCTGCAAATTATTTTATCGCCCTCTTGATCCTGATCACGGGCATTTTTTGCACCTTCTTTTCCAAAACTGCATCCTCGATGGTGAATGGATTGAATCCATACAGAAATGCCCAGACTCCACTGCTCTTCAATATCTGCCGGATGGCATAGGCAGCCTCTTTTGGATCGCTCACCTCTTCTGCAATTCCTTTCAGAGTGCCGCTTGGCAGGAGAACCTCTACATCAGGATTCGCCAGAACATTCAGATACCATTGGCCCTTTAGATGCTTGCCCTGGTAGCAGTAAATGCTCTCGCCGATCAGAGCGTGGTACACAGGGGTGAAGCGAGTCTTCCCGGTCTTCCTGCCTCTCGTTTTGATGACCATGATATTGCCTATAATGGGATTTGAAATGTATTTGCCAAGGTTCCTCTGAAAAGCGGGCACAATTATATAGCTATTGAATATTCTGAATAAAGCTCTTTGAATTGATTTAAGCATGCACACCTGGCTTTCGACAGCAAAATTAATATAGGTTGTGCTGAGACTGAATAACATGTCGAAGCTCAGCAGTTCCATTTTTAGTAGAGAGCACGGCAGCGATGCGTCCTTAGATGCATCTATAAGTAAACCGGGACTGTAAGACCCAATCCTGTTTGATCTGGGTTGGGTGTTGAATGTTCGATCGCTGCATAGCGTTATCGAATTGGATGGAATAGACTTATAAAAACAACCTGAATTGGAAGGATGGGCCGCATAAGAGATTGCCGGTCTCTTAATGATATTGGCCGCGTTGGAGTCCCTGCTTCTCCATCGATGGAGAATCGAATATTCTGACGGATTGAAGGCTAAAAGCGCGGCGTCAAATCCTTTCGGGAAGTAGAAAATGATCGGAAGAGATGAAATAAGCAAAAACTATAGGCCTAATGAGCATTATGAGTTCTCTGGAATTGGGGCCAGGCTGTTTGGCCCTAAAGCAGGCTACGTGAGAGCTCAGGCAGACAGCATCCGGCAAGCAGATGAGATCTTATTCGCACTGGCCTTGACTGTATTGATATTTGGATCCGTCCTCTCCATGGATATAATGGCCAGAATGGGGGCATTCCAATGAAGAGATACTTTAGGGACCTTTATGATGTCCTTGTCAACCAGAATTATGGATCGAAAAATACCCATCTGGTTGAGATATTCCTCAGCCTGGGAGCATTCATCGGCATAGGTCTTGCGGCTGTTATGCTAAGGGCTGGATGGTAGGACGGGAAAAATGGAAGCAAATGGCCGGAAAAAAGCATCATACTCGCTGCTGTTTCAGAAGAATAAGCTGATGGCCGAGCGCCGCTTTCTGCTGATGAAGCTGGCGGAATGCGCCAATCAGATTAAAAAAATAGATGAGCAGCTCAAATCGATTTGAAGCAAATCATCCCTGGAAAATGATAGCAGGCGGGATTTGATCCTGCATATCCGGCTGGCTATTACCAGTCAGGGTAATAAAACCTCTTCCAGTGGCCTTCTGGGCGTGTGCTTGCTCGGCTCTGCATAACCCATGCGGATGAGCAGCTGAGGATATTTCACCTTCAATATCCTTGCCATCTCCTCCCTAAGCTCGGGAATGGCTATGGGCTGGCTGAATAGATCAAACCTGACATCCATCTCTGTGGCCTTGAGAAACAGGATCTCAAAGAGGAATCCTGCTTTAAGCCAGGTCATCATATCGTCCTGATCGGTTGATAGAACTCCTACCGCTGGCGAGGCCTTCATATAAGCAGTCTCAACCCTCGCCCGGGACGAAGACATATCAAAGGTCCCGAAGACGAATGCGCCGAAGTAGGACTGGAAATCCGAATAGCCAAACGAATAGCCTGGCAGACCGTCCTTTTCTCCTCCCGTATTGGACCTCACCCAGCTTGCCAGCTCCTTTCTGAAGGCTTTATTCCCCAGCTGGATCTTATGAGACTGGGCGAGGATCTCGGACATCGCCGACTTGCCAGCTTCATCGACCAGGATATTCAGATCAAATCCATCCCTTTTCACGCAAGCCTTCAATTCCCTGAGCTTTGCATCCTCTATTGCTCTCTTCTCAAACTCCTTTCTGTTTGTATGACGTCTGGTTATCTGACTGAACAGATCGGGAAGCTTTTTTTTGCCGGCCGATCCTTTCAGCTTTATAGCCGCGGTCCTCTCGCCTGAAGGGCCATCAGGAAGGCATGAAACATCATATCCAAAGCCGAAGTGTTCCGCTGCCATGAGGATATTAGCCAGAAGGCAGCCGTGGCTGAGATAAAGAGTCCTGTTGGAAGGGTCAACGTTGGGCAAAGCACGGTTATAGTCAGCAATTACTGATACCTCGTTTCCATCAATTGCCAGCTTCCAGGGCTGAGTGTTGGGCCCGGATGGAGCTAAAACAGCATACTTGAGCAGGCCTTTTATCTGATCGCACAGGTCGCCATTCACAGGGAAATCCTCTTCTCTAACGTTCCAGGCTGCTAATACATCGGTCACTTAAGCCATCTCCTTATTTTTCTGAACTGATATCGCTCTTCTGAACATACTGAACATACATTCTAAGCCCACTTTTCAAATACGCTTCGGAATATGAACAGCTTAGTTTAACTAGATTTCGAGATTGTTAAGGGAAAGATCATCATAAAACAGAGAAGTCATCATCAAGGAGATGGAGGATATGGGACAATGCCAGTAAATCCTAAGAGAGCCAGAGTGCTGGTCTGGGCTAAAGAGAGAAAAGGTGCTATATTCTACTGGATGAGCAGAGAGCAGAGAGTGGCTGATAACTGGCCTTTGCTATTTGCTCAGGAACTGGCGATAAGAGAAGAGTCTCCCCTGGCGGTGCTCTTCTGCATCTCGCCCCAGTTCCTGGAGGCAACAAGCTCTCAATATAAGTTCATGCTCAAAGGGCTAAAAGATGTAGAGGCTGATCTTGATGAATTGAATATCCCACTCTACCTGCTCTCTGGAGATCCAGCAAAAGAGATCCCGCAGTTTCTCCAATCTCATGAAGCAGGAATCCTGGTCTCGGACTTCTCTCCTCTGCGAATAAAGATGATCTGGTCAAGATCAATAGCTAAAGAGGTCAATATTCCATGCTATGAGGTTGATGGCCACAACATCGTCCCCTGCTGGCAGGCTTCTTTAAAGCAGGAGTGGGCGGCATACAGCTTCCGTCCGAAGATCCACCGTCTCCTGGATGAGTACTTGACGGACTTTCCTGCGCTGAAGGCTCACCCCTTCCCCTGGCCGGAGGCAGTGGACAACGATTGGAGGGGAGCAGAGATGGCGATCAGAGCGGATCATATCTCCGATATGAGTTGGGCACAGCCTGGGGAGAGGGCGGCGAAGAAGCATCTGAATGAGTTCATCGATCAGGGGCTTGTTCTCTATGACTCTGATCGGAACAATCCAGTGAAAAACGGCCAGTCAGGCCTCTCATTCTACCTTCATTTCGGCCAGATATCCGCTCAGAGGGTGGCCCTGATGGCGCTGTCTGGCATGACCGATTCCAGCCCGTTCCTGGAGGAGCTGGTGGTGCGACGCGAGCTGGCAGATAACTTCTGCTACTATAATCCTCACTACGACTCTGTGCAGGGCTTTCCCAACTGGGCGCAGGAGACCTTAAGGCAGCATGAGAACGATCCGCGCGAATACCTGTACAGCATCAAGGAGCTGGAGGAAGCAAAGACCCATGACGAATTATGGAATGCGGCCCAGATGGAGATGGTCTGCCGGGGGAAGATGCACGGATACATGAGGATGTACTGGGCGAAGAAGATCTTGGAGTGGACTTCTTCTCCTGCAGAGGCCATGGATATTGCCATATACCTTAACAATAGATACGAGCTGGACGGAAGGGACCCCAACGGATATACTGGGATCGCCTGGTCTATTGGGGGAGTGCACGATCGTGCCTGGAAGGAGAGGCCGATCTTCGGCAAGGTGCGCTACATGAGCTACAATGGAGCAAAAACCAAGTTCGATATCAAGGCCTACATCGAGAAGATCAATTCATTTTGATCCATCCGAGTGCTTCAAACCAGAGATATTTCCCATTTTAACACCAACCAGCTTCCAGACGCTGTTGCGACCCTCGGTGAGCAATGCCGCTACAGGTTCATCTGGAGAATGCCCCAGGGCTGATAGCACATTGGAGGAGAGGTTTTTCTTCTGGATCAGCTCCACAAACCTCTCTCTCACAAGGGACTTGGTTTCAGGGTCCTCTACCTCCACCAGCCTTCCGGGCAGGGCGACGAATGAAAAGCTGGAGAGGTCCGGGCTGTATCTCTCAACCTCCACTGTAACCGCGGGATTCTTCCTGAAGTGAAGGACTTTCTTGCCATATTTTGTGGACAGGAAATACATGAACTTGCCATCGAATACGTACAGGAACGGGGCTACATGGGGGTGGCTCTCCCCATTAAAGGTTATGCGACAGATGAACTCCTCTTCTATCAGCCGGTCGTACTCCTGCTTTTTCATCGAGGGCATTTTAAAAATCATAAAGAGCCTTTTCTCAGTTTTCTTAAGTTCATTGCCATGTCGTATCTTTCTTGTATCATTTTTCAAGATATAAATCCCTGCCGCAACAACCGGCTCATCGGCAATTGGACAATAACGAATAGGGTGGTGATCGATAGGCTAGCTAAAATAGTTCAGCTCTCTAATGACGCTGACCGACAGAGCAATTAATCACCTGAGCGATCGGCATGAACATAAATATTCAAAGCAAATGGGGGGCCATGCCTATCGATAGCACATCTCTTTATCCGGTCATTTATCTCATTGGCTTTGCAGCACTGCATAGCTTTCTTGCCAGCCTGCCCGCCAAGAGGTTGGCAAAGGCTCATTTCGGCTCTAAGGTCGACCCCTGGTATCCGGTCTTCTTCTCTGCGGTGGCGGCTATCACCATTCTACCTCTAGCTGTGATTCTGTTCTTCTTTCCCGGCCGGTTGCTCTATATCCTGCCCAGTCCATGGATCTGGCTGGCATTTGCCGCACAGATGGTGGTTGGACTGGCTTCTTTGAGGGCCTTTCTGGATGCCCCACACCGTTTCCTGATACGCGCTCAGCTTGGCGAAGGGCATAGCCCGGGTGAATTTGCCCTGGGAATTCGAGGGGTATATTGCTGGATTCGCGATCCATTTCTTCTCTCTGGCTTTCTGCTCATATGGCTCACTCCATTCATGACTGAGAACCTATTGCTGGCATATCTCCTGACTACAGTATATCTTTTCATGGGATCAGTTCACTGGGAAAGCAGGCTCATCAAACAGTTTGGCCAGGTATATATTAATTATCAAAAAGAGGTTCGAAGAATGATTCCTACCCTTAAAAAAAGATGGAAGGGATGCAAAAGCCTGGATAGATAAGATCGAGCGGATGCAAAAATCCATGCAGTCATATTTTTATTTTTAAACGTAATACCCCGCAGCTCGCTGCGGCTGGGATAAAGGGCATGCGTATTCAATTTAGGCTCAGATCTGCTTGGCCTGGCTCCAACTTCATGCGGCAGCGCCTCGGATGCCCCGCCG
>Ga0302253_1000531_pt1 | contig 30240 bp, 28 predicted proteins | sample AAG_RA_Trp_MG_FD_193537 | JGI IMG/M metagenome (GOLD analysis project Ga0302253, IMG submission 193537) | Enriched activated sludge microbial communities from anaerobic digester in WTTP, New Holstein, Wisconsin, United States - AAG_RA_Trp | ecosystem: Engineered > Bioreactor > Anaerobic >...
GGATTGAAACGGAACCTGATGGAACGTATCTGTTCACGAACATCGCAGCGAACCACACCATCTCAGCGTCGTTTGAAGCCATTGATGCTGGAAAAGACCAGTATTACATCAACGCGACGTCCGGACCAGGTGGTTCGATCACACCAGCCGGGCTTGTCGCGGCAGCGCCCGGAAGCTCGGTGAACGTTACCATCGCTGCAGATGACGGATACGCGATCCAGTCGGTCCTTGTTGACGGGATTGAAACGGAACCTGATGGAACGTATCTGTTCACGAACATCGCAGCGAACCACACCATCTCAGCGTCGTTTGAAGCCATTGATGCTGGAAAAGACCAGTATTACATCAACGCGACGTCCGGACCGGGTGGTTCGATCACACCAGCCGGGCTTATCGCGGCAGCGCCCGGAAGCTCGGTGAACGTTACCATCGCTGCAGATGGCGGATATGCGATCCAGTCGGTCCTCGTGGACGGGATTGAAGCAGTAACTGATGGCACGTATCTGTTCATGAACATCGCAGCGAACCACACCATCTCCGCATCGTTCAGAGTCATTGAAGAATTGCCTGATCGGTATTACATCAATGCATCGGCCGGAAATGGCGGAGTGATTGCGCCCTCCGGACAACTTGAGGTCGTACCGAAAGAGACAATCACATTCACCATTACCGCAAGCCCCGGATATACGATCCAGACTATCGTTGTGGACGGCGAGAATCAGGAGGTGTCTGATTCCTTTACCTTTACCAATATCTCGGGCAATCATACCATTACTGCCTCGTTCATCGCCAGTGGAGGGGATGGTGGCACCGTTGGGAAAGGAACGTTGTATGTTACCTCCATCCCGAGAGGTGCCCTGATCACTATTGATGGGGTGGTGAAAGGACAGACCAATGCTATCATCTCGAACGTCGCCGCTGGGATCCACGACGTCACCCTCACCAGGTCGGGATACCATCCCGAGACAAAACAGGTCGATGTTAAGGCGGGTGGCATGAACTCGGTGGCGTTCACGCTGAAAGAAAGCGGGGAACCCGGAACGGGAACGGGTACTCTCTATATCAGCTCGATTCCGAGCGGGGCAGCCATCACGATCGATGGGGTGGAGAGCGGGCAGACGAACATGTATGTCCGGAACATTGCTTCCGGCATTCACACCATCACCCTCACCAAGCCAGGATACCTCCCCGGGACGAAGCAGGTCAGTGTGAACACGGGAGGCGTGGAATGGGTCTCATTCACACTCAAGAAGGGAGGGGATATTGAACCCGGAACCGGAGATGGAACCACCACATTAACCGGCACCGGGACCCTCAACGTCAAATCGGTTCCAAAAGGTGCGGTCATCACGATTGATGGGGTGGAGAGCGGGCAGACCAACGTCCTTCTCTCGAAGATAGCTGCAGGATCGCACAATGTAACGGTGTCAAAAGATGGTTATCAGCCTGAGACAAAACAGGTTGACGTAAAGTTGGGGGGGAGAAATTCCGTCTCCTTCACCCTCCAGCCATTCGATGGGAGCGGAATCGTCCAGGTGAGTGACCTGTTCCCCTTCTCTCTCTGATTTTTACCGGTCAGCCCGATTGACCTGTTCGAAAGAGGTATGCTTCCACCTCATCGATTGTATCGACGAACTCAACCCTGATCCCCATTGTTGATTCGATGTACTCTTTTGCAGGGACTGTTTCATAGACCAGCCGGGTCATGCGCAACCCTCCCATGCTCCGGGAGGACTCGTTTAGTACGACGATGTAGGCGTTTTCCCGCGGAAGGAGGAGCAGATCTTTTCCTGCCACTTTTGCCGCTCTTGCTTTCTCGATCACCCCGCCAATAGCCCCTATGTGGCCATCCGGGGTTATCGTGCCGGTGAGGGTCCTGTTCTCCCAGAGGGGTTCTCCAGTGGCTGCCGCTCTGGTAATGATGGTCATCAGTGCCCCGGCACTCGCCCCGTCCACTGCAGGGATCACTCCCTCGGAGGTGATTGAGAAGATCACATCACTCCCACTGAAGTCGGCAGTGGTGCGGTTCCTGGCAACAGCCACGGCAGTATTTGCAGCGTCCTGGAACACGATGCCCATGAGGGGCTTTGTCTGTACAAGAACCCTCCCTTCGCCGGGAATGATATCAACCGTGACATTGATCGTGGTCCCGGTCTCATTCTTCTCCTGGTAGATGAACTGTCCCTGGCGGGAATAATTGATGGTGGTGATGACAGCCAGCCCCTGGAGGGATGCAGACCGTTTCTCCTGGCCTGATATGGTATCAAGGATATCGGCCACGGGTATCGTTCTCCCGGATTCTCCGGAGGGTCCGATGGTCCTGTCTGCACCCTTGTCAGTCTCATACTCTTTCCGGAGCATGCCAGGTCCGTAGAGATGATCGTTTGCAATATACAGCCCCATCCCTAGGTTGGCAAGGAGAGAGAGGGCAAGAATTACTGCCAGGATCTTCTCGTTCATGGGATAACGTTCAGATTCTGCCGTTTTGTATAATAGGTTTCCGAGCGGAACCCACCTTCCGGAAGGTACGATGACGGTACGGAACCCTGGGAATTTTCACGTTGGAATAGTGGGATGCTGATCGCTCTCCAGGCACAGGGGTGATCCCTTCGGCAGGGATCCAGACAAAATACAACCAAAGGTTCCTCTCGTGTCAGGGAGTCTTGTAAGGGAGTGAGCAGCATGGCACGAACGATAGGAGGAGGGGGTTTGGGAGCCGGCCATATCTTTAGGACTGGCGGCTGCGGATCGTACCAGAATTCATCACTGATCATGATGAAAACAGAATAAGAGACTGCGAATCGGACAATCAGGTGGTCAGTGATGTGCGGCAGGTTCACTATATCGTTTGTGATCGGGCTTTCAGAGAGGTTTCAGGCACGGAATCCATCCTTTGAGCTGATCCCTCGTTATAATATTGCTCCTTCACAGGACGTCCCTGTGGTAGTCCGGGCTCACCCGGATGATGCAGTAAATGAGATCAGGATGATGAGGTGGGGGCTCGTGCCATCGTGGGTGAAGGATCCCTCCCGTTCTCCAAAACCGATTAATGCGAGGGCTGACACACTCAACGAAAAACCGATGTTCCGTAATCTCCTGCAAACGAAACGATGCCTCATCCCGGCAACCGGGTTCTATGAATGGAAGAAGGAGGTCTGGGGGAGGACACCATACTACATCAGGATGAGGGACAATTCCCTCTTTGCCTTTGCCGGTCTTTTTGATACGTACCGGGCTCCCGATAGCGGGAAGATCAGCACCTTCTCGATCATCACCACCGAGCCAAATGCGGTTGTTTCGCCCTATCATGACAGGATGCCTGCCATCCTCAAAGGAGAGGACGAGGAACGCTGGCTTGGTTCCGGGGTTCTTTGCAGGGATGAACTGTCAGCCCTGCTCCACCCCTATCCTGCCAGCGGGATGGAGGCATACGCTGTCGGAAAAAAGGTCAACAATCCTGATGCTGAAGGACAAGATCTGATACTGCCTGTCCCTTCCCTGACCAACCAGTCCTGGGATAGAAAGGAGAGGGGATGATTCCGGCACACCTTTATAACTCCCCTTTTGTATTGTTCTGCTAAGAGGATTCGTATGAATGCTCCAAAAATCCTGACCCTCGGCGGACTTGTTGTCATCCTTGTCCTCCTGGCTCTTCTCTTCTCCTCCTGGTTGTCAGGGGGAATCTCCCGCACGGAAAACAGGGATACGCTGTACCAGCTCTCGACCATCGATGCGCTGCAGCAGGGTGTCTTTGACGGGATTCAGCCGGTGGGCGAGATAAAAAAACATGGGGATTTTGGAATCGGCACCTTCAATGCCCTCGATGGTGAGATGATAGTCCTGGAAGGAATTGTCTACCAGGCAGCATCTGATGGAAGTGTCGTCATCGTTCCGGATACCATCACCACACCATATACTACCGTTACCTTTTATCGCGAGGATTTCTCTCTTACTACCGAAGAGGCGATGAACTTTTCGACCTTTTCGAACGTGACGGGGACTTATCTTCCCACGGAGAATATGGTGTATGCGGTCAGGATCCACGGGATGTTTCCTTTCATGAAGGTACGGTCGGTCCCGCCTCAGCAGAAGCCATATCCGACCCTGTCGGAAGCAGTAGAGAACCAGTCGGTATTCGTGTATACCGATATCTCCGGCTGGGTGGTTGGAACCTTCACTCCTTCGTTTTTCGAAGGGATCAATATCGATGGGTACCATCTCCATTTCATCAGCGATGACCGGCAGAAAGGCGGTCATATTCTCGACTTCACCGTCCCGGCCGGAGCTGTCATCGGATATGACATCACCCCTGACTTTACTCTGGTCCTGCCAACAAGCGGGGACTTCACCACCGTAGACCTTTCTGAGGACTTGAGCGGGCAGCTGATCGGGGTTGAACACTGACCCTGTCAACCTTTTTAAGGAACTACCGTCCTGCGTCAGGAAACAGGAAAACATTCTTATGGAACAAGGGCGCCGGTCTGGAAGAGGGTGTGCTTTTAAAATAATCAATACGAGAGATGTCCAGGGCTGACGTTCCTGGATTTTGATGGTCAGTTCGGCAGGAACCTTTTTCTTTGGGAAACCCCGGTCCTCAGCTGGTTTGGTCCGGTATATTGATGCTGTCGGTGGCACCATCATCTTGTAACGGGGAGAGGTTCTGGTCATCCGTGTTGAATCCCACAGCGTACAACATTTTTCCCCTTTACCCTCCCAGCCACCTCCTCGCGGATTCTGATAAAGTCCGGATCGGCTGGACTCCTGGGGTGGGGCAGTGGTACCGTTACGATACCGGCAACCACCCCCGGCCTTTCAGAGAGGATGATGATCCGGTCGGCGATGTACACTGCTTCCTCAGGGTTGTGTGTTACCATGAGAATAGTGGTCTTCAGTTCCTGCCGGATTCGGAGGATCTCATCCTCAAGTTCCCTCCTGGTAAAGATATCGAGGGCCGAGAACGGTTCGTCCATCAGGAGGATTGACGGTCTGATCGCAAGCGCCCGTGCGACTGAGACTCGTTGTTTCATGCCTCCCGAGAGCTCGTGCGGGAGTGAACGGGCAAATGAGGTGAGGTGAATCAGCGAAAGAAGGTCATCAACCCGGCGATGCACTTCGGTATCTGGGACCTTCTGGGCAGAGAGGCGCAGGCCGTATATGATGTTCTCTTCCACCGATAGCCACGGGAAGAGTGCATGATCCTGGAAGATCATGGCTGCCGATACTCCCTCTCCCAAGGGCTCTGCTCTCGTGTGGATTGAGCCCTTATCCTCATGTTCGAGCCCCCCGATGATCCGGAGCAGGGTGGATTTTCCACATCCGGAAGGACCCATGATACAGATGATCTCTTCGGCTGCGATGTCAAAGCTGACGCCGGAAAGGGCAGGGCAGGATTCACTCTCACCACGGAATGTCTTTTCAATGCCGGAGATCGAGAGGACAGGTTCAGCCATCAATCCTTCCCCTCCCATGAGAAAAATCTGTCCTGTCCTGCCCTGAAGAGCATGTCAGCACCAAGGCCGATGATCCCGATTACCACCATCCCGGCCCCGATCACATCGAGCTGTCCGAGATTGTAGGCATACATGATCAAAAATCCGAGACCTGCGGTAGTTCCCGGCAGCATCTCGGCAGCCACCACGCACATCCACGCGATGGCAAACGAGACCCGGAGCCCGGTCCAGATCCGGGGAAGGGCTCCGGGAAGGACCACCGTCCGCAGTTTTTCGAAGGTTGTGGCATGGAACATCTCTGCAACCTCGATCCACCTCACCCGTATTCCCTTGACTCCATCTACCGTGTTGATCAGGATCGGGAAGAATGCACCAAGTGCGATGATGAACAGGATCGAGTTGATTCCAATCCCGAACCATGCAATGGCAAACGGCATCCATGCTATCGGGGGGATCGGGCGGAGGACCTGGATGGCAGGGTTGAGGTAGGCCTGGACCTCAGAGGACCAGCCGATGAGGAGGCCAACCGGGATAGCCAGTACTGCCGCACAGAAAAATCCGGTGAGCACCTCCTTCAGACTTACCATGGTGTTTGCAATCAGGCTCTCCCCGCCGAGCACCGGCTGTGCCGGGTGAAGCAGCACCTCGGCGATTTCGGTGAGCGAGGGGAGGATATAGTTATTATCGATCACCAGTGCAGCACATTCCCATGCCACGAGCAGGAGAATGATGACCGCCAGCCCTTTTCCGTATTCACGAACCTTCTGTTTCGAAATCAGTACCATAGAACCTCACCGTGATATTCTCGTATGCACATGCCTCGCGAACCATCTCTTCCTGGATGGAGCTCTGGACCGTCGCAATGATCACCGGCCTGCCGGCAGCAGACCGCCCCTTTGCCCAAATGACAAAATCATTCCAATCCCGCAGAGGCGAACCGTTCGGAACCACGAGACCAGAACCCCCGGTGTTGATCGACTGGATGATGACGGCAGGATTGCCAAGTGCTATCTGGAGTTCTGCGGGGACAGAGCCAACGTAGGCTCCTTCAAGGGCGTTCTGACCTATTGTCGTCATGATCCCCCCTCCCGACTGGCCCATGATGAGGTTGACATGAGCTGCAGGTGTCCCATTGACAAGAAGAGTACAGGTGACCGGCCTCGAGAGGGATGGGTCATCCGGGACCAGGCAGAACCCATACCGGTCACAGAAATACTGCGAGTCCTTGACCATGACATAGACGGGGGCATAATTGTCACTCGAGGGGATGTATCCGATGTTGAGGGTCGGAATAGTGGGATTGACTGTGGGGACAGCGGTGCCATCCAGAAACAATGCACCCTTCGCAGGTACCGTACTATCAACCCATACCATCGGATCATAACTGTCACTTCCCCCTGTGATCGAATCGATAGCATACTGGACAATCGAAGCTTCCGGTGGTGTTGCATCAGCGGTAAATACCATGTTTTCAAAAGACCGCTGTTCGACGGCCAGCGGATCAAGCGTTCCCTGAGGGGTGAGGATCGGCCCTTTGCCATACACCCAGTGTGCGGTAATGTTCTCGGCAAGGGGCGTATTCTCGTTGGTACGGTCGATTGCAGCGGTGGTGAGGGCTGAAAGGAGTGCCGCGAGGTCAGGATAAGCCTGGATAGTATCGTTCCGTAAAACCAGGACATTGATAGCAGCGTTGTCCCATTTGCCCGGTGGCGGGAGATCGGCGGGAACGGCTATCCGTTTTCCGATACCGGAGAGTTCAGCATTGGAGACGATCGGCTCCCAGATCAGGAACGCATCGATCTGGCCGGTGTTCAGGAGCTGGGCCATAGAACCGGCTGATGCATAGAGGAGTGAAACGGAAGGCGGGGAATCACGAGAAGGAAAAAGATCGGGGGCGGAAGGGTGCATCAGGAGCAGGAGAACAAGCAGAATGAACCCTGCAATGAACAAGTACCGGACTACGTGGGATTTCCCCATGAAAGGATCGCTCTCAGGGGGTGTATGAGGTTCTCCTATTTATGCTGGAGGAATTTTACTCTGGAAGAGCGGATATCACTTTGGACAGGATTGGGAAAACAGGGAGCGGTGCTGCTTGCCGGAGGCTGGATCACCTCTATCGGTTCCCGGTTTTTTCCCATCGTCTTTTTCGGGGTGCACATTCATCATGACAGGAAAGAGCACCACCTTTGAGAACCTCATCGAATTGCATACTGCGGGAGCTGGCATCCCTGGTGTGCACAAGAGCAGAGAAGATTGGTGAAAACCACCGGAATATCCCCTGGGGGTGGCCGGATACGTTGCACATGAACCCGGAATGTGCACTCTCATTCCCGGTAAAAAGATTACAGTGGTTCTATCAGGATCCGATAGTCGTTCCCTGATTTTTCCACCAGCTTGATTCTGAGGTTATTTGCCTGATCGACAAACTCATCCTTCTCTTCAACATCGAATGCAGCCCCTTCCAGGTAGGGGATGCCGGGATTGGCATCGATCAATTTCACGGGTGCTTCTCCGTGGTGACATTCAGGGATATGATCGTCGGCAAACATGATGAGTATCCCGTGATCAGGCAATACTTTATCCACTCCAATCGGTGCACGATTCTCAACCAGGTAGTAGGTAGAGGAAGAGATAGGTATCCTGACGGCCAGTACCGGAGAGGATGGATCTTCGAGAGGCCCGAGCATCACTTCCGTCCTGTTATCCGGATTTACGATCCGAATCTTCTCTTCACCCAGCCATCCTAGCCGTATCCGAGTCCAGGAACAGATCCCCGGAGGTGAGGTGTCGTTTCGGTAAAAATGGCAGGACATGGGATCCCAGTACCCCATATTGATCATGGAATTGCGAAACACCTCCAGTTCAGGACCTGGCTTTGCCTGAAGGTCGTGGTCATAGAGGCAGGGGACCATCCGGTTTCCGTCTTTTACTCCGCCAAGGATATGGGCGATGTCATGGAAGTTCGTCCCCATGTGAGCCTGGGAGGTGAAAATGGCTACTCCTCCATTTACGATCTCCCCGCTGGGTGCTGTGAGGACGCTCGTCTCTGTCCAGCCCAGCATTCCCGGATGACCACAAAGGCCTACCATTCCATAATCCGGCGTAAGAGCTCCCAGCTGGATCACCACAAAATCGTATTCAGAGAAGTCATAGTCAGCATCTGCTGCAGCCAGCACATCCTCGATAAGATATCTCACCCGGGTCCGGTTCACTTCAAGATTTCGTGACGATATCCGGTAGTACGAGCTCTCATGCGGGAGCGTATACCATGTTGGTGTTACTTCTCCATTCAGGCAGACTGCTCCATACGACATGGACTGGATAAAGGAATTGACCTGGTTATTGTACCGGTTCACAAAGAAATCCCGCTCGAGGGGAGGTTTCACATCCGGAAATTCCACGAGGATGATCAAGGGTTTTAATTCCTTACAGGGGATTGATGCTGCAGCCTGTCCGGAAGAAGTGACCACCGATCGGGCATCGGGGGCGGTTGTCGATATTAATGTCGGGGATCCAGGCCCGTTTTCACGTTGTCTAGCCATACACCCGGAGGCAGCTACCAGAAGGATAAGCAGAAGGATCAGGAGGATTTTTTTCATATCGCATCAGGGATCATTACCTACATATAAAAATATATTCCAGACGAGGGAAAGAGTATGGTCAATGGTAGGTAATCAATCTCTCTCGAGAAACGATCCTGCGATACAAGGATTTATGCAGGCTGCGGTGGAGGAGGCACAGAAGGGACTGGCTGAAGGGGGAATTCCCATCGGCTCGGTACTGGTGATCGACGGGGCAATTGTCGGGAGGGGGCACAACCGCCGGATCCAGAAAGGGAGTGCCGTGCTCCATGCCGAGATGGACTGCCTTGAGAATGCAGGCCGGCTGGGATACCGTGACTATCGCCGATCGGTACTCTTCTCCACTCTCTCCCCCTGCGACATGTGCAGCGGCGCAGTCCTGTTATACAAAATCCCCACTGTCGTTATTGGAGAGAACCGGACCTTCCAGGGACCGGAAGGATATCTCCGGTCACGGGGCGTGGATCTGGTTATTCTGAACGATAGGGAATGTATCAGGATGATGGAGGAATTCATCGCGGACAACCCGGAGTTATGGAATGAAGATATCGGGGAGGAGTAGCGGGATATCTTCAAAAAAATAAGACAGGACTCTGTATCTCATACTGCGCATTCGCTCTTCATAGAAGATCCATTGGTGAAGGAACGAGCATTCCAAAGCATATTTGAGCGACCGCGATCCAAGCACAGTCCAGGGAAAAGCACCATGGAGAAAAACCCTCTTCTCATCCAGCATCTCACTGCCGGAGATTACCGGAAAGAACCTTTTGAGAAGGTGATCCTGCCCCTCGGCTCGCTCGAAAGTCACGGGGATCATCTCCCATTTGGTACCGACTCACTGACGGCATATCTGCTTGCTCTTGAGGTTGCAAAGCGAGTTCCGAACACCGCTGTTCTTCCCCCTCTCCCATACGGGATGAGCGAAGCGTACAAAGAGTTTTCATTCACCGTCTCCCTCCGTCCCGAGACCGAGACCGCAATCATCAATGATATCCTCGAATCCCTGTACCGGGAAGGGATCAACAAGGTTTTCATCCTGAATGGCCACGACGGCAATATCGCCTCAATCGAGATGGCAGCCCGCATGGCCAAAGCAGCACATCCTGAAATGAAGATCCTCTCCCTCGATGCCTGGTGGAATACCCTGAAAGAGCTGCTCCCCCCTGGTTTTTTCGAAGTATGGAACGGCCTCGGGCATGGGGGTGAAGGTGAACTATCGATCGGTCTTGCCCTCTTTCCTGATCTCTGCGAACCGGGGCAGGCAAGGGGGGTTGTTCCACGGCTTCCCCCCTATGTCGATGTAAAATGGATGTTTTCGGAGCTGACCGATTGTGGTGCCACCGGAGATCCCACGAAAGCGACCCGGGAGAAGGGAGTCATGATAAAAGAGACGCTTGTCGATGCCATTGCCGGTATACTCACCTCCCTGGACGAATCCGGATGGGACTACCGCTCCCCTGAAGTAAAGGGTGGAAGCAATCGCGAAACAAAATAACCTGGAATTCATAAATCCCATGCGGCTGGGAATTTTCGGTAGAAGGGGTGAGACACGGCACCATCCGTGATGCACGGTATCTGGGTGACCCAATCTTTTTCACCTTTTTTCTTCCATAGAATAGCGGGATATCATCATGGACTTTTCCGAATGTATTGCGTTTGCGAACGCAAATCCGGTTACGTACATTGCAACTATGGACGGGGATCAACCCCGTGTCAGGGCATTTGCGATGTGGTTTGCCGACGAGACCGGTTTTTACTATCACACTGGCACTCCAAAGGGCATCTATTCCCAGATCTCAAAGAATCCGAAGACAGAGCTCTGTTTCTATGCACCAAGTCCGGACGGGGCCGGGAGAATGATGCGGGTGGCGGGCAGTGTCGAGTTCCTCACCGATACAGCCCTTGAGGAGCGGCTCTACCGGGACCGGCGGTGGGTGAAAGACCTGGTGAAAGCAGGGCCGAAGGATGCCAAGGTTGCCATGTTCAGAGTAGCCCACGGGGAGGCATATTTCTGGACGATGGAGTATAATATGCGGGAACGGGAAGCACCCCGTGTGAGGTTCTGATCCTCCTTGAATCTGTTCATCTGTTTTTTGCAGAATAGTCTTGCCTGATCTCTTTCCATTTCTCTCCTCCTACTTGGTTGTTGTCAAATCCTTGGAATGCGAAAAATGATGGTAATTTGATGGCGATTGCGTTTTCGAGATTTGAAAAAGAGAGATCCCCTCCAGATTTCCGGAAGGCTTACTCTCGGGATTCGGTAATAATCATCCATTGTTTATTGTGAAATATTCATTGCTTGTATCTGTACAGCCTGGGTAACTTGTACTTGTGACCCTGATTCGGTAATCAATCCCAGGGGAGTGTTGTACGGGAATGTCAGACTATATGTGCCTGAGCCACCGGTTCCTATGGGAGTACTAGATGTGACCACTACACAGAGACTGTCTCGCCTCTTAACGCTTCAATTTTCACCGCTGAACCTGGATTACCACTATAGGTCCACCTTATTGGGTGCAAAGATCCTGGCTTCCAGTTCTCACCGCTATTAGACGACGTTACTGTGGGAGCATCCAAATTATATTAAAAGATATACTTATTACAAAATGATTGTGACTGAGTACACTTTGATTACTAGGTAAAATCATGGAACTGGGATAATGGTGGATCCATGCAAAATGATGAGAAAATAATCTGCCTCAATCCGTTCGTTTGGTTCGATGTGGGTCCTGAGGGAATTGTCTCTGTATGCTGCCCTGCCTGGCTTGGAATACCTATTGGAGATTTGCAATCTTCATCGGTAGAAGAGATCTGGAACGGAGAGAAGGCACAGGAGATCAGGCTATCGATTATCGATGGATCCTTCAGGTATTGCAACCTCAATAAGTGCGGTTATTTTCAGTCCAGGGTTGGACCGGTAAAGAAATTGAGAGATGTGGAATACGACAATATCCGGGAAGTGATAAAAAACAAGGTCACTCATCTGCCATTCGGTCCCCTGGCAATCAATTGCTCGTATGATAGATCATGCAACCTGTCCTGCCCATCCTGTCGTCAGAACATTATTGTCCAGACCGACAAGGAAAAGCAGATTCTGGATATCCAGAAGAAAATCAGGGATCAGGCCTTGAAAGATGCCTATCTCCTGAACATAACCGGATCGGGAGATCCTTTTGGCAGCCCCTATTTCAGGAAGTGGTTGCAGACCATGAAACGGGAGGAGATGCCGAACCTGAAAAGGATTCAACTCCATACGAATGGACAGCTCTGGACCCCTCGGTTATGGAGCACCATCCCTGAAGAGATCAGGCCTCTCGTCAACCGGGCACAGATATCGATTGATGCAGCAACTCCCGGGACCTATGAAATAAACAGGCGAGGTGGGAGCTTTGAAAAGTTGCTGCAAAACCTGGAATTCATCAGCCAGCTCAGAAAAAATGGATCTCTCACCTGGGTGGTAATCAGCATGGTAGTCCAGGAGAATAACTTCCGGGAGATGCCTGATTTTGTCAGGCTGGGAAAAAGGTTCGGATTCGATCGGGTGATGTTCAGTCTGCTTTGCGACTGGGGAACGTTTTCTGAAAAGGAATATCATAGCCGGTGCGTCCATTTCCCCAACCATCCAAGGCACCAGGAATTTCTCGATCTCCTCAAAGATGAAATATTCACAGAAAGGATTGTGAATCTAGGAAGTCTGACGGAGTATAGAAATAAAATCCTCAAGAAAGGCAGATAAGTCCCTGTTCCGTCATTGAAAAGGATTTCACTGTATTTTTTATCCCCACATTGTGTAAGTTTATCCCATGGTCACGATGAAAGGTCCGTCGCTGGTATCGCTGCAGGCGGGATATCTTGTACTGGATATTCGAATGCGGAAATCACTTCCCGAAGGCGTGTTGGAGGGGAGTGACAGGCTGAATGTTCCGGTGCCATCTGTTCCGATTGGATGCCTTGAGGCGATGGTCGCCAGCACTGATTCCGACCGGAGTGCCTCGATCTGCACTGTTGCCCCCGGATAACCGGTATAATTCCATTCGATCGTTTGTGCAGAACCCGGTTGCCAGACCTCTCCGCCGTTGGGAGACATTACGGTAATAACTGAACTGTTCGAGGATACCGTATCAGTGTTATTCAGATATGCCGAATAGCCTGAACTGGTCAGATTCTCCCTAACTCGGGATCCATACTGTGGATCTTGCAGCTCAGGCTTTGCCTTCATCATCCCGATGTAGTTGAAACGTTCTTCCTCATACTGCTGTGTGGTCATCCCTGCTTTCTTCCTGTTCATATATCCAGTCAGATCAAGGAATGCATATCTTCCATCGTTACTCATGAACGCCTCTGCGCCGGTCAGATTACGGTAGATCTCAACGATCTCTTCCCCTTCGTCACTGTAGCCATATCTGTCGATCAGAAGGCCTGTAAAACCTGAGTGATACAGATGGTCCAGCACTTCTGCAGGCTCAGAGGTGGCGACGACTACCTGCCAATTGTCCCAGAATCGTCCTTTCATGGTCGGATAACTCCATTGTACCCCATGGGTGTGGAGGTACGGTTTCACACTGTCAAGGGGGAGTATCCTGCCAGGAGGAGATGATTGCGGGAATCCTCCAATATCTGGTAGTATAAATATCGTGGATCCTGAAGGCATCATCTCATCAATCTGGGAGAAATAGACCTCATGATCAAGGAACTCCTGCTCCCGCTCCTTGTCAGACCAGGAATTGAATGAACACCAGGCCGGTACCTGATCATACACCCCCATGGTGAGAATAATCAGAAGGATTAGTACAAAGGCAGGGCAGAAATATGGTTTTTGTCGGTATTGTTCGAAAATAATCTGGAGCATCATCAGGACCGCAAGGATGGCGAAAAAACCGAGATATATACTGATCCGGTTATACGAATGAATGGCAGGAAACAGCAGGGCTATGATCGCTGAGATACCCCCGATTGTTCCGATAAGAATCCCTGATATGGTAAGAAGGGACAGATGATCCATCACCTCACTCCGATCTCCTACCTTTCTCTGCATCGGTTGCCATTCCCGAAGAAAGATCCATCCGAGCAGAAGAACCAGTCCGATGCTCCCGATAATACCAAGAGTGGCGCTCACATTTTCATTCACCAGGGGCCTCGAAACGGTGTATTTTCGGGCGATTTCAGCAAAAAACGGGATGCGATGTCCGGGCGCAGGAAGGAAGAGCTGGATGAGCTTCATCCCCCATTCTTCCGCCTCGAACGGTGCCCGCGAGCTGATCAGCAGTGATGATCCGTAACGGAGTTCATACAGCAGGGATGGGAGTTTGTTCAGCAGTGCAAAGATGGCCAGAAGTATCCCTGAGATCACACCGTTTAATAACGGGATCAGATCAAACGACCGTGAAGCAGACCAGAGTGTGGCAACCACAACGAAGAGAAGACCAAAATAGCCATAATACGTGTGGGTTGAGGTGATGAGCAGAATAATTGCAGCAATTATTCCTTTTTGCGTCACTACAATGTGAAACCGTGCATCGGATCCTTCCCTCTTTAAAAACACGGGTTCCCCCTGGCAGATCCAGAGGATGACGAGGACCATAAGGGGAACCATGTAATAGGCGGTCAGATTAAAATGGTTGATCCGGGTAACGTGAAAGAATAAAAATGCGAAGAGGATACTGCCAAAGACTGCAATCGGATAGGTTATCCGGACCTGTCGGAAGACATACAATGAGCAGAGAGCGGTCAGGAAAAATCCGAGGATGTAATAGGTGTTCATCACCACGGCATAATTGTCTGAAAAGAGACTGAGTAACTTCATTATCAGGAGATCAAGATTATTTCCGATGGGATAATCGTACATCTCGAGCCGGCCTGGTACTCCGACCATCGGATTTTCGAGCCACCATCCGGTCTCGATAACGGTCTTTGTCAGGAGGTTATATTCCAGGCCGTCGCCTTCATAGGTAAAAGGTACATCCAGCCGGACGCCATTGGTGAGATCAAGGGTAAAGTTCAGGTAGAGTACACACAGTAAAAGAAGGATAAAAATCCAAATAATTGAGGTTTTGGAAACGGATGGCAGATTTTTCCAGTTCACCATTCTACCAGCCTAATATCGTAATAGAATGGCAATATATCCTTTGCTCGTTTCCCATCAGTCCGGTACTGTTATTTGCCGTCATTATGAGACCACAACAGTCGCGGGAACATCCAGGGAGGGGGTGTTGGCAGGATTTGAGTCGGGATTTAAAACCTGGTGATCTTTATCCTTGTGATAATTTACGATACGGAGTGAGAATGCTCGAACCGGGAATCATCAAGAATGCAGGAATAAAATGGAATAAATCTCATATCACCGGGCAGCCATGAAATAAAAATTAGTATGGGTGTAAAATTCCTGACAAAAATCCGTTCTGTCCAGGGAAGCCTGCCCATTCGTCTTCAGCCAGTCTTTCATCAGAAATAATCTCAGATTACACTGGCCCGAAAGAAGATCATATACCTCTTCAGGAGTGGTTCCATAATAATCTGCAGCTCCAAGTCCGTGTTCAAAAATGATGACCGGTCGGTTTCTTTTGATGGTATTGACTGAACCCCTGAACACTTCCAGTTCGGCACCCTCAACGTCTACTTTAATGAGATGAATCAGGGTGTCTTCTGGAATAATACTATCGAGGACATTGGTCCGGACGGTTATCTCCTCAATAGTTTCGGAACGCTTTTCATATTCTCTTATCCGGAAACCACTGTATCCCGGATTGCTCGTCACATGTTTGAACGAAGTCATTCCCTCATGATCGCTTAAAGCGGAATCGTAGATTCGTACATTCGGATAGTTCCCAAATGATACTTTCAATTCCTGATACAAATCCGGAAGTGGTTCGAAGGCAAAGTGTGTTCCATTGGGGGCCAGTTTTAACATTTCGGTGAGAATGACTCCCTGATGACAACCAACGTCTATGCAATTGGAGTCCGGTTCAAGAACTTTTTTCATGACGTGGAAGGTTTGAGTATTATATTCGAGATCCAAACTGAGATCCTTATTCAATGGCTCATGAGATCGAAAAAAGAAGTCATGTACCTTTCTTGCAAAAGGTTCAAGAGGAGTTCCTATAACTAACTCCCGTACATATCTCTTCATATCTGACCTTCCGATCTATACATTTCCATGGTAACACCTTAATGAGGAGGTAGAAGATTCAATAAAAAAATCCGTTGTCCTCTTCATTTTAAAATCACCCGGCACTGATATTAAAAGTCCTGTTGCTCATATCAGAATACGTGGGATTATCGATGCTGATAACCTGTATTTTATAATCAGTTCCCAAACGCATCGTTTTGGGAACAATCACACTGAACGTACCGGTTCCATCAGATCCGACTGATGTGTTGTGGGTGACTACACCGTAGACTACTGATCGCTCAAGCAATTCAATTCTTACCGCAGATCCGGGATTACCGGAATATCTCCAGCTGATGGTGTGGTGAGAACCTTGAAACCAGTTCTCACCCCCGTTTGGATCAACCACCGTTATGGTAGAATTATTACTGTTGTTTAACGATGATGTGCTGGTCTCGTTATCAGAAGTATGGGAAGGAATGAGGGGTCCGGTATTGAATTTGTAAATATGGTGTTCGCCGAATTCTTTCACAAGCGTGGCATTTCCTGCAATCCATCGATATGGTTCGATGATATTTTCCGAGCAGATGAAATATATGGTCTCCCCCTGATGTGCTGCAACAATTGGACCGAGCTGATCAGCGGATTCCGCGTTATACACCGATAGATTATGGATGATATGGGAATCGTAATACCTGAACGAGGGAGTAGACCAGGTCGGTATAATAATGATGAGGTCACCTTCACCCGTCAGATCCTGTATCTCCCGCGTTATCCCCTTCCAATCCTCCCATTTTGCATCAAGAGAATAATAGGAATGGAGTGAAGGGACACAAAGAAGGGCAATAACGATGATCGCAATTCCGAGAAAACGGGTTGGACTGAACCATGTTCTGAAAGGGAGAAAGACAAATGCGATTCCGATAAAGATGAACGCAATCAGGATGATAAAATAGCGTGGATCGGTGGGCATCGTATAAGATAACACCCATGCTGAAGTCAATGGGATGAGTATGGCAATCACGAGGAGTAAAAATTTTCTCACGTCTGTTCTGAATAGTTGAATGAGGCCGAGGAGAAAGAGTACGGCGAAAAGGTACACCGTGATAAGGTGGCCTGTTCCAATTCCCCCAAAATATTGTATACCCATAGCCTTGATCAGCTCCGGTCCGCGAATACCCCAGGTGAGTGGTTCGTTTATTTTCCCGGAATATGACCCGAATAAGTACGGAATAAACGGAGAGACCACGAGCAGAAATGTCGCGAATGTCACTACCAGCGGTTTCCCGATCGATTCGGAAAGAGGCAGCCTGAAACGGGAGATGAGTAACCAGACCACGAATATTGGAATCCCCACGATTGCAGCGTTATGTGTCCAGCATGCCAGACCTAAAAAAAGGCCCGAAAAAATCCAGTATAACGTACGGTCAGTACGAAGTGCCCTGAGAAAGAAAAACAATGCAATCAGGAGGAGAAATAATAGCAGGGCGTAAGGTCGTGCCTCCTGGGAATACCAGAGATGAAATGTTGAAAAGGTAAGCAGCGCGGCACTGATCACCCCTATATTCCGATCATAGAACTCCGTTCCTATCCCATACATCACGGGGATGGTGAGCGTCCCGATGAGTGCCGGGGCAAGCCGCAATACAAATTCGCTGCTTCCAAGGGAGAGCATCAGATGTTCAATCCAGAAAAAGAGTGGAGGGTTGATATCGCCGGATGGATTTGTCCATATCTCGAGGAAAGATTGTTGCGAACGATGGAGGGCTGTCACTTCATCCAGCCAGAGCGAGACGTCTCCCATGTGATATAATCGCAACAGGAGACCAATAAGCGTCAGAAAAATCAGGATTTTTATGTATGGGCCATCCGAATACGATTTTTTGATTCGCTGATATGACTCAGAAATAGATCGTGCCAGTTCATCCCTTTTTTTAATGCAAGCCATATGGATATTGGAGGGGGTTTTTTGTGGGGTGTGAAAAAAAATGAGTGATGAATTCATCAGGGGACTTTTCCATTCAGACACTCATAATACTATTTTTAAATTCGAACTCGATCTGGGATATTTTATCCTCCTAAAAAAAACGACTATTCTCTCATTGGTCATTATGACCTTCGAGGGAACTGATTCCGGATTCCCTCTACCGCCAAATCCGGGTTGCGAAATGCCCTGCCGAGATTCCTTAGTAGTCTGCGGATTGGAAGAGTAATTTTCAGGGATCCGATCGGCGTGTTGAAGGGCCATTCGAGCAGTTCAGGCCATTCCTGCTGGATGATATCCCGCATGAGGCTTCCTGAACGCCGATATCCGGTTGGCAGGGAGAGCATTGCGGTAATTACTTCCCGGTGGCACATCGGGAACAGCGTAAAGCCCGGGTTGTCGCCGTAAGCATATGGCCAGATTCCTGCCCAGCAACCGATCCGCTGCTCCAGCATGAAGAGATCCATGATGGGGGATGCATTGGTGAAGGGGACCGTATCCAGCCATTGCCTGGCAGCCTCGAGGGCTTCTCTGGTATATGGTGCCCTGCAGTAATCAAGCAACCGTTCAGGACTCACTGTGTCTGTCATGGCATACTCGCGACTCCAGTAAGCCCGGCCCAGTCCTCCTGCAACCCCATAGAGGCGGGCATACACCGGATTAGCCTGCCTGAACATCGTGTATCCCTGCCACCCGCGGACTTCCCCGGTGCTGAACCCGATTCTGTTCATCCACTCTTCCATATCCTCCGGTTTTGGTTCCAGAGGAGGGAGTACAGAATGAGGTATGTGACATCGCTTTCCAATCTGTCTGGCGATTGCGATGTCGACGGCGGTAACCTCATCATCAGCCAGAGAGAAGGTGAGCAGTTCCAGCCGGTTTGCCACGTCCCTGGCACAAGCGAGCAACATCCGCGAGTCCTCCCCCCCCGTGAGGCAGAGATACGTTGGAGTCGATTTTATGACGGCTGCAATATTCCTCCTGCCAACAGCCGAAATGATCTTGATAGCCTCTTCAACCCCCATCGTGTTCTGTATCGGCCCAATCGGCCAATGACGGACGCTCTGCCAGGTGGAAAGATCCAGGTAATGGTTTGGCAGAAGGCGGAAGATATGATATCGCGGTGTGAGATCGAGAGGATACATGGCATTGGTATGGGGGATCCCAAGTTCTCCGGCAAGGTCAATCCGGTCGTTAGTCAGATTGTCGTAAGGGATCAGGTTCGTTGTCGAGGCAATGATTTTTCCATGAGGATAGTAAACGGCCGACAAAGAACCGCAGGGATCGAGATAGACCCGGGGCCATCGGGTTCCCGCAAATACGGTGAGGAACCTCCCCCCAAAGCGGTAGGTGAATTCTTCTTCAGCGGATTCCCGTCCGTCAATAAGACCGTTCACACGTAGGGTATCATTATCTTGTAAAAGCCTGCCATGCTCGTCAATAGCATATCCTAAAAGCCAGCCTGTGGCTCGGTTGTTCTCATCAAAGAGCCTGATAACCGGGAGTGTAGGGTGACTCCCCAAGAACCAGTCTCCGATTCTTTCCGAAATCCACGTTTCTGGGATGTTCTTGATGGTCGTATCAAGAATGAACTGCCCAGGGAGATCCGGATTACTGCGGGTACCTGCCATGTATTCTATGCCCCCTATCTCTTACGAAATCTCTTCCTATCCTTTACTATCCGATTGTTGAATATAAATGGTGAGGATTGCAATGCTTGATTCCCCGTAAAAAAAGATGGTAATTCCTGGAACTCTCACATAGATTCGTGAGCATTCTGTTTTGTTGCACCAAGAGAGAATGAATTCACACACAATCTGGTATTATATCCCCTTCTGACTCCTCTCTTCCCTCACTGAGAGCGTTTTGCCGTGAGAGGTGAAGGCAAGGGAAGCGTGATTCATAAGGATTGGGGAACGGACTGTTGTTTTAACGCAAATCAAATCCCCGGACAAGCCCCCCGATCAGGATGAGCACCGGGAGAATCTCCAGCCTGCCGATCCACATCACCAGGATAAAGAGCCACTTGACCGTTACCGGGCTTGCAGCGGTCAGGTACCCAAAACTCATGCCATTGTTGGCGACAGCGGAGATGACCTCGAAGGTAACCTGGTACACCTCGAACTGAGTTGGAGCAAGATGGAGAGCGAGGATGACTGCCACGATCACGGTCAGAAGGTACAGGCTGATGATCAGCATATTCTTCGACAGTTCGAGTTCAGAAATTTTTGCGGGAATATTTCTTCCTTCATGTTTGAAGGGAACCATCACGCTTCCCCTGACAAACAGGCGTTTGAACCACCAGACCAGGCCTTCATAGCCGAGAATAATACGGTTGGCCTTAATGCCTCCTGCCGTACTCCCTGAGGCACCTCCTATCAGCATCAGGAGCATGATAACCAGCAGAGGGAGGGGGAGCCAGAGGAGGGATGAGTTCTGAAATCCGGTGGTGGTTAATCCGGATACTGTGCAGAACGTCCCCATCCTGACTGCATCAAAAAGGGAGATAGTGTGGAGAATGTACAGATTGAGGACGACGATTGCTGAACCAGCAAAAGAGAGGACTAGTATCAGCCGGACGACTGAATTTTTGAATATTTCTCTTGCTTTTCCCCGGTACATCAGGAAATACATCTTGAAAGGAAGCGCTCCTGCAATCATCACCGGGATCAGGAGAAATTCGAGGGAAGGATTGTTATAATAGGACATTCCGGCTTCGTGCGGGGTAAAACCCCCGGTAGAGATCCCAACCATTGCCAGGTTCACGGCATCCCAGAGGTGAATGTCTGACAGGAGGATGAGCCCTGTTGAAAGGAGGGTCAGGGTGACATATATCAGCCAGATCCTTCTCCCGGTGGAGACAACGTTTGGCATCAGGTCTTCGGATCTCCCCTCCGAACGGTAGAGCTGGGACTGCGAGAGACCAGACCGGTCAAGCATGGCAATCCCGAATGCGATCACCCCAATCCCACCCAACCATTGCGTGAATGATCGCCAGAAGATAAGAGTTTTCGGCATGGTGTCTATCGAGCTCATGACCGTGATCCCCGTATCGGTCCAGCCTGACATGGATTCGAAGATACCGTCTGTCCATGGTACCTCCAGGGCGAGCACAAAGGGAACAGCACCGATAACAGCCGCGGCAAGCCAGGTCAGGGCAACCGCGACAAGTGCAACAGAGAGGGAGGGAATATAAGGCTTTCTCGGCACCTTGGAGATGAGAAACCCGGATGCGAGAAAGAGAAACGGGACCGTGCCCATCGGGAGGATCATCTCCCACTCACGGTAGATGATGAGGACGATGAACGGGACCAGGGTGACCAGGGCGAGGAACTCGAAGATGAGCCCCATGTCATGAGCAACGATCGCCAGGTGCCCAAGTCGTTTCATGTACTATGAACATTATGTCCCTATCAACAATAGTGTTCTCTATCGGTGGCATGCAGGCACCCCATGATTGCGCTTCAGGGGACAAGATATGGTCCGTTCATAATAAAAATGAAGGAGCGGGCCTTTGGGGGATGATCCGGGATATCTCTTTCTCACCCAGGAGATGCAGAGACCATGAGAGAAGGCACTGATCCCCTCACATACCGGAAGGAATGGTGCATTGTATCAGCAGCAACTTCTGCATAAGCCTTCCCGGCAGAGATCAAAAGTGACAGTTCTCCAGAAACCCGCTCCCCCCTCTATCAGTAGTCCACGAGATCAAGTTCTTTCACCATCCTGACAAGCACGATAAATGCTGCTGCCTCAAGCGGGTCATCAAACCGCTTAATCTCCTCACCATTGTATTCCGCGAGCATCTGTACAAGCCGATGGCCGTATCTCTGGTCCTGAATCTTCAATGGCCGGCTGGCTCTCATCCACCGATCTGCCATGGTCCTGATATCGGCTGCAGTGATCATATGATCAGAGCAGATACCAGGAGGCGTATCAGGGATCACCATGTGCAGGGTGAAAGTCTTCTTATGCATTGCTGAAGAGGATCCATCTGCTGTTATCCCCGGGGTGCTTTCGGGCGCGGCAGGTCTGATCCATCAGGTCCGGGTTGTGTGCGGTCACGGTACTCCCCCAAAGGAACAGGTAGGCAGTATGAGTATGGTGGCGATGCTACCGTAGCGCTCTGGCGTAACGATCCCCGGTAGTGACCTCACGCTCGGTCTGGGTACTCTCCGTTCCCAAATCAGGACGGCTCTGTACTGACTGTTCTTCGATGACAGGAATAATCCACCCCGTGGTTCTTATGAAGGATGACATGGGATCGAAGAGTATCCTCTGTAGGAGGGCGATGGGTGAGTGGTGGGTGGGCACCAGAAAGGTCTGGAATTGTCTTCTCCTGACATTGGTCGACGCAAAAGAGGGATCGAAGGAAAAGGAGCAGCATGGGATCTCATTACAGGATCCCACTGCTCCTATCCAGCACTGTTTTGTTAAGGTGGCGAAACAGGTGGACGATTGAGATTGATTTTTTCAAATATTTTAGCTTTGCTCTTATGACAATCGGATACCCGGCTTGAGTTCCTTGAAAAAAACATATTCTCTCCCGCGCGTTCATTCACTTCGGGAACAATCAGGCTCTGGGGTGTCACCGCCTTGATGCACGGCGGAGGGTTTATCGTCTGCACGTCCTTTCTCCCAGAGGTAGGGGGAGGGGAACCAACGACTGCAGGTACATCATGTTCTTTTTCGCGGGAAGAATCTTTATCGGTCCAGGCGAGCGGACAGCCCGGGTTAGGTGGTGATGAATAATCCATACATAAATGTGGCAAACATGGCGAAAAGAACGATAAAGCTGAAAAGGAGGAGAATGATGATCACTTTCTCGAGTTCCTCGCTCATTGGTTTTCACCAGAATGGTTATTCTTTGATCATCTCTGTTTTCAAGGTAATCTATCCTGCCCTCGCCCTGTCTGACCTGGAAGATGCCATAATCGATATTGACGGTAAAAGCCCCACTCATCACCATTGTAACGAGATACGGTCTCAAATCACAGGTCTTCCATCAGATGCTCTGCCCAGTCTTGGTTTTGAAACCCCTGATTCCCGCTTTACTCATTATTGATGACGAGTGAACAGGAAACTGCGGCCTGATGAAGAGAAAGAAAACCAATCACCGTTTCTGAAAAATACTTTTAAGCCGTTCTTTCCATAACAGGTATGCGAAGAGGAATCATGGAGAAAGTAGCGCTCGGCCCGATGCCATACATGAGTGTGATGCCCACCCTGCTTGTCGGTGCAACGGTGAAAGGGAAACCAAACTACATGACCGCTGCATGGGCAACAGTTGCCTGCATGGCGCCCCCGATGGTCTGCGTCGCGGTCAACAAGGGTCGCTTCACTGCACGAGGGATTGAAGAGAACCAGACATTCAGTCTGAATGTGCCTTCCGTGCACCAGGTGGTGGAGACCGACCACTGCGGGCTTGTTTCAGGAAATAACGAGGACAAGTCCACCGTGTTCCACTCATTTTACGGGGAACTGAAGACCGCACCCCTTGCAGAGGAGTGCCCGGTCAATATCGAGTGCAGGGTGTTTCGATCGGTCGATTGCGGAAGCCATGCGCTGTATATCGGCGAAGTCGTGGAGATCCATGCTGACAAGTCCTGCGTGACTGAAGGGAAGCTGAACATCGACAAGATCCGTCCTGTCATCTATGCCCAGTATGCGTACTATGGTATTGGCAATCAGATTGATAAGGCGTTCTTTGCCGGGAAGAAGTACAAAAAGAAGAACTACTGATTACCTATTTTTTACTGTCAGGGATAATCGTTCCCTCAAAAGCACTTCTGATATCAGGCCGTTCTGAACTGCATTGATCCATCTGTCAGGGGAGCAGAGCAGAGGGATCAGCCGATGCTCTACCAGTCCGCAGATTGCACCGATCCCAACTCTCTTGTTCCATTCTTGCCGGCAAGTATGGTATAGCTGTCAATGACCCCAAAGGCATAGAGAAACCCCGTCATGATCGATGCTGAGATATCCTGGGTGAGGAGACTGAGTGCAACAAAGCCGATAACCCCGGCTATGAGGAATATCCCCTTGTATTTCTGGTGGTTCTCGATCTGGGTCACCCCGGTGATGAACATAGCGATCCATTCCAGGCCGTGTCTGGGGGATTTCCGCTCAACGGGTAATGGACCGAGCGATTCAGATACCCTTTGAAGGATGCGGTCATCATCCTTTGGGACAGGGGGTATGGGTATCGAATCCGGTTCTGCAGCGTTTTTCTTCACCAGTTCCCTGATTTTTTCACTGCAGAACTCAGCGCCATTCACATCCCCTGCATCCTGTGATGCATTCCTGAGCAATTTCCATACCACGATGTCATCAGGATCAAGATCCAGAGCATTAATCCAGCACTCTCGTGCCTCTTCGATCTTGTCATCGTTATAACAGTCCATTGCCCTCTGTTTCCAGTATACCGGGTCATTAGGCTCCATAATTCACAAAATCCACGAATAATCAAAGATATCGTAATTTTTCTATATATTAATCGCGAGTATGCATGTTATCGTATCAAGTGAAGACTTCATCAGGCATTACTATCCCCCTGTGAAATGATGGCGTGAACAATCCTGAACCAACCTTTGTTTTTCACTCCCCATGCGCAAGAAGGCTATCGCATGAGGTTTGTATTGAAACAACTCCATCCAAAATATATTTCAACATCTGAATGATTACATCTTCAGGGATGAATATGATGAAGTGTCCTCTCCCTGCACTCTTCCTGGCCCTGATAGCGGCAGCGATGGTGATCCTGCCGGTATCGGCTTTCGATGTGAGCGGGAATTCCGATGACCTTGTATTTTTCTCTGTCTCTGATGCAGGTCTCCATACTATCACCATGCACTATACCGGCTCTTCCCCCTTCGTGGTGACCCTTGAAGATGACCAGGGAATTCCCCTCGAATACCTCGCTCTCGAAGCCGGTTCGTTCAAGGGCCAGGTGAAGGTAGACCTTGATCCCGGGGATTATTCAATCGTGGTTACCGCTTCGGGTCCATGGTCCATTGATATCGAAGCTCCCGTCCCTGTGACGGCAATCACAACGCCTCCTACTCCGTATGTGACGACTGCGATACCCACTATAACTCCTACCCCCACGCCAACCCCCTGTCCGGATGGGGTGTGTCCAGGCTCATTTCCTACCACTGAACCGACCGGCATCCCCACTGGTTCACCCACCACGTTACCGAACTGCTGGCCAAACTGCGAGCCGACTACCATGCCGACAAGCATCCCAACTACAGTTCCCGTTACCACCCCAAGTACCCTCCCGACCACATCCCCGACCACAGCGCCAACCACCGTTCCAACGACCGGGCCGACAAGTGCACCGATGCTGCCCCACCTGTTCTATGGTACCCTGACCTTCCTTGGGGAGCCGGCGGCTCCGGGGACCGTAATCATGGCATCCGTTGGGGGCGGCGGTGGGTCCCTTGCGACTGCAACTGCAGGGTACTATGGCAATGTAAGCCCCCTTGGGGATAAGCTCATCGTGCAGGGATCCATTCCGAACGGAGCGGCGATCTCATTCTCTGTCAACGGTCATCAGGCAGAATGCTATGATGTAAATGCCGGAGGATCATGGCAACCGACCTATCCTTTCAGCTCAGGAGCCCTGACCGAGCTCAATCTGCGAGTCACTGAACCGGGAGAGTTCTACGTCATCAATGCAACTGCCGGGAATGGCGGAACCATCGTCCCAGGTGGGCTTGTTTCGGTCAATGCCGGTGCCAATATGACATTCACCATCACGCCGTTTTCAGGATATACGATACAGAATGTGGTGGTCGACGGCGTATCGAAAGGAGTAATCCCTACGTATACTTTCACCGAGGTCTCTGCAAACCATACTATCTCCGCGAGCTTCCGGCAGACCTCCAGCGGCGGAGGCGGTGGTGGTGGTGGTGGTGGCGATGGCGGTACTCCGACGCCGACCGTTACCACAACCGCAACGATACCCCAGGCAGGCAAAACGATCTTCGTCAGCAGTGGTGGTTCAGGATCAGGAGCGAATTTGACACCGGACGTAACCCCGACACTTACCGTCACCACGCTGGAAACCACCTCAATTCCGCCTGTTACCCCGACAACCGGCCAGTCATTCTGGGATCGGTATCCCCAGGCATGGATGATAGCACTTGCACTGGTGATTATCGGCCTTGCAGCATATGGCTACTACTCCTACCAGAAAGAGCAGGCAGGGACTCCACCTGAAGCGAAATAGTGGCGATCCATTGTTCTCTCTTTTTCTCTCTTTGATAGTTCTGTTCAACACTATCTCTAGCATTTCCTGAAATCATGGTACCCCGATTCCGTCCCAGCGCATTTTTTTCATATCGTAATCTCGCTGACTGGGAAGTATTTTATAGGATTACAAGAAGAATGAAATTAAAAAAGGGATTCGTATGAAGAAACTGCAAATGTTTGCCATCATCCTGATCTTGGCTATGATAGTAGTGCCTGGCCTTGCAATGGCCGCCACGCCTTATTCCTGGACGACGTATAAAAATACCTACAAGGAAATGTTTGGAAAAGCCCCTACGGGCAGTGCTTACACATGGACCGCCTATAAGGCAACGTATAATGAATTTTTTGGTGCAGCCCCTGCAGGCTCTCCCTATTCCTGGACGGCTTATAAATCCACCTATGAGAACATGTTTGATAACCCTCCAGCCCTCAAGCCCTACTCCTGGACCGACTACTCGAAAGGGTATGAAGAAATGTTCGGGGATGCGCCCTCAAGCACCCCCTTCAAGTGGACTGACTATTCAAAAGCATATGAAGATATGTTCGGGGTAAAACCCTAACCACTTTTTTTTATTGTCAAAACCGTTAAAGACCTTCACTCACATAGGCAGATAGTATCCCTCTAAATATTCTCGCTGTATAGAGGTGTTTGGTCCAGCAGAATCAACTACGATCCGATTTTGAAAGAATCTGGAATAACCGTTTTGCATTCCCGTGAGGTAAGTCTATGGCGAGAGTTGGGAGTGCCAACCGGATAGCGAGTGTTCCGGCTCAGTTACTGTTTCTTCATCGCTTCCGACCTGAGCTCTTTTGGCATCAGCTCGATTGCATACCGCAATGCCGTCCGGGGCATCACTGACTTCTTCTTCATTACATAAGTAAACACTTCATGAGTATGCTTCCGGCTGGCTTCCTTCAGGAGCCAGCCGTATCCCTTCTGAACCATATCATCCGGATCGGTCAGCACCAGGTCGGCGAGTTCAAATACCTCGGAAAGGTACTCCCCGTGTTTTACTGGTATGATCAGCGAGACGCACGCAGCTCTTCGCATCCACCTGTTCGGGGAGATCGCCCAGCGTTTCAATACGCCGATCTGGTCAGGGTATTTTGTAATAAAATCGCCGACCGCATGATTGCAGAATCCATCGCAGGCAGCCCAGTTGGTGATCCAGCGGTCGATCCAGCGCTCGAATACCATCAGGTCTTGGGGTTCGAACCGGTCTGAGAGCGAAGGGATCCAGCTGGAGACGATAAACGCCTCCTCCAGGTACCCGGAACCATACAGTTCTTCACAAAGGGCAAAGATGTCCCATTTCTCACGTGAACGGACCTCTTTCCAGTATCTCTTTGCAATTGCCGTGACATCCGCGGTCTTCAATCCGTAACAGGAGATCTCCTCCTTGAAGAAACGCTTGGATGACTCCCTGATCGCCGGATCAGCCTTCTCTTCGAGTTCTTTTCGTATTGCAGCAATGACCGGATCCATGCGATCAGCTGGGTGGCAAACAAGGATAAGCACTTTGGAATCTCAGGGTCAGACCTTTCCGCCAGTCCGTCCCGGCACCTTTGTTCGGTGCAATACTCACCCATTATTTTTTTTTCGAGCAGATCTTCCCGTCATGGAACGAGCAATCCGGCAGGAGACCTGCTTAATGTAGGGTCTCTTATTCTTTTCTCTGGCGGGCAACTCCTGGTTTCCTCCACAAAGGGGTGATAGTGCCGGCATCTGCAACAAGCTGCTTCCCCTGATAAAAATAACACGATTCCTTTGAGGGCCACAAGCATAAAAGATGGAAATGCCGGAGGCATTTTCATATAAACCTCCTATGAGCCCCGATTTCGGGATACGGGCATAAATTATGAAAATTACGAAGTGCGTTTCATTGGAAAAAACGGAAAGCCCCATTATGGGATGAAACCCTCTCCCTGCTATACAGGGGTAGATCGCTCCTGCGTCCCGCATCACCATCCTCTTTTCCGAGAGGATCCATGGCGGGCATCTATTTATTGGGATGAGAATACCTTTATTCATGACATCAAGGATGAACTTTTTTTTGCTGTTCATTGCCATTTCATGTATCCTGACAGCAGGGTGTATCACCCCAGAGACAACCCCAGAGAATTCTCCTGTCACCGTTCCGACAACAGAGAGCAGCCCGGTTCCCACAACTGAACCGCCAACACCTTCCGATACAATAACCGAGGCAGCCCAGTTCACCAGGGACGACGTCTACGAACTCTTCATGGACATTGCATTCGGCTGTGACAATACCGGGGTGACCATGTTCTCTCCCTCATCAGAAAACCACCTCTTCTTCTCGGTTGAAGGTCAGGTGAATTCCGCAGACCTCGATTTTGTCTCCCGGTTTACCAGAGAGTTCAACCGCATCACGCCGATTGAGGTATTCACCGATGAACCCCTCAACAGCCGCGGCAGCCCCATTATCTTCTACCCTGATGACTCCCTGGACTCTCTTGAAAAGCGCTTCGTTGCCTGCCAAGAGCTCGATCCAGAGTCCGGAAAACCCCTTTATATCATTTATAAAAGTGTGACCGAGCTACCGAATGGGGAGAGCGAAACCACCACGAAAATATACCTCAACTCCCACCTTGCCGAAGCGGAACGGGAACATTACCTGCAGAAGGCGATGCTCTATTACCTCGGATTCCCGGGCCAGACCTATAACTATCCCGACAGTGTCTTTTACTACAACACCCGGTCGACGACTGACTTCACCCCGATCGACATCGAGGCGATGAAAACCCTGTACCATCCCGGGATTTACGAGGGGATGTCGATCCAGGAAGTGCGGTGGCTCTTCTTCAACGATTAATTCCCTCCTTTCATCTCATTTCCTGGGGAGAAGCATCCAGGCCAGTCCTCTTTCTTCGAGTCTCATAAAACATTCACTGAGTATGAGCACCCCTGGACCTGTGTTTGCAACGAAGCAGAATCCGCCATTCTTTTCTCCTGGTAATCCCTTCTCCTGGCATCCTTTTCTCCTGATCTCCTCCTCTGTCCATCCCCTGATGACAGTGTCTTCCCAGGGAAAAAATGTGAATATGGTTCCATACCTCATCGAGGCATGCAATTGCGCGGAGAAGAGCAGGGGATGGTGAGCAGAGAATCGATCGTTGCATTCCGGCAGCCGCAAAGAGTTCCCCCTTTATCCAGGCATCGTCCAGGATTCAGGGGTTGACCAGGATGGTTGCGAAAAAAGTCGCAGTTTACAAATTATTTATTATCTTTTATGAAAATGTTCTTGATATGACTCGTCGCATCCTCCTGGTGAGCTGCCTTCTCCTGTTTGCTTTAGCCTGTGCCGGGTGCCTTTCAGCGCCCTGGGACTCAGATAGTGTGAAGATTGACGAACAATTCGCCCCTTCGACGGCAGGCTCAGGAATCCCCTCGCGGGATGTCCCTTATCCGATCCCCACCATTGTTCCTACATATGCCCCGGGATATGCTGCTGACCTGGAAGCCGACCAGAAGATCATCAGGACCGGCAGTCTGAATCTCGAAGTCAAGAACGTCTCTTCCACGCTTGACCCTCTCAAACAGATCGCCACCCTGCATGGGGGGTATGTCGGATCCATGTCGGTGAATACTCAGTATGGGAACCGCCTGTATGCATCCCTGACAATCAGGATCCCTGCGGGTGAATTCGATGCGACGGTAAGTGACATTAAGAAGCTCGGGACACTCAAATCCGAATCGCTCAGTGCGGATGATGTTACCGAGGAATATGTCGATCTCCAGGCACGGAAAAACGCCCTCGCCAGCCAGCTCGTCCAGTACAACCGGATCATGGAAAAGGCAGAGAATGTCTCCGAGATCCTCGAGGTCCAGGTCCAGATCGAACG
>Ga0302253_1000532_pt1 | contig 30219 bp, 40 predicted proteins | sample AAG_RA_Trp_MG_FD_193537 | JGI IMG/M metagenome (GOLD analysis project Ga0302253, IMG submission 193537) | Enriched activated sludge microbial communities from anaerobic digester in WTTP, New Holstein, Wisconsin, United States - AAG_RA_Trp | ecosystem: Engineered > Bioreactor > Anaerobic >...
GAAATTTCCTTTTCCTGCGGTTTCATTTGTCCATGCACTACGCTGATAAGGTAATCGGGTGGCGGAAATTCACGGGAATAACTTTCATAACCATCTTCCAAATCTTTATAATTAAAATTATCCGATTCTTTAATCAACGGAAATACAACATATACCTGATGTTTCTCACTGATTTGTTTTTTTAAAAATCGGAACAACGTCAATCGTTTGCTGTCCGATAAATGGATGGTTTTTATGGGTATGCGTCCGGGAGGTAATTCATCAATTACAGATACATCCAAATCACCGTAAACGGTCATGGCAAGTGTACGTGGTATGGGAGTAGCGGTCATAACAAGAATATGCGGTTCTTGTTTATTTTTTTGCCAGAGTTTTGCTCGCTGTGCCACACCAAACCGATGTTGTTCATCTATTACCACCATGCCCAGATTGGAAAACTGAACCGTATCTTCTATTAAAGCATGAGTGCCCACCAGAATATTAATTCTACCGTTTTGCAGTTTTTCATGTATTATTTTCCGCTCGCGTGTTTTAGTAGAACCTGTAAGTAAACTGATTTCAACAGACAAGTTCTTACATAACTGAGTCAACGAAGCATAATGCTGGTTCGCCAGAATTTCGGTTGGTGCCATTAAGCATGCTTGAAATCCATTATCCACAGCCATGAGCATGGCAATCAATGCTACAATAGTTTTACCGCTGCCTACATCACCCTGAATTAATCGGTTCATCTGTTTTCCGGAGGTAACATCCTTTCTTATTTCAGACAATACCCTAATTTGAGCCTTGGTCAATCTAAATGGCAATTGTTTATACAATAATTTCGTACATTTATCTTTTTCACGCAACAATAAATATCCGTCAATGTTCTTTTTGCGATAGAGTTGCAGGGTAAGAATATTTATTTCTATATAAAATAATTCTTCAAATTTTAAACGATACTCAGCTTTTTTTACCATATCCTTACTTTCTGGAAAATGAATTTGAAAAAGCGAATCTTTTAATGACATCAATTTATTTCGTTGGATAATCTCATCCGGCAACGGTTCAGCAATGGAATTACCATAAATTTTCAGAATAGACTGCTCTATTTTTCGTATTGTTTTGGAATTGATTTGATGTTGTTTTACTTTTTCTGGTATGGAATACTGTGGTTGTAATCCTTTTACCATGCTGGCTTCATATACCGACCAGAGTTCAATTTCGGGATGTGCAATATTGACAATGCCATTAAAAAAAGTGGGTTTGCCCAATACAACCATAGGTACGTTTAATGGAATATTTTTAGGTATCCAATTATAGCCATTAAACCACACCAATTCGATGATACCTGTGTGGTCTGCAAACCTTCCTATCAGCCGTTTCCCTCGCTTTTCACCTGTAAGTTGATAATCAATAATTCTGCCTTTTAGTTGAACATACGCAGTTTCGTCGCTGATATCATTAACGTTGGTAAAAACACTTCTATCAATATATTTGAATGGAAAAAAATACAACATGTCTTCAACGGTATCTATTTGCATATATTTAATAAATAATTCTGCACGCTTGGGTCCAACACCGGGAACATATTGTATATTATCAGACAGCGAAGGCATAAATAAAATTTATACGACAAACTTACAGACTAAATTCTACAATCACAAATTAACGTTTTTTGAACAGTAACTATTCAACCCGTCATTGCGAGGGAGGAACGCACGAAGCAATCTCAAGAAAATAGTCAATGAAACGAGGAGGAGCCATATATCATGACAAATAATACCAAACCGCTAACAAAAGAATGAAATGAATTTTGCCCCGTCAAACTCTAATCTCGTCAATAATGACGAGACGGGATGCCGACAGACTAACAGTTTTAAAACAATAGCGAAGTGAATTGTTTTAATGAACTTGTTAGCAAGTTGGTATTATATGAAGAAGTGGCTGCATGGTGAGATTGCTTCGCTACGCTCGCAATGACGAGAGGGGGTGAATAGTTACAAGAAATCAAAAAGGCTAACATTATGTTAGCCTTTTTGATTCATATCGTAATAATTTATTTCTATTCTTGAGAGGTATCTGTTACAGCATCATTGTTTTCTGTGCTTGGTGTTTGGTTCGAAACTTCGGTATTGGTTTTTGGTTCAACTTTTTTTCTTGTTCCTGCACGGCGTGTACGTGGTGCTTTTGCTGTAACTTTCTTTGTTTTGAGCATATTTTCGTTATAGTCCACCAATTCCATTCTGCACAATTCAGCATTATCGCCTGCTCTATTTTCTATACGAAGAATACGCGTATATCCACCGGGTCTATCGCCTACTTTTTTGGTTATTTCGTTAAACAGTTCGGCAACGGCTGCTTTATCTTTCAAATAACTAAATACGATACGTCTATTATGCGTTGTATCGTTTTTTGCTCTTGTAATTATGGGCTCAATGTATGTTTTGAGCACTTTAGCTTTGGCTACCGTAGTATTAATTCCCTTATGCAGAATTAATGAAACAGCCATATTAGACAGCATGGCATTACGGTGAGTACTTGTTCTGCTTAAATGGTTAATTTTTTTCCCGTGTCTCATGATATTAATCTTTATCTAGTTTATATTTGACAATATCCATTCCGAACGACAACCCCATACTTGAAAGTAATTCTTCCAATTCGGTCAACGATTTTTTGCCGAAATTTCTGAATTTGAGCAGGTCGTTTTTATTATAAGTAACTAAATTTCCGAGTGTATCAATATCGGCCGATTTAAGGCAATTTAATGCTCTAACCGATAAATCGAGGTCTGTAAGTTTTGTTTTGAGTAATTGTCGCATACGAAGTGTTTCTTCATCAAATTCTTCATTGTCGCTATGCTCATCAAATTCAAATCCAATTTTTTCATCACTGAAAAGCATGAAATGATAAATCAGAATTTTGGCAGATTCTTTCAGTGCATCGATAGGTAAAATAGAGCCATCCGTATCTATTTCAATAATCAATTTTTCGAAGTCTGTTTTTTGTTCAACACGAACATTTTCTATGCTGTATTTCACATTTTTAACAGGCGTATAGATAGCATCCATAGGAATAACGCCAATTTCAAGTTCGTCCAATTTATTTTCTTCAGCAGGTACATATCCTCTTCCCTTATTAATCCACATAGTCATATGTAACTTCACATTACGTTCCATGTGGCAAATTTCCAAATCGGGATTGAGTACAGTAAAACTGGTTAAAAACCTTGAAATATCGCCTGCTTTAAACGTATCCTGTCCACCGATAGTAATATGAATGGTTTCGTTGTCCACACCATCCAATTGTCGTTTAAATCGAACTTGTTTCAGATTAAGAATTATTTCGGTTACATCTTCGGCAACGCCTTTAATAGTAGAAAATTCATGGTCAACTCCATCGAGTTTAATACGACTAATCGCATATCCTTCAAGGGAAGACAGCAGCACTCTACGAAGTGCATTGCCAACAGTCAATGCATAACCCGGTTCCAGGGGACGAAATTCAAATTTTCCATGTTTATCGGTCGATTCGACCATGATAACTTTATCTGGTTTTTGAAAAGCAAGTATAGCCATACAATTCTAATATTTTATTTTGAATACAATTCAACAATAAGTTGTTCTCTAATATTTTCAGGAATAGATTCACGCTCGGGCAACATAACATATTTTCCTGTCATATCTGTAGCGTTCCATTCAAGCCAAGGGTATTTGGAAACATTACCGTTTGCCAATGAGTTGGAAATAACTTCCAACGATTTTGATTTTTCGCGAATAGCAACCACATCACCGGGTTTCAGAATCATAGAAGGGATATTGGTAATTTTATTGTTTACCATAATATGACGATGGGTAACCAATTGTCGTGCAGCATCTCTGGTAGGTGCAATTCCCAAACGATAAACGATATTATCGAGTCTTGATTCCAGAATTTGCAGTAGCACTTCACCGGTAACACCTTTTTTGCGCAGTGCCATATCAAAATATCTTCTAAATTGACGTTCCAAAACGCCATAGGTATATTTTGTTTTCTGTTTTTCGCTTAACTGCATTCCATACTCGGTAGTTTTACGACGACGGCTTAATCCGTGCATACCGGGTTGATGTCTTTTACGTTCATACACTTTATCGGGTCCGTAGATAGGTTCACCGAATTTTCTTGCTATGCGGGTTTTTGGTCCATTATATCTTGCCATGTAGCATAAAAAATTAAAATTAAACTCTTCTTCTTTTAGGAGGGCGACATCCGTTATGAGGCAACGGTGTAACGTCAACAATTTCGGACACTTCGATTCCAGCGGAAGCGATGGTACGAATAGCCGATTCACGTCCGGCACCGGGTCCTTTAACAAATACCTTAACTCTGCGTAAGCCCATGTCAAAAGCGACTTTAGCACATTCTTCGGCAGCAACTTGGGCTGCATACGGGGTATTCTTTTTAGAACCTCTGAAGCCGTTTTTTCCTGCAGACGACCATGATATTACTTCACCATCGTTGTTGGTTAAACATACGATTACATTGTTAAAAGAAGTATGAATATGGGCTTGTCCAACAGCTTCCACTTTCACATTTTTTTTCTTGGTAACTTTTGTTTGTTTTTTTGCCATAATCAATCAATTACTTATTTAGTGGCTTTCTTTTTATTTGCAACAGTTCTTTTTCTACCTCTACGGGTACGTGCATTGGTACGTGTTCTTTGTCCACGAACGGGTAATCCGTTACGATGACGAATACCACGATAACAACCAATGTCCATTAACCGTTTAATGTTGAGTTGTACTTCGGAACGCAGTTCACCTTCGATTTTCAAATTCTGAGAAATGTAATTTCTTATTTTTGAAACTTGGTCATCGTTCCATTTTTCAACTTTAATATTTTTGTCAATACCGGTATTTTTCAATATTTTATTTGCCGTACTTCTGCCTATGCCAAAAATGTACGTCAGAGCTATTTCGCCTCTCTTTTTGTCCGGAATATCAACACCTGCGATACGTGCCATATTTATTATTTTAAAAAGGTTACAAAATTACTATATTTATCCTTGACGTTGTTTAAATTTTGGATTTTTTTTACAAATCACGTATAAACGTCCTTTGCGTTTAACGATTTGACAATCGTCACTTCTTTTTTTAACAGATGTTCTAACTTTCATTTTTCAAAAAAATTTATTTATAACGAAAACTAATTCTTCCTTTGGATAAATCGTAAGGCGACATTTCGACTCTTACTTTGTCGCCGGGTAAAATACGAATGTAGTGCATTCTCATTTTACCGGAAATATGGGCTGTGATAATGTGTCCATTTTCGAGTTGTACACGAAACATAGCGTTGGATAACGCTTCGATAATAGTACCATCTAATTCTATAGAAGGTTGTTTTGCCATACTTTATTTTTAATTTTCAATATATTTATAGGTGGTTAATATTTGTGGTCCTTGATTTAAAATGGCAACGGTATGTTCAAAATGTGCACTGGGTAAATAATCACGTGTTACAATGGTCCATCCATCTTTTTCCTGTAATACTTCTTTTTTTCCAAGATTTATCATAGGTTCAATGGCAATGGTCATCCCTTCTTTAAGAACAACCCCTCTACCGGATTTTCCATAATTAGGAACTTGAGGTTCTTCGTGTAATTTTTTTCCAATGCCATGTCCTACCAATTCTCTAACAACCGAAAAACCGTTTGATTCGGCAAAAGTTTGAATAGCATATCCTATATCTCCTATTCTCATCCCATTTTTTGCATAATCAATACCTTTATACAATGCAGTTTTGGTTACTTCTACCAATTTTTTAACATTGGGGTGAACATTACCAATCATAAAGGTATAAGCCATATCAGCATGATATCCATTTAACACAAGTCCCCCATCAACCGAAACAATGTCCCCGTCTTTGAGTTCGTAATTGGAAGGTATTCCATGCACTACCTGATAATTAACCGAAATACATAAGGTAGCAGGAAATCCATTATAATTTTTGAAATTTGGTTTAGCGTTATGAGACAGAATATATTCTTCGGCTTTTTCGTCAATTTCTTTTGTTTTAATTCCGGGTTTAATAAACTGTTTAATATAACCAAATGTTTGTGAAAGAAGTTCAGCGCTTTGCTTCATGAGTAAAATTTCATTTGTTGACTTTAAAAATATCATTCTGTATCCTTTCATAAAATTACATAGAAGCCGCAGAACCAGTACGTCCCTTAATATGTCCCGATTTGGTAAATCCTTCGTAATGACGCATCAACAAGTGGCTTTCTATTTGTTGTAAGGTATCCAAAACAACACCGACTAAAATTAATAATGATGTACCACCAAAAAATTGAGCAAATTGTGAATTAATACCGAGTAAAACTGTAAATGCAGGTAAAATGGCAATAATACCAAGAAATATAGAGCCGGGCAACGTAATACGCGACATAACGACATCAATAAACTCAGCGGTTTTTTTACCGGGTTTTACACCAGGAATAAAACCGCCATTCTTTTTCATATCATCAGCCATCTGAACGGGATTAATAATAATAGCCGTATAAAAATAGGTAAAAATAATATTCAGAGTAAAAAAGAGTACATTATACCAGAAACTGGTATAGCGAGTAAAAGCAGATGCAAATCCAGAAGAAGCATTCGTATAACCCACAATTATAGTTGGAATAAACATTAACGCTTGTGCAAAAATAATAGGCATAACGCCGGCAGCATTAATTTTTAAGGGTATATACTGCCGTACTCCACCATATTGTTTGTTTCCAACAATACGTTTAGCGTATTGAACAGGGATACGACGTGTACCCTGTACCAATGCAATACTTGCTCCGATAACGACTAACAGAAAAATTAATTCTACCAATACTAATACCAAACCACCGGCACCATTCAAGCGAGTGGCAAATTCAGAGCCAAAAGCAAATGGCAAGCGTGCAATAATACCCACCATAATAATTAATGATATCCCATTCCCAATGCCTTTATCGGTTATTTTTTCGCCAAGCCACATAACAAAAATCGTACCCGCCGTTAATATAAACATACTCGAAATAGTAAATCTACTTCCTGTAAGTATAAATGCTGATTCTGGCAATTGCATGTGAAGATTGGTTAAATATCCGGGTGCTTGTATTAATAATATCACCACAGTAAGATATCTTGTAATTTGATTTATCTTTTTTCTTCCACTTTCGCCTTCTTTTTGCAAACGCTGAAAATATGGAACGGCAATCCCCAACAATTGAATAACAATAGAAGCAGAAATATAAGGCATAATACCCAATGCAAAGATAGAAGCATTGGAAAATGCACCCCCCGAAAACATATCGAGCAGTCCTAATACTCCTTCGGCTGTTTGACGTTTCAGGTTATCTAATTGTGAAGGGTCAATGCCTGGTAATACCACAAACGAACCCAACCGATATATCAATAAAATTCCAAGTGTATAAAGAATACGTTTGCGTAATTCTTCAATTTTAAATATATTCTTTATTGTTTCAATAAAACGTTTCATGTACTATATTTTTGTAACTTTACCATCAACTGCTTCAATTGCTTTTATTGCGGTAGCACTAAAAGCATGTGCTTTAACTTCAATTTTTTTAGTTAACGTACCCACGCCTAATATTTTAACGAGGCAGTTATTGGGAATTAAACCATATTCATGCAACAAAGATGGATCAACCATAGTAACATTGGTTTCGTTTACTAACTGTTCAATTGTTTTAATATTAATAGCCTTATATTCTTTGCGATTAATATTTTTAAATCCATATTTAGGTGAAGTGCGTTGCAAAGGCATTTGTCCTCCTTCAAAACCTCTTTTTCTGCTATACCCAGAGCGAGATTTAGCACCCTTGTTTCCACGTGTGGAAGTTCCTCCTTTTCCTGAGCCTTCGCCACGTCCCAAACGTTTTTTCTTATGATGTACAGAACCATCAGCCGGTTTTAAATTGCTTAAATCCATATTCCTTACTATTATAAATATTCTACTTTAACCAAATGTTTAATTTTTCTAATCATTCCCTCAATTTGAGGTGTAAGATTATGTTCTACGGTTTGATGCATACGTCTTAGCCCTAAAGCATCCAATGTTCCACGTTGTGATGGATTGGAATTGATACGGCTTTTTATTTGTGTAACTCTAACTTTCTTCATATCATTAATAGTTAACCGTTAAAAACTTTTTCTTTAGAAATATTTCGTTGCATGGAAACCATATCGGCATCTCTCATATTGATAAGTGCTTTAATAGTAGCTTTAACGAGGTTATGAGGGTTGGAACTTCCTTTTGATTTAGCAAGCACGTCTTTAACTCCAACACTTTCGAGTACAGCACGCATAGCACCTCCAGCCTTAACGCCTGTACCGCTGGATGCAGGTTTTAAAAATACATGAGCACCACCAAATTTAGCTTCCTGTTCGTGAGGAATAGTTCCATGTAAAATAGGCACTTTTATGAGATTCTTTTTAGCATCTTCTACAGCCTTAGCAATAGCAGTGGTAACTTCGTTTGCTTTGCCTAAACCATAACCTACAATACCTTTTTCATCACCAACAACAACAATGGCAGCAAAACTAAAATGACGTCCACCTTTGGTAACTTTGGTAACTCTGTTTACGGTTACTAATCTGTCCTTTAATTCAAGGTCAGTTGTTTTAATTTTTCTTATTCCACTCGTTAACATATTCTATTAAAATTTAAGTCCACCCTCGCGGGCTGCATCTGCTAAAGATTTTACACGGCCATGATATAAATATCCGTTTCTGTCAAATATAACATTTGTTATTCCTGCTTGAAGTGCTTTTTGAGCAATTAATTTACCAACTTCAGCAGCCTTTTTTGTTTTATTAGCCTGCGTTTGATTAATTTCTTTCAATAAGGAAGAAGCCGAAACCAATGTTTTACCTTCTACATCATTAATTATTTGAACTGATATTTGACAATTGCTACGAAAAACAGACATTCTTGGTTTTTCAGCGGTTCCAAACACACGCTTGCGAATTCGCATTTTAATTTTACTTCTACGCTCTAATTTAGTCTTTGCCATATTCTTTATTTATTATTTAGCGCTGGCAGATTTCCCTGCTTTACGACGTATAACTTCACCAACAAACTTAATACCTTTACCTTTATAAGGTTCGGGTTTACGAAATGAACGTATTTTGGCGGCTACCTGTCCTACCAATTGTTTATCTATACTGGTAAGGGTAATAACGGGATTTTGTCTTCGTTCGGTAACTGTTGTAACTTTCACTTCGGGAGGCATTTCAAAAACAATATCGTGTGAATATCCCAACGATAGGGTTAACAATTGTCCATTGGCTTCTGCTTTATATCCAACGCCAACCAGTTCTTGTTTAATAGTCCATCCTGTTGAAACACCAACAACCATATTGTTAATTAATGCACGATATAAACCATGAAGGGAGCGATTTTTTTTATCATCATCCGGACGTTCGATGGTTAATACATTATCTTCTAATTTAATTTTGAAATTAGTATCATAAGATTGAGAAAGTTCACCCAGAGGTCCTTTTACATTCACTATACCATCTTTTACAGTAATCTGTACCTTATCGGGTATTTGTATGGGTAATTTGCCTATTCTTGACATAGTATCATATTTTTAATAAACATAACATATTACTTCACCGCCAATACCTTTTTGACGTGCTTCCTTATCCGTAATTACCCCTTGGGAAGTAGAAAGAATAACTATCCCAAGTCCATTCAATACTCGCGGTAATTCCTTGCTGCTAACATATTTACGCAAACCTGGAGTACTAATTCGTTTAAGATTCCGTATAGCGGGTTCTTTGGTATCAGGATTGTATTTCAAGGCAATTTTGATATTACCTTGCGTATCATTTTCTTCAAATTTATAATTTAAAATATATCCTTTTTCGTATAAAATCTTGGTTATATCTTTCTTTAAATTTGAAGAAGGAATTTCAACAATGCGATGCTTTGCCTTTACGGCATTTCTAATTCGAGTTAGATAATCTGCAACTGGATCGGTCATTTTATATTATTTTTAAGGTTACCAACTAGCTTTTTTAACACCAGGAATTAAACCGTTTGATGCCATTTCACGAAAGGTAATGCGGCTAATTCCAAAATCACGGATATATCCCTTGGGACGTCCGGTAAGAGAACAGCGATTGTGTAAACGGGTTTTTGAACTGTTTCGGGGTAATTTTTGCAATGCAACATAATTACCTTCGGCTTTTAATTGCTTACGAATAGATTCATATTTTTCGTACAATTCTTTGCGTTTTCGTTCACGCGCTTTCATCGATTCTTTTGCCATATATCAATTCTTTTTTATATTTTTAAATGGAATACCAAACTGGGATAATAACGCTAATGCTTCATCATCTGTTTGGGCTGTGGTAGTAAAGGTTATTTCCAGTCCTTTAATTTTAACCACCTTGTCAATATCGATTTCAGGGAAAATTATTTGCTCATTCACTCCAAGTGTATAATTTCCACGACCGTCGAATTTGGTATTTACTCCCTTAAAGTCGCGAATACGTGGCAATGAAATACAAATTAATCTTTCCAAAAACTCATACATTCTATCACGACGCAACGTAACTTTAACGCCTATGGGCATATTACGTCGCAATTTAAAATTGGATATATCTTTTTTAGAAACGGTAACAATAGGCTTTTGTCCTGTAATAGCAGCTACTTCGGCCATAGATGTTTCAACAATTTTTTTGTCGGCAACGGCATCGCCTATACCTTGATTAATAACTATTTTTTGTAGTCGCGGTACCTGCATAATGCTTTTATATTTGAATTCCTTTATTAAGGCAGGCACAATTTCGTCTTTATATTTTTTTCTAAGTGTAGGTATGTACTGTTCCATTATTTTATCTCCTCTCCTGATTTTTTAGAAAAACGAACCCGTTTATTATTGCTATTCAATTTGCGACCAATACGGGTAGGTTTACCAGTAGTGGGGTCTTTTAACTGCAAATTGCTAATATGAATAGGTGCTTCTTTTTTCAATATGCCTCCTTGTGGGCTTTTGGCATTCGGTTTTGTATGTTTGGAAACCATATTGGCTCCTTCAACCAACGCTGTTTCTTTTTCATAGTTTACTGAAAGGACACGACCTTCCAGTCCTTTTGAATCACCTGTTATTACAACAACTGTATCTCCTTTTTTAATGTGCATTTTTTTTGCCATAGTGAATATTATTTAAAGCACTTCGGGTGCGAGTGAAACAATTTTCATATACTGTTTTTCACGTAATTCTCGGGCAACAGGTCCAAAAATACGTGTTCCACGTAATTCATCCGCCTGATCTAATAATACTACGGCATTATCGTCAAACCGGATATAGGAACCATCGCGACGACGCACTTCTTTGTTAGTTCGTACTACTACCGCTTTGGATACGGTTCCTTTTTTAACCTGTGAAGACGGGATAGCCGATTTCACTGTTACAACGATTTTATCTCCCAGCGAAGCATATTTTTTCCCTGAACCTCCCAATACTCTAATACAAAGTACTTCTTTGGCACCACTGTTATCGGCTACTATTAATCTTGACTCTTGTTGTATCATAACTATTTAGCTTTTTCTATAATTTCTACTAAACGCCAACATTTATTTTTACTTAAAGGTCTTGTTTCCATAATTTTTACAATATCGCCAATGTTACATTCATTTTTTTCATCATGTACCATATAACGTGTTGTTTTATTAATATACTTACCATATTTGGGATGTCTAATTTTTCGTTGTTCAGCAACAACCATAGATTTCATCATCTTGTTACTAACAACAGTACCTATTCTGACTTTTCTTGAGTTTCTATTTTCCATGTCCAATCAAAACTATTTAATTATTTCTTTTAGTTGACGTTTCCTTAATTCAGTTTTCATGCGGGCAATATTTTTCCGCATCTGGTTCAATTTTTTTGGATTATCCAAAGGATTTACATGATGATTTAATTTCATTTTTGCCAATAACAGTTTATCATCAATAACTTTTTCAGAAAGTTCTTTGGTAGTCATTTCGTAGATTTCAATGTGTTTCATAACTATAACGATTCAGTATAATTAGGATGAACAATAAATTTTGTACTAACAGGCAATTTCTGAGCACCCAGACGTAATGCTTCCTTTGCCACATTAAAGGATACACCATCAATTTCAAATATTATTCTACCAGGTGTAACGGGTGCTACAAAGCCTTCTGGTGCTCCCTTTCCTTTACCCATACGTACTTCGGCAGGTTTTTTAGTAATAGGTTTATCGGGAAAAATGCGTATCCAAAGTTGTCCTTCACGTTTCATATAACGTGTAATGGCTTGACGTGCAGCTTCAATTTGACGGCTGGTAATCCATTCTTCTTCCAATGTTTTTAATCCAAAAGAGCCAAATGCTAAGGTAGTTCCACGCTGAGCATTGCCTTTCATTTTGCCCTTTTGTTGCTTTCTATATTTTACTTTACTCGGTTGTAGCATAGTATTTCAATATTAAATTATTTTTTATGTCTTTGTTGAAAACCTTTTGGTCTTGGTTTATTTTGTTTCTGTTCGGATACGGGTTCTATTTCGCGTTTGCCATATATTTCGCCTTTGCAAATCCATACTTTAATGCCAAGCAATCCTGTTTTGGTTAATGCTTCGGACAGTGCATAATCAATATCTGAACGGAATGTATGTAAAGGGATTCTGCCTTCCTTGTATGTTTCGCGACGTGCCATTTCTGCTCCATTTATTCTACCCGATATAGACACTTTAATACCTTCAGCACCCATTCGCATTGCTGATGCAATAGACATTTTTATTGCTCTGCGGTATGCTATTTTACCTTCAATTTGACGAGCAATATTATTTCCTACCAATAATGCGTCTAACTCAGGACGCTTAATTTCGAAAATATTGAGTTGAACTTCTTTTCCGGTAATTTTCTTTATTTCTTCTTTTAATTTATCTACTTCTTGACCTTGTTTACCAATAATAGTACCTGGACGAGCAGTATGAATGGTTACGTTTAAAAGTTTCAACGTTCGTTCTATAATAATTTTGGAAACGCTTGCCTTAGCCAAACGAGTACGTAAATATTTTCTAATTTGATAATCTTCAACAATTTTATCACCGTACTTGCGTCCGCCGTACCAATTGGAATCCCATCCCTGGATAATTCCTAAACGATTACTGATTGGATTTACTTTCTGTCCCATTAAGATTCTTGATTTTGTAGTTCATTATTATTACTTCCTAAAATAAGCGTAACATGATTTGACCGTTTACGAATTCTATATGCTCTACCTTGTGGTGCAGGTCGAAGACGTTTGAGCATGGTTGCCGAGTCAACAAATATTTCTTTTACAAAGAGATGAGCATCTTCTATACGGGTACCTTCGTTTTTTACTTGCCAGTTAGCCATAGCAGACATGAGCAATTTTTCCAAGGTTTTGGCTTGTGCTTTTTCGCTATATTTCAAAATATCCAATGCTTTTTTTACTTCTTTTCCTCTAATTAAATCGGCTATAAGCCTCATTTTACGAGGAGACGTTGGATAGTTATTTAAACGAGCAGATATCGTATTTTTCTTCATTTCTTTTCTAACGTCGGCTGTATTTTTTTTTCTTGAACCCATATCTTATATTTTATTCCATTATTTACCTTTTTTTACTTCCCGCATGTCCTCTAAAAATTCGTGTAGGTGAGAATTCTCCAAGTTTATGTCCTACCATATTTTCAGTAACATATACTGGTATAAATTTTATTCCGTTATGAACGTTAATGGTCAATCCCACAAAATCGGGTGATATGACAGAAGCACGAGACCATGTTTTAATAGGTTGGCGTTTTCCACTTTCCTGCATTTTCAATACCTGACGTTCAAGTTTATAATGAATATACGGACCTTTTTTAATTGACCTACTCATATTTTCAAATTATTTTTTACGATGTTCAACAATAAATTTATTGGTTGGATTCTTTCTCTTACGAGTAATTTTACCTTTGGCATATAGTCCTTTTCTACTGCGAGGATGACCACCAGAAGCTTTACCTTCACCCCCACCCATAGGATGGTCAACAGGATTCATGGCAACGCCTCTATTGCGTGGGCGACGTCCCAACCAACGGCTTCTACCTGCTTTTCCACTCATTTCCAAAAAATGGTCTGGATTGGAAACCATACCCACCGTGGCACGACATGTTACCAATACTTTTCGTGTTTCACCGGAAGGCATTTTTAAGATAGCATATCTTCCTTCTCTTGATAGTAACGTAGCATAAGAACCTGCACTGCGAGCAAAAGTAGCACCTTGTCCGGGATGCAATTCTATATTGTGTACGTTTGTTCCCAACGGAATATCAGATAGCATAAGTGTGTTTCCAATTTCTGGGGCTATATTTTTACCCGACATCAACACTTGTCCAACTTTCAAATCTTGCGGTGCTATAATATATCTTTTTTCACCGTCTTTATAATACAATAAGGCTATGCGAGCACTTCGATTAGGGTCATATTCAATAGAATTAACTACTGCAGGAATATTATCCTTATCTCTTATAAAATCTATTATTCGATAATGCTTTTTATGACCACCTCCAATATATCGCATAGTCATTTTGCCTGTATTGTTACGACCTCCAGACTTTCTTACTGCTTTCAGCAACGATTTTTCAGGGGAATCTGTAGTAATTTCTTCAAATGAAGAGATTGCCTTAAAGCGTTGACCTGGAGTTACCGGTTTTAATTTTCTTACTGCCATGATACCTAAATATTGCTATAGAAATCTATTTTACTTCCTTCTGCTACTGTTATTATTGCCTTTTTATAGGAACTTTCTTTTCCTCTTAAAATGCCTCCTTTGGTGTTTCTTGATTTTCTTTTGCCACGTTTAATAAACGTATTAACGTCTATTACCTGTACACCATAGAGTTTTTCTACATCTTTTTTAATCTGATGTTTAGTAGCCTCTTTCCGAACTACAAAGCCATACTTATTTAATGAACCGCCTTGCTTGTTCATTTTTTCCGTAATTATAGGATGAATAATATTCATATTTCCTTTAATTTTTTAATAAATTTTGTTCCAAAACTGCAAATGCGTCTTCTTCCACTACTAAAACCTTTGCATTCATAATATCATAAGTACTTAACTGAGAAGCATTTACAATTTTAGAACCTTTCAAATTTCGAGTTGACAAATATACATTATTTTTCGATTCAGTTAACACTACAAGCATTTTTTTATCTAAAATTTGAAGATTTTTCTTCAATTCAACCATTTGCTTTGTTTTTGGTTGTTCAAAATTTATTGATTCAATGGCAATTATAGCATTTTCTTTGGCTTTGGTAGATAATGCAGATTTTCGTGCCAACGATTTAACTTTTTTGTTAACTTTGATATTATAATCACGTGGAATAGGTCCAAATGCACGACCTCCACCCACTATAGTAGGTGACTTAATGTTACCGGCGCGAGCTCCGCCTGTGCCTTTCTGGCGTTTTATTTTTTTTGAACTTCCGGCAATTTCATTTCGTTGTTTTGATTTATGTGTACCTTGTCTGTTATTTGCCAAAAATTGTTTTACATCAAGATACATGGCATGAGTATTAGGCTCAATGCCGAAGACGGAGTCGTTTAATTGAATCTGACGTCCGACTTCCTTACCTGCGATATTATAAACTTTCAGTTCCATTACTTTTCAACAATTATATATGAACCATTAAAACCGGGTACAGACCCTTTAATAACTAAAATATTTTGTTCGGGAATAAGTTTAACGATTTCAAGGTTTATCATTTTAACTTTATTCATACCCGTATGACCTCCCATGCGCATCCCTTTCAAAACCCTTGACGGATATGAACTTGCTCCCAACGAGCCGGGTGCTCTTAATCGATTGTGTTGTCCATGCGTTTTCCCACCTACTCCATTAAAACCATGACGTTTTACAACACCTTGAAAACCTTTTCCTTTAGAAAAACCAACCACATCCACAAAATGGTCTTCGGTAAATATGTCTGCGGTAATTATATCACCCAATTTATATTCACCAGTAAAACCTTTTAGTTCACGTACAAATCGTTTAGGAGATGTTTGTGCTTTTTTAAAATGTCCCATCATAGGTTTTGAAACACTTTTTTCTTTACGGTCATCAAAAGCCAATTGTAATGAATTGTAGCCATCCGTTTCTGATGTTTTGACCTGTGTAACCACACAGGGACCAACTTGTAAAACAGTGCATGGAATATTTTTTCCATCAGCACTGAAAACCGAAGTCATTCCGATTTTTTTACCCAGTAGTCCTGCCATTGTATTAATATTTAAAATTTAAAGTACTTTGATTTCAACTTCAACTCCACTCGGCAGTTCCAATTTCATCAACGCATCGACCGTTTTAGCGTTGGTGCTGTAAATGTCTAATAAACGCTTATGCGATGATAACTGAAACTGTTCACGTGATTTTTTGTGAACAAACGTAGAGCGATTAACTGTAAATATGCGTTTAAGTGTTGGGAGTGGAATTGGTCCACGAATCACTGCTCCGGTATTTTTTACCGTTTTAACAATTTTTTCTGCTGATTTGTCAACCAAATTGTGGTCATACGATTTTAATTTAATGCGTATTTTCTGATTCATAAATATATTATTGATTAATTATTAATTGTTTACCTGTTATTTTTTTTACAATATCGGAGGTCATCATAAAAGGCATGGTTTCATAATGACTAAATTCCATTGTAGAAGAGGCTCTTCCCGATGTCAATGTTCTTAATATGGTTACATAGCCAAACATTTCGGAAAGTGGCACCTGTGCTTTAATAATTCGTGCTCCCAATTTTGATTCTGTTTCCTGAACCATACCTCTTCTGCGATTGATATCACTTAAAACTTCACCAACATATTCTTCGGGGGTAACTACTTCCAATTTCATAATGGGTTCGAGCAATGTTGCACTTGCTTTTTGACCAATGGCTCGATATGCCAAATTAGCAACAATTTCAAAAGATGTAACATCCGATTCGTTGGGAATAAAAGAGGCGTGTTGTAAAACCACTTTTAAATTTTCCATTGGAAAACTAGCAAGCGGACCGTTTAACATAGCCATTTTAAAAGAGCGTTCTACTGCACGAATATATTCTTGAGGAAATGTTTTATCTGTAATTTCGTTTTTAAACTGTAATCCTGACAGACCTTTATCAACAGGTCCTACGGTGACAGTAATTTCGGCAAATTTATTTTTACCGGCTAATTGTTTTTTAAAAGTTTCGGTATGAGTAATTTTTTTGGTAAAGGCTTCCTTATACGCCACCATCGGATTTCCTTTATTTACCGAGATATTAAATTCGCGATTTAAACGGTCTAAAATAATATCCAGATGAAGTTCGCCCATACCTTGAATAATAGTTTGTCCTGTTAATTCGTCATTTTTTACAAAAAATGTTGGGTCTTCTTCGGCTATTTTGTTTAATGAAAGGAGTAATTTATCAAAGTCGGTTTGACAGAGTGGCTCAATGGCTAATCCGATAACGGGGTCAGGGAACTTTATACTTTCGAGGTAAATAGGATGTTTTTCATCGCAAATAGTATCACCCGTTTTAATATCTTTTAGTCCAACACATGCACATATATCACCGGCTTCAACCATATCTATAGGATTTTGCTTATTGGCATGCATTCTAAATAAGCGAGTAATACGTTCCTTACGTTTGGTTCGGCTATTATAAACCATATCACCGCTTTTAAAAGAGCCCGAATAAACTCTGATATATATTAATTTTCCTACAAACGCATCGGTAGCGATTTTAAAAACAAGTGCTGTAAAAGGTTCATCGGTAGAAGGACTGCGTTTTACTTCTTTATCAATAATCGGATTAATGCCTGTAACAGCATTTTTATCAGAGGGACTTGGCAAATAAGCAGCCACGGCATCTAACAAAGGTTGAATACCTTTATTTTTAAAGGCAGCACCACACAATACTGGTACTACTTTAAAAGAAATAGTGGCTCGGCGTATAGCCTTATAAATATCGTCGGTAGTGATTGAAGATTTATTATTCAAATATTTTTCTAGTAATACATCATCTGCTTCAGCCAGTTTTTCAAGAAGATTTTCTGTCCATTCATTTACTTGTTCAGTGTAATCTTCAGGGATATCTTCCATGCTATAAGAAGCGCCTAGTGTTTCATCGTTCCAAATAATGGCTTTTTGTTGAATTAAATCAATGACACCTTTATAATTATCTTCACTGCCAAGTGGAATTTGCACGGGAATAGGATTGGCATTAATTTTTTGTTGCATTTGTTGAATAACACCAAAAAAATCGGCACCAATACGGTCAAGTTTGTTAATAAATGCTATTCGTGGAACATGGTATTTATTGGCTTGACGCCATACTGTTTCAGATTGTGGTTCCACACCGCCTACAGCACAAAATATAGCAATGGCTCCATCTAAAATGCGTAATGAGCGTTCCACTTCAACGGTAAAATCAACATGTCCCGGTGTATCTATAATATTTATTTTAAATTCTTGGTTCTGATACTTCCAATAAGTAGTAGTAGCGGCAGAAGTTATGGTAATGCCACGTTCCTGTTCCTGAATCATCCAATCCATCGTAGCGGTTCCATCGTGAACTTCACCCATACGGTGGTTAATACCAGTATAATAAAGAATACGTTCGGTAGTGGTAGTTTTACCAGCATCGATATGAGCCATAATGCCAATATTGCGAATATGTGATAAGTCCTTAGCCATTGGTAATACTACTTCAAAGAACCATGTTAAAATCTAAAATGTGAAAATGCTTTGTTGGCTTCCGCCATTCTGTGAATTTCTTCCTTGCGTTTAAATGCTCCGCCTTCATTGTTGAACGCAGCAATAATTTCGGCAGAAAGTTTTTCAGCCATATTTCTACCGTTGCGAGCACGTGCGTATTGTATAATATTTTTCATACTAATCGCCATTTTGCGGTCTTCGCGTATTTCAGTAGGAACCTGAAATGTTGCCCCACCAATTCTGCGACTTTTTACTTCCACTTGAGGAGTAACATTTTCTACGGCTTTTTTCCAATAATTCAACGGTTCCAGCCCTGCTTCTTTTGCTTTTTTTTCAATCATATCTATTGATTTGTAAAAAATATTAAATGCTGTAGATTTTTTACCTTCCAGCATCAAATTATTAACAAATCGAGTAACCATAGGGTCATTAAATTTATAGTCAGGTGGTAAAATGGTTCGTTTTGCTTTTGATTTTCTCATACTCCTATAATATTAAATATGTGTATTTCTTTTTATTTTTTAACGGCAGTTTTTTTAGGACGTTTAGCACCGTATAGAGAACGTCCCTGTTTTCTTCCTTCTACGCCAGCCGTATCCAATGCACCACGAATAATGTGATAACGAACACCGGGTAAGTCTTTTACACGGCCACCACGTACCAAAACGATGGAGTGTTCCTGTAAATTATGACCTTCGCCCGGTATATAGGCAATAACTTCCTGTTGATTGGTTAAACGTACTTTGGCTACTTTCCTCATGGCTGAGTTAGGCTTTTTTGGTGTTGTGGTATAAACACGAATACAAACACCACGACGTTGCGGGCACGAATCAAGTGCTCTTGATTTGCTTTTAAATTCTACTTTGCTGCGACCTTTTCGCACCAATTGCTGTATTGTTGGCATACTCTACTTTTTTGATAATACTTTAAAAATTGGTGTGCAAAGGTAATACATTATTTTTTAATATACAACTATACCAATTATTTTTTTTCAATATATTTTTTTATATGTAAAGATTTTCATTTTTAAGACATTGAATTCCTAGAGAAATCATGAAGATGCACTATAGGCGTATAGTTATATAACAAAGGACGCTTATAAAAAGCAACTAATAAAATAAAATTACTGTTCCGTTTGCTTATAATTTCGTTCTCCAAAGATAAGCGAGCCTATACGTATCATAGTAGTTCCTTCGTCAATAGCAATGCGGTAATCGTTGGACATGCCCATAGAAAGTTCCTTAAACCATGGATTGTCTCTAAAATAGTTGGTTTTTAATTTTTCAAACAACATTCGCAAGAAAGCAAATTCTTTTCTAACCACAGACATTTCGTCGGTATAGGTTGCCATACCCATTAATCCATGAACTTCTATGTTTTTCAGGGAATAAAATTCTGGCAATTGCAACATAGACAAAACCTCTTCTTCTGAAAATCCAAATTTGGTTTCTTCCTGTGCTATATGAATTTGCAAGAGACATGGGATTATTTTTCCAATTTTCTCGGCTTCTGCATTTATTACTCTTGCCAGTTTAAACGATTCTACCGAGTGAATTAGATGTACATGCGGCAGTAACAGTTTTACTTTGTTGGTTTGTAAATGACCAATCATGTGCCATTTCACAGGTTCATTTATTTCTTTCGCTTTGACAACTAATTCCTGTACCTTATTTTCACCAAATATCTGTTGCCCTGCCTTCATGGCTTCTTTGATATCAGCCACAGGTTTTGTTTTTGAAACAGCGACAAGCGTTACCCCTGTAGGAATAGATTGACGAATATATTCAATATTTTGTTGAATAACATTCATATAAATAGCTGTTTGTTAGAAGTAACGATATGGTCAGAAAAAATTAATCTAATGAATGCACCACCAGCCCGCTACGCAGTTTAGGTTCAAACCAAGTCGTTTTTGGTGGCATAATATTTCCACTGTCGGCAATACGAATAAGTTGATTCATACTAACAGGATGTAGCGCAAATGCCACTTTCATCTCACCCGAATCAACTCGTTTTTTCAGTTCGCCCAAACCGCGTATGCCCCCTACAAAATCAATACGTTTATCGGTACGTAAATCTTTGATGCCAAGTATTTCATCCAGCACATAGTGACTGAGGATATTGACATCCAAAACGCCAATTGGGTCATTATCATTATAGGTGCCTTGCTTTGCCGTAAAGGAATACCATTTACCATCTAGATACAGTGAAAAATTATGCAACCCTTTGGGTTTATAAATTTCTGAACCTTTTTCTTCTACTTCAAAATATGGTTTCAGTTTTTCTATAAATTGAACCGATGATAATCCGTTTAAATCTTTTACTACCCGATTGTAGTCAATAATATTTAACTGATTGTCGGGAAAATGAACGGCAAGAAAATAATTAAATTCTTCTTTACCGGTATAATGAGGATGCTGTTCACGTTTTTCTTTTCCAATTAAAGCAGCAGCAGCAGTACGGTGATGACCGTCGGCAACGTACGTATTCGAAATTTTGGCAAATAAATCTACCAGTTTTTGAATAATTTGTTTATCTCGAATTACCCAAAAATGATGTCCAAAGCCATCGTCTGCGGTAAAATCATATTCCGGTTTTTGATTCTTAACTATAGTGCTTATTATAGCATCAATTTCTGGAACAGCACGGTACGTAAAAAATACGGGTTCCATATTGGCATTAGTAACACGAACATGCTTCATACGGTCTTCTTCCTTATCTTTACGAGTAAGTTCGTGCTTTTTTATAACCCCATTGAGGTAATCGTCCACACCGGCACAGCCTACCAAACCATATTGCGTACGTCCATTCATGGTTTGTGCGTATATATAAAGATATTCTTCCTTATCCTGCACAAGCCATCCGTTTTCTTTAAACAGGGCAAAATTTTGGGCTGCCTTTTCATAAACCTGTGGTTCATGTTCATCAGTACCTTCGAGCAAGTCAATTTCTGGTTTGGTAATATGCAGTAATGAATAGGGATTCCCTTTTGCTTCAATTCTTGCTTCTTTTGAATTTAATACGTCGTACGGACGTGCCGCCAAGTCCTTTACAATTTCTGCTGGTGGTCTCAATCCTTTAAACGGTTTTAATATGGCCATATTTCTTAATTATAAATTTTTAATTACTATTCGGGTACAAAGATATTTTTTTTATATGAAATAAACGAGCGATTGTTAAAAAATTTACCATACCCTACCAAAGGAATGCTAATACCGACTTGCTAACAAGTTCATTAAAACCATTCGCTTCGCTTTTGTTTTAATACGGTTAGTCTGTAGTCATCTTGTCTCGTCATTACTGACGAGATTAGAGTTTGAAGGGAAAAAATTCATTTCATTCTTTTGTTAGCGGTTTGGTATAAACTTACTCAGGCGTTAAACTTTATAAATTATTTCTAAATGCCCAGTAATTGACACATTTTATTTATTCACCTGAAATGTTTTATCGCCTGTTTTAAAGAATTTGATAATTTGACGTGCAGCAGCAATGCCAGCATTAATATTGGCTTCGGAAGTTTCGGCACCTTGTTTTTTAGGTGTAGCATAATAACGAGTTTCATACTTTAGCAATTCCTGATGACAATCGGGGGCAACATCGGTTACATATTTAAAATCTTCACGTTCGGCAAATATTTTCTTTAATGAATCTTCGCAAACTACTTCCTTTCTGGCAGTATTGACGAGTGTAGCACCTTTAGGCATTAATGAAAGCAAATTGTAATTAATGGATTTTTTGGTTTTATCGTTAGCGGGAATGTGAAGAGACACATAATTACACGTTTTGTATAATTCTTCGGCAGTATGTACCGGTTTAACGCCTTCTTTAGATATTTCTTCCTCTTTTAAAAAAGGGTCAAAGGCATAAACATCCATTCCAAATCCTTTGGCAATGGTGGCAACGGCTTTACCTACATAACCATAAGCATGAAGTCCCAATTTTTTTCCTTTCAGTTCGGTTCCAGAAATACCTTTAAACTGTCCACGAGCCATAAAGACCATCATACCCATCGCCAATTCGGCAACAGCATTGGAATTTTGTCCGGGTGTATTCATGGCAACAATGTTTTTTGCAGTAGCAGCAGCAAGGTCAATGTTGTCGTAACCAGCACCGGCACGAACAATAATTTTTAATTTCTTACCGGCATCTATAACTTCCTTGTTCGCCTTATCGCTTCGGATAATAAGTGCATCCGCATCGGCAACTGCTTCTAACAATTGTTTGGGTTCGGTATATTTTTCTAATAATACCAGTTCGTAACCGGCAGAATCAACTTCTTTGCGAATACCGTCCACAGCGGTTTTTGCAAAGGGTTTTTCGGTAGCAACTAAAATTTTCATACTTCTTGATTTTAAATGATTAATTCAAATTTTTATTAAATAAAGCCCACACCTTGTTGCCTTGTTGGAAAACAAAGTGTGGGATTATATTCCATAGATATTATGCGTTCTTTTTTTCAAATTCGTTCATGGCATCAATTAAAAATTGAACGGCTTCCTTTGGAAGAGCATTATAAGTAGAGGCTCTAAATCCACCCACAGAACGATGTCCTTTAATACCAACAATACCTTTTGATTTTGAAAATTCCATGAATGCATCTTCTTTATCCTTATATTCGGGCTTCATGACAAAGCAAATATTCATCAGTGAACGAGAATCTTTTTCAACTGTACCAACAAACATTTTACTATGGTCAATTGCATCATAAAGAAGATTGGCTTTTTCGATGTTCATCTTTTCAATGGCTTTTAATCCACCAATAGATTTTAACCATTTCAATGTTTCTTTTACAGTAAAAATAGGCAATACCGGTGGTGTATTGAACATACTTCCTTCTTCTATATGTGTTTTATAATTAATCATGGTAGGAATTATGCGTCCGGCTACCTGTTTTTTATTGAGGAAATCTTCTTTAATAATAATAACTGTAACACCAGCAGGTCCAACGTTTTTCTGTGCACCTGCATAAATTAGTGAATACTTGCTAACATCTACTGGACGACTACAAAAATCGGAAGACATATCACATACTATTGGAACTTTGGCATCAAAATCCTTGCGAATTTCGGTTCCATAAATAGTATTGTTGGAAGTAAAGTGAAAATAATCTACATCTTCGGGAATAGTCCATCCTTTAGGAATATACGTAAAATTTTTATCAGCAGATGAAGCAACCGTTTGCACTTCTCCAAAGAGTTTAGCCTCCTTGATGGCTTTCTTTGCCCACACCCCTGTTTCAAGGTAGGCTACTTTCTTATTCAGAAAGTTGAAAGGAACGGTAGCAAATTGTGTGCTTGCACCTCCTCCAAGAAATAGTACTTGATAACCTTCAGGAATATTGAGTATTTCTTTAAACAAGGCAACGGCTTCGTTTATTACTGCTTCAAAATCCTTACTGCGGTGTGAAATTTCTAGAATAGACATTCCTATACCGTTAAAATCCAACACGGCTTTGGCGGTATTTTCAATAGCAACTTGTGGCAATATAGCCGGACCAGCATTAAAATTATATTTTTTCATAAGCAATTAATTAATAAATTTATGCCTGCAATTTGGCAAATATTTTTTAGATTATAATAAAAAAAAACATGTTATTAAATAGTTTTTTTACTTCGTTATTAAATTTTCTAAAAAGCCATTGATATAAGCAGGTAAAACCTTTACCAGATTAGGTGTGTGACAATATTCAATTACATCATCCAGTACCAATTTATGCAGACGATGGCGATGTGCTGCTTTTTCGAGGTAATGCATTAAATCATTACGGGCTATATTCCATAAATCCATGGCAGCATGCGTACTGTCGCAATGAGTATAGAATTTTTCGGATGATAATAAATCCTTTGCCATGGCACCAGCACATAGCGTGTCTTCCAAATTGAATTTATTTTTCCATCCGGAACATAAAAATAAAACAGGTGCAGGATTATCTATTAAGTACTGCGTTACTGTAGATAAATTGATAAAAGAGCCTATAAGCACTTTTTTTGCTCTGGATGCCATCATAATGGCTTGTGTACCATTGGTCGTACTGTATGCAATTATTTTGTCCTTCACTTTATCTGGAGTAAAATAAAAAGGTGAATTACCAAAGTCTGCAAAATCGAGCACTTTACCATCACGTTCAGCAGCCAGTATATATCCCTGCTCTTTACATTTACGTGCTTCTTCGATTGTGGCTACGGGTATCATTTTTTTTGCACCTGCTGCAAATGCCGCACAAATAGAGGTAGTTGCTCGCAGTATATCTATGATGACAACAATATTTTCATCGTTGTGATAGAACGGATATAAAGCAGGACTAAAACAAACTTCAACAGTAAATTTGTTTTCCATTTTACAGCCCTTCGTTTCAGGATGCTTTATAAAAAGGAATTTTTACAACACTTGCCTTTAAAAGTTTATCACGCACCTTAATATATACATAGGTATCTATTTTTGAAAATTCAGTTTTTACGTATCCCATGCCAATACCTTTTTTTAACATGGGCGACATGGTGCCCGAAGTAACATGTCCAATATGGTTTCCCTGAGCATCACATATTTCATATTCATGACGGGGTATTCCTTTATCTATCATTTCAAATCCAATGAGTTTGCGGGTAACCCCTTTGTTTTTTTGTTCAAGTAGATAATTCTTATCGATAAAGTTTTTATGGTCCACAAACTTGGTAATCCATCCCAAACCGGCTTCAATGGGCGATGTAGTATCGTCAATATCATTTCCGTATAGACAAAAACCCATTTCAAGACGCAAGGTATCGCGTGCTGCCAGTCCTATTGGTTTAATGCCAAATTCTGCACCGGCATCAAATACAGCATTCCAAATATGTTCCGCATCTTTATTGTCAAAATAAATCTCACAACCTCCAGCACCCGTGTAACCAGTAGTGGAAAGAATGACATCTTTAACACCCGCCACTTCTACTTTTTTAAATGTATAATATTCCATATCAAGAATAGGTGATGATGTAATTTTTTGCATAGTTTTAAGTGCCAGCGGACCTTGAATTGCCAATTGTGAAATTTCGTCGGATGCGTTGTAAAGTACGGCACCTACTTTATTTTGTGATTGCAGCCAGTTCCAATCTTTTTCTATGTTGGCAGCATTTACTACTAATAAATATGTTTCGGCATTGAAGCGATATACCAGTAAATCATCTACAATACCACCCTTGCCATTGGGAAAACATGAATACTGAACCTTACCATCAAAAAGGGCAGAGACATCGTTGGAAGTAACCCATTGAACAAATTCAAGTGCATGAGGACCTTTTACCCAAATCTCGCCCATGTGTGATACATCAAATACTCCTACTTTTGTTCTAACAGTAACATGCTCTTCAATATCGCCGGCATATTTCAACGGCATATAAAAACCTGCAAACGGTACCATTTTGGCACCCAACTTTTCATGAATAGAGGATAATGCTGTACGTTTCATATCTTTGCTAATTATTAAAAATTTTGTTTACAAAGATAAAACAAGTTTATGAAAGATGTTTCTGCTTTTTAACAGATTTATATCATATTATTTTTTTAACTATGAAAATACATAAAGTACTTGAAGCACTTTATTCCCAAAGATTGTCTCGTTGAACATACATTGGAGTTAAACGAGATTTTCCGCAACAGTCGCAAATAAATAGATATCAATACTTTGTAACATTTGGACCTCCTTAGCGAACATTGGGGTTATATTATTATTTGAATTTTTAGAAGTGCCCTAAAAAATAATTCGTACCTTCATGGCTGTTTATTTTGTATTTTTTATGAATAGTAAAGTTGATATATTGCTTGGCTTGCAATGGGGAGATGAAGGCAAAGGAAAGATAGTAGATTTATTGTCTCCACAGTATGATATGATTGCTCGTTTTCAGGGTGGTCCAAATGCAGGTCATACTCTTTCCTTTGACGAGAAAAAATTTATTTTGCATTCCATTCCTTCCGGTGTATTTCAGGAATCTTGTATGAACTATATTGGAAATGGAGTTGTGTTAGACCCCATCGTATTTAAAAAGGAAATAGAAATGTTGCTTCCATTGGCATCATGGATTTATTCCACGTTGTATATTTCCAAACAAACACATCTTATTCTTCCAACGCATCGTCTTTTGGATGCAGCCACGGAACAAAGCAAGGGCAAGGGCAAAATAGGCTCAACCTTAAAAGGAATAGGACCTGCCTATACCGATAAAATAGCCCGTCAAGGTATTCGTGTAGGCGATATTGGTTTACCAACCTTCAAACAAAAATATGAAGCACTGGTAAAATATCATGCTCAATTACTGTCCATGCTTTCATTCAAAAATGAATTTGAAAGCATGGAAAAAGAATGGTTCGATTCGTTACAGGAACTTGCCAAATTCAAGCAATGCGATGGAATATCATTTATACAGGAACAAATTCATAAAGGAAAACATATTCTTGCCGAAGGTGCACAAGGTAGCATGCTCGATATTGATTTTGGTTCATATCCGTTTGTTACATCATCCAATACGATTGCTGCTGGTGCTTGTACAGGTTTGGGTATAGCACCTTCACAAACAGGAAACGTTATCGGTGTTACAAAAGCATATTGTACACGTGTGGGCAGTGGTCCTTTTCCTACCGAATTGAATGATGCTACAGGTGAAGCACTTCGTCAACATGGAAATGAATATGGCAGTACCACAGGCAGACCAAGACGTTGTGGCTGGCTCGATTTGGTAGCCTTAAAACAAGCAGTAACTATTAATGGCGTTCATCGTCTTATTATTACCAAAGCCGATGTCATGTCTTCGCTGGATGAAATAAAGGTAGCCATTGCATACAAAACGCCAAACGGTGATATTTTGCACGTTCCCTATACGTACGACGATATTATGGAACCTGTTTATAAAACCTTTAAGGGATGGCAAAAAGACATAAGCCATGCACATAAAAAAGAAGAACTTCCCAATGAATTGCTTCGCTACATTAATTTTATTGAAGAATACGTTGGCATTCATGTAGAATTGGTATCGGTTGGTCCTGACAGAAATGCGAATGTTGTTATCAGATGAAAGGAATATTTTTATCGCTTTTTTTAGCAACGGTTTTATCCGTAAAAGCAAATGTTGCCGACAGTATTAAAACAGTAACGGCAGTTAGAACATCTCAACCGCCCAAAATAGATGGCAGTAAAGAAGATTTATGGAATCAGACACCTATTATCAATGGTTTTGTTCAAACCAACCCCTATTTCAATCAAAAGCCACTTTACGATACATATATACAAATATTATATGACAATCGGGCCATTTATTTGTATGCATTTATGAAAGATGACCACCCCGACAGTATTTTTTGTCAACTGGGAAGCAGGGATGACCAAAGTTTAAATGCCGATTATTTTTATGTCTGTCTGGATACTTACAATAAGCAACAGGAGGCTTTTGTGTTTGGTGTATCTTCATCAGGAGTACAAATAGATTATAAAACTAACGATGGGTCATACAATGCCGTTTGGGAAAGTAAAGTAACCATTGTCGATTCAGGATGGGTGGCAGAAATAAAAATACCGTATTCTGCCCTACGATTTCCTCAAGCAACAATACAGACATGGCGTATGCAAGGTATCAGAACTATACGTCGCATTCGGCAGGAAAGTAGAATAGTTCCTGAACCACGTGAAGCCAATAATCCTTTGCTTTATTGGGCTAAACTGAAAGGTATAGAAAATATTACTCCCCCACTGCGATTATCGTTTACGCCTTACCTGACATCAGGAATACAAATAGAATCACAAAAAGGATTCAAAACAGAAACAAGTTCACTGTTTAACGGGGGTATGGATTTGAAATATGGTATCAACGAAAGTTATACGCTTGATGTTACTCTTTTGCCCGATTTCAGTCAGGTTCAATCGGACAATAAATATAAAAACCTATCGGCTTATGAAACTGTTTACAGTGAACAGCGTCCCTTTTTCAAAGAATCGGTGGACTTGTTTGATAAGGGAAGTATTTTTTATTCTCGCCGCATTGGACGTACACCGCGTGATTTTTATCAAGTAGAAAATTCTCTGGACAGCAACGAACACATCAAAAAAAATCCACAGCAAGCACAATTATTAAATGCGTTAAAAATATCGGGACGCAATAGACACGGGCTCGCATTGGGCATGTTAAATGCCATTACAGGTAATACATACGCTACTATAGAAAACAATAACGGTGATACACGCAAGTTATTGACCGAACCATGGACAAACTATAATATTTTTGTATTTGACAAGGCTATAAAAGGTGGAAACGATTTTTATGTTACCAATACCAATTTCTTACGCAATAAAAACAATTTTAATTCTAATGTTACGGCTTCGGGTCTTGCGCTTGTTGATAAATCTAACACTTGGCAACTTTATTTATCGGGAGGCATGTCCCATTTTTATTTCACGAATACCAACGACAGTTTGAAATCGACTATTCCTCATACAGGATATAAAACAAGTTTCGGCTTCAATAAAATTAACGGAGCACTGAAATTTGGGTTATCCTCTTCTCTTATGGACAAGAATTTTAATGCCAACGCTGTCGGATTAACCTTATACAACAATTATTTTAGCAATTATATCTATTTGAACTATCAACATAACGAACCTTCCAAACTATTCATTAATTATGGTGCCAATATTGATTTCAGTCAAAGCAATCATCTAACCAGTACTCACATAAGCAATCAACGCATAAGCATTTCCAGTTGGGGAACATCGCTTCATTATACATCCTTTTGGTTGAATGGATATGTGGACACTTACAATGGTTATGATTATTATGAACCACGTCAGGAAGGTTATTTCTTCAGAACAGGAAGATATGAATTTATCAATTTTGGATTATCTACCGATTATCGCAAACCCTTTGCTTTGGACTTATCTTCCTATTATCTTTACAATGTTTTATATAATACCAACGATAATTATATAGAAATTTCACCACTGATAAGACTTTCAAACCATATTTTATTTCGCTATATATTCGAAGGCGACTATACCAAAAATGATATTGGTTTTGCCGAACTGAACAACACCTTGTCTCAACCTGTTTTTGGAAAGCGTAATAACACTACTATTACCAATTCCATTAGTGGCAAATATTTATTCAAAAACGACCTTTCTATAAACCTAAGTTTTCGCTATTACTGGTCTCAGGGCAAATACAGCGATACTTATTTATTGACCGAAGATGGTATTTTATCCTCTTCTATTTCAAACACAAACAATCCAAGCAACTATAATTATAATTACAATTCACTGTATGTCGATTTAATTTTTTCGTGGCAGTTTGCACCCGGCAGTAATATCATGCTGATTTGGAAAAATGAAATTTTTTATGATGGAAACAAAACGAGCAATTCCTATTTTAGCAATTTAAACAATTTATCTGATTATCCACAAACCAATACATTTCTTCTGAAAGTATTGTATTACTTGGATTACGAATACCTATTCAA
>Ga0302253_1000539_pt1 | contig 30048 bp, 29 predicted proteins | sample AAG_RA_Trp_MG_FD_193537 | JGI IMG/M metagenome (GOLD analysis project Ga0302253, IMG submission 193537) | Enriched activated sludge microbial communities from anaerobic digester in WTTP, New Holstein, Wisconsin, United States - AAG_RA_Trp | ecosystem: Engineered > Bioreactor > Anaerobic >...
GTGGCGCTGCTGGCGCTGGTCGTGTTTACCGCCCTGTCGCATAATCCGTTGGGGAAATGGCTCTGGATGATCATCTTTTTTGCGGGACTGGTGGGTGGATATTACTACGGCCGTACGGTCAAGGTGAAGAAGTCGGAAAGCGGCATCATGATGAACTACACCCTGCCTTATGTCATCACTTGGGGGGTCCTGTTGTTTATCACACAGTTTGTGACCATCAGCACGGGACGGGTTCCCATCATCGTGCTGGGCTTGTCCGTCCTCAATACCGGATTGAATCTGGCGATGAATGGTCAGGTGGTGTGGAATTACAACCGCATGAAAAAAGCGGCTTAAGAGAAAAGGATTTGAACACGATGGGAAATGCCGATTTGACAAAATGTTCCAACTGCGGAGAGAGGATGGACCCGGAAGCCGCGTTCTGCACCAATTGCGGCACCCGCCTCGAAAAAAAGGCCGCTTTGAAAAAATGCGCGTCCTGTGGACAAGCCATGGACCCCCAGGCTGTGTTTTGTTCGCATTGCGGGAGTCGCTATGAAGAAAAGGCCACACAAAAGGCAGCCGAGCCGTCTTCGATTGAAGGCCAACTGATGGCGCTGGCGAACGAATTCCTGGCCGTAAGCAAAATCAGCCCGCAGCGGTTTGAATTTTCCTCTCAAACCGGCGCAAAATCACCGCTTAAAAAGGTGAAAATAAAGTACGATGCCGTGGTTCAACTTGATCCGGAGAATAAACTTGTGACGTTCTGGGAAAAGATGGTGGAAAGCTCCGCCGGAATGGATGCCGGATTTTCAAGTGAGAAGACAGTCCAAAAGGGGATCGAGGTCGGTAAAGAAATCCATGGGCACCTGCTTTTCGGAGGTCAGTACGGTTTCGAATACGGAAAATTGCGCGGCGTGGTCAAGGCCATCGCCGACGAACAAGGGTGGGCATTTAAGACTTCCATCTTCGCGCCAAAGAAGAATGGTGATGCGGCGGATGAGTCTCCTAAAAAAAGCTGGTTGGTCAAAAAGATGCTGATACCGGCGCTTGTGCTTCTGTTGATTGTGACTGTCGCAGCAATCGGGAAACTGTTTCTTTCGGATGATGCTTCGACGACTATGTCGCAGACAAAAGTGGAAAATGGGGACCGGAATCTGACGGCAAAGCAGGACGTGCCGGAAAGCAAAATCCTGCAAAAAACCGAGGCCCCCGTTGTTAAGAAAAAAGTTCTAATCGAGACCGATCAGGAAACATACCGTCGCGGAGAAAGGATTAAGGTAACGTATTACCGCGCCCCCGGATCTTCAAGGGACTGGATATGTATTGTCCCGGCCGGTTCCCGCAACACGGAAGCGGGAGACTATCAGTACATCCCAAGGCGGGGAAAGGGCGTCATGACTTTTAACGCTCCCCGACCGGGAAATTACGAGGCCCGCGCTTTCTACAATTACAGCCCCGGCGAATACAAGATTACGGCCCGTTACAAATTCACCGTGGAATAATAAAGCTGATCCACATAACCGCAGTCAGATGGAACCCTTTGGTTCTGCTTTTTGCCTTGCTGTTGGAAATCTGATCGAAAAACCGATGAATCCATAAAAAAAGGACTACAGGGGTTTCCTCAGTCCTTCATTTTACATGGTGGGCGATCCGAGATTCGAACTCGGGGCCTTTGGTTCCGGAGACCAACGCTCTATCCAGCTGAGCTAATCGCCCGATATGGTGACATCCTTATTATATAAGGATATGAAGCAACGACAGGGCGGATTCATACTATGGCTCGGGAAAATATTCAATGTTTTTCTCAGGCGTGGCGACGGCACGATTAGAACTTGCTCTAAAAAGGCGTTCGCATCCCTTCTTCAATAAGCGTTCGTATTTATATCCGGGCATAAACATAACAGGTTTTATCCTCTTTCTTGCAGGATCAGGCGTGATTTGCTAAAGGATAACCATGAAAGGCAAATTGTTCAGATTATTTTTTCTGGTTATGCTCTTCGCAGTGGTCTTTTTGCAAGGGGGATGGGTCCAGGCTGCAGGCAGCATTACGAACATGCGCTACTGGACGGCGCCGGACCACACACGGATTGTTTTCGACCTGACCGAACCGCCGGTTTTCACCACCTCCCGCCAGGACGGCAGCCTGTCCGTCACGTTTCAGGAGACGGCATGCGCGGAAACCGTATCCCGGGAAACGAAGATCGGTAAATCAGGGATCAGAAAGGTGGCGATCATTGCCCTGAAAGAGGGAGACGTTCTGGTTCGTTTAGAGCTGGAAAACGATGTGGAGGCCAATGTTTTCCCCCTGAAGAAATTTTTGGATAAGCCGGATCGGCTCGTTGTGGATATCGAACTGCCGGAGGTGAGCCGTCAGGAAAGCCGGATGCGGGAGCAGATCAAGGTCTCAAAGAAGAAAAAAATTATTATCATCGATCCCGGTCACGGCGGCGACGACCCCGGGGCAATCGGGAAGCACCGAACCTATGAAAAGGATGTGGTGCTGGCCATCAGCCGGCGGCTGAAAAAAACCCTCGACCGGCATGGTTTCTTTCAGGCCTTCCTGACACGGAACGGTGACTATTACGTCCCCTTCAACAAGCGGTTGCAGATTGCCAGAGAGTACGGCGCCGATCTTTTTATCAGCATTCATGCCGATGCGGCGAGAAACCGGGAGGCCCGGGGCAGTTCCGTTTATTGTCTGTCCCTGGGTGAGGCGTCGAGTGTGGCGGCGAAGATGCTGGCACAGGACGAAAACCTGGCGGATATTGTCGGCGGTGCCCGGGAAGCGGACATGACGGAGGACATCAACCCTATCCTTATTAATATGTGTCAGACGAATACGATCAACGTTTCCAAGGCGTTCGGGATGAGTGTCCTGTGGGAATTAAGCAATGTCGGCGAGTTAAAATTCGAGAAGGTCCAGGAGGCCCCTTTCCGGGTCCTTAAAATGCCGGAAATCCCGGCCGTTCTGATTGAGACGGCCTATATTTCCAACCCGGAAGAGGAGAAGCTGCTCCGCAGCCCGGCTTTCCAGAATAAACTCTCCGCTACGATTGCCCGCGCAGTGGTCCAGTTTTTCCTGTCGGAATCGCCCGGAGACGTACCGGGTGTCCTCGTCCAGGGTGATAAACCCAGGGATTCTGCGGCCCCGTTGGAAAACAAAATCAAGCCGTTTTTCCTCTACACAGTGGAAAAGGGCGATACCCTGAGTAAAATTGCCCGTCGTTTCAATGTGACCCTGACCGGCCTGTTGACGCTCAATAAACTGGAAACGGATGTCCCTCTGTATGTCGGTAAGAGGCTGAAAATAGAAGGGGAACGAAAGGATCAAAACGGTGTACCCGCCAAAGAGGATGGCGCGTGCGAGGCTACGGATCGCCCGGGTGCCAAGGCGTCGGACGCAGCCGGCGCTGCAAAAAAGACGAAGAAACCTGTTTTCTTCTATACGGTGGCAAAAGGGGACACTCTGAGCCGGATTGCCAAACGGTTTGATATGACCTTGGCGGATTTGGTGGCACTGAATCGACTTCAGCCAAAGGACCCCTTGCACGTGGGGAAACGTCTTAAAATTGAAGGGTTGTCTCCGGATGGAGAGGCAAAACCAAAACAGGCAAAAGTTGTTGATAAAGTGAAAGGGCAGGACAAACGAACCTACCGGGTCAAGAGCGGAGACACGCTTTTGACAATCGCCCGCCGCGAGGGTGTATCCGTGGGAACGCTGCTTAAATTAAATGACATGAAGCTTGATGATCCTCTTTACAAAGATCGCATCCTGATCTTGGATGAGCAAAGCGGAAATCCGTAGCGGAGGCATGGTCCATGAAACAATGCGGACTTCGGCTGGATGTTTTTATAGTGCCGTTCATTTTTATCGTGCTTGTCGTGCCGGTTTTCAGCGCAGATTACCATTATCAACCGGCCCGGAAAAGTTTCTTTACCGTCAATCCGTCCCTCCGGGCGGATGCCCTGGCCCAACAGGCGGCCGAACTGGATGATGTGCTCCGGCAAAACGTTTCCGAACCCATATCTCCCCTGACCATTGCGCTGGAGGAACGGAAAACGCAAGAGAGCGGGAATTGGAATGAATTGGATGTGCTGGGCTTCCGAATGTCCCTGTCCCGACTCGACCTTGAGCAGGATGACAAAAGAAGAGAGCGTCAGACAGGTGATGATCTCTTCCTACCGGACTTTCGTTCCATCTTTTCCCGTGGATCCTTCGGCAAGGACGATCTCGAAGCCCTGGGCGATTTCTTTCGCCCCCAGTTGAAGCTGGGGATAGAATTTTGACAAACCCACAAAATAAATAAACGATGTACCCGGTCTAAATAGTAACGGATGTATCAGGTGCGCAGCGAAGGGGTCCATTTCCCTGGCGGAAGGGGATAAAGGGGAGGGGGAGAATAACATCAGCAATACGGTTACTTAACATCCCCACCCAGACCCTCAACCCTCAAGGGGGAAGGGACTTTCAACTTATGTAAGCGTATCAATCTTGAATGGGATTAATTTGATGGGGAGGATTGTTTCATGAAAGTTTTCGAAGGGTTTCATGCCTTTATCTGGCAGGATTTTCGCGAAAATAACTGCAATACCTACTTTATCGACCGGGAAAAGAAGATTCTCATCGATCCGGGGCACGATCATCTGTTCCGCCATGTGGAACAGAATCTGAAGCAACTGGGCGTGGCGCTATCCCAAATCGATTATGTCCTGATCACCCACGGGCATCCGGACCACCTGGAGGCGGCCTTCCGGTTGCAGCATCCCTCGCTTCTGGCCATGAGCGGGGAAGAGTATCGCTTCATCAAGGAATGGGCGGGCGAATACTACGACATCCCCGCGCCGGACCTGTATCTGGAAGAGGGAACGCTCCCCCTGGGGGACGTGATTTTAGAGGTGTATAATACGCCCGGACATTCGCCGGGCTCGGTTTGCCTGTACTGGCCGGAGCAAAAGGTCCTGTTCACCGGGGATGTCGTTTTCAACCAGGGAATCGGCCGGACAGACCTGCCGGAGGGGAGCGGCCCCCGGCTGAAGGAGAGCATTCGCAAGATCAAGGATCTTGATGTCGAATATCTCATGAGCGGTCACGGAGATATCTTGGCTGGCCGGGAGGCAGTCAAACAGAACTTCCGCTTTATCGAGGATTACTGGTTCCAGTACATTTGAGGTGTTCTGCCGGGCAGGCGCATGGAGAAATCGTCCCCGGGCGGTTGCCATAAAAAGGCTTGATTTCTGCGAATTCATATAATAAAAGACCAGTTCGTTTTTAAAATACCCTAATTTTTTAGGACTCCTTGCTCGATCCTGGAGATCGGGCTACAGAGCCGAGAGGAGGTAGGTCATTGAGAAGGTACGATGTTGTTTTTATTGCTTTATCGAATCTCCCTGACACTGAGATCAGCGAGATCGTCGAACGTTACCAGACCATGGTAACGGAGCGCAAAGGGTTGATCATCAAGATCGAAAAATGGGGCAAAAGAAAGCTGGCGTATGACATCAAGAAGCAGAATATGGGGTTTTATGTTCTGTTCGATTTTGCCGGAGACAGCCACATCGTCGATGAAGTGGAGCGCAATCTTAAAATCGACGACAAGATTCTGAAATTCCTCACCGTCAAAACCGCTGAAGAAATCACTGCCGAGGAAGTCGAGGCGATTATCGCCGCGGCCGCCAAGGCAAAAGAACCGGCCGAGGAAGGCGAAAAAACGGCTGCGGAAACGGCCGTGGCAGCGGAAACACCGGAAGCAACCCCGGAGACAAAGGAGGAAGAAAAATGACACCCGGAAATTACCAGCCCCGACCTCAGGGCGCACCCAGACCCCAGAAGAAATTTTTCCACAGAAGGAAATTCTGTCGGTTTTGTTCCGATTCCAATTTGAAAATCGAGTACAAGGATCCTCAGTCGCTTCGCGATTTCCTGACGGAGCGCGGCAAGATCATGCCCCGGCGCATTACGGGGAGTTGCTCGAAACACCAGAGAGAGATTACCCTTGCCATCAAGCGGGCCCGGTCGATTGCACTGCTGCCCTTTGTTGTGGCAGACGGCAAATAAGTCCAAAGAAACCGCTTCGCCGTTCGACAGGATGGCGGGGTGATGGATTGCAGTAACGGACGAAGGGTAACTTTTTGCTCGGTCCGCGTCCCCCCTTGCCCCTGCCGGGGGGTATAGGTCGGGGTCGTTACAGAAAGTACAGGAGGATTTCAATGCAGGTCATTTTAAAAGAAGATGTCAGCGCTCTTGGCAAAGCGGGAGAAGTCGTCAAAGTAGCCGACGGCTACGGTCGGAATTATCTGATTCCCCAGGGTCTTGCCGCCGAAGTCAACAGCCGGAATATACGCATGATTGAACAGCAGAAGAAACAGATTCTGCTGAAGGCGGATAGAGAAAAGAAAAAGGCGGAGGGGTTTGCCGCCCAGTTGTCGGCGGTGGTCTGTACCATTGCCCGGAAAGTCGGCGAGCAGGATAAATTGTTCGGTTCCGTCAACAACAAGGACATCGAAGAGAATCTGGCTGCGCAGGGAATTACCGTGGACCGGAAGCACATCGTTCTGGATGAGCCCATCAAAGCGTTAGGCGAGTTCCCTGTAACGGTTAAGTTGAACGCCGGCGTCGCCGCCGAAATTAAAGTCGTGGTCGTCGCAGAAAACTGATCCCATCCGTCATCATGGGCCGCCGGATAATGCCGTAAAAAAGATTTCCCCGGTTTCGCCTTCATGGACGCTTAACGGATCGCTTTGATTGTCAGGTCTCTGCACTTATGCCCGCAAAAACGGATGTCGATGCATCCATCTATAAAGTGCCTCCCCAGAACATGGAAGCTGAGCAATCGGTTCTGGGGGGGATTTTACTCGATAACCACTCATTAAACACTGTTTTAGAAATTCTCTCCGACACCGATTTCTACAACGAGGGTCACCGGAAGATTTTTAACGCCATCACGGACCTTTCCGAACGGGGCGAGCCCAGCGATCTCATTACCTTAAGCAGTATCCTGAAGGACCGCAAGCAACTGGATCAGGTCGGCGGCATGGCCTATCTGGCGTCCCTGGTGGACAGTGTGCCCTCGGCGGCCAACATCGCCCACTATTGCCGCATCATTAAGGAAAAGGCGATTCTCCGGAACCTGATCACCACGGCGACGGAGATCCTGCAGAAGACCTATAATGCAGGGACCGATGTCGATACGGTGCTGGACGAAGCGGAACATGCGATCTTCGAGATATCGGAGAATAAAATCCGGCCGTCCTTCTATACGATGAAGGAAGTCGTCAAGGACAGCTTCCGGAAGATCGAAAAGCTGGCCGAAAAGAAGGAACTGATCACCGGGGTGCCGACAGGATTCGATAAACTTGACGAAATCACCTCGGGATTGCAGAATTCCGATCTGATCATCATTGCGGGCCGTCCGAGCATGGGGAAAACCGCCTTTGCCCTGAACATTGCCCAGAACGCCGCCCTGAAATCGGGCATTCCCGTGGCCGTTTTTTCCCTGGAAATGGCGAAGGAGCAGCTCGTTTTCCGTATGTTGGCCTCCGAGGCCCGGGTCGATTCCCAGCGGCTGCGCAAGGGGTTCCTGGGGGAGACGGACTGGCCGAAGCTGGTCAAGGCGTCCAGTGAGCTTTCGGAAGCGGCTATATTTATTGATGATTCCCCGGCCATCACCGTCCTCGAAATGAAGGCCAAGTCCCGGCGGCTGAAGGCCGATCAGGGCTTGGGGCTGATCATTCTCGATTATCTCCAGCTCATGAAGGGCGGCGCCTACAAGGAATCACGGGAGCAGGAAATCTCAGAAATCAGCCGGTCATTGAAGGCCCTGGCCAAGGAACTGAACGTCCCCATTATTGCCCTGTCCCAGTTGAACCGCAAGGTGGAAGACCGGACAAACCGCCGGCCCCAGATGGCGGATCTTCGGGAATCGGGCGCTATCGAGCAGGATGCGGACGTCATTGCCTTTATCTATCGGGATGAGGTTTATAACAAGGCGGAAGACAACCCGGACAAGGGTATTGCGGAAATCATCATCGGAAAGCAGCGCAACGGCCCCACAGGGACAGTCAAGCTGGCTTTCCTGGAAAAATACACCAGTTTTGAAAATCTGGCCCGGCCGGATGCCTATTCAGTTGAGTAGGAGGCGCTCCTCCTGCAGGTAAGGCAGGGCCAACTGCAGTTTCTTTAACGCCTGTTTTTCGATCTGCCTCGCCCGTTCCCGGGTGATATTGTAGTGATCGCCGACTTCCTGCAGGGTCAACGGTTCATCCGCCATGATCCGATGCTTGACAATAAAGGATTCCCGTTCGTTTAGCTTGGCCAGGGCGCCCGAAATATTCTTCTGGACCAGTTCCATCTCTTCCTTGCGAATCAGTTCCGTTTCCTGGTCGTCTCCCTGATAGGTTAAGAAATCCAGGTAAGTGGTATCCTCTTCGTCGTTCAGGTAAGCGTTGAGCGACACGTCCCGGTTGCTCAGACGAAGCCCCATCTCTTCTACATCGATTTCCTTCACATTTAAAGAATCGGCGATCTCCTTGAATTCCGGGTTTTTTTCGGACAGCGCTTCCAGCTCTTTCCGAGCCCGGTTCAGTTTGAAGAACAGTTTTCGCTGGGCCTGGGTGGTGCCGATTTTGACCATGCTCCAGGAACGGATGATAAAATTCTGAATATAGGCGCGAATCCACCAGACGGCGTAGGAGATGAGGCGGTAGCCCTTGTAGGGGTCAAATTTTTTGACGGCGTGCATGAGGCCGATGTTGCCTTCCTGGATCAGGTCGGCCAATTTTACATTGTAATTCTTGTATTCATAGGCAATCTTGACGACGAAACGCAGATTGGAAACGACCAGTTTTTCCGCTTCCTTGATGCCCTTGTATTTCTTCAGATTGACGGCAAGGCGGAACTCCTCTTCCGGGGTGAGAAGCGGAATCCGATTGATTTCAGCAATATACATTTCAAGCGTGCCGGTTACGGCCGGTAATTTCAAAACGATCCTCCGTTGATACGGTTTATTTAATCCTACTTTGATAGCGAATTTTGGAGATTAGTCAACGTTTTTTTCGGGCGGCGCCGGGGTGACCAAATATTGACACCCTTTGGCGCAATGCTTAATATGACGACAAAATAATGAAAGAGGATGAGGTCGCCCATGAAAACGATGAACAAGATGATGCTGGAGTTTGCCTTTCAGATGGCAAAAAACATCGAAGCGAAGGCCGTACTGCTGTACGCGGACATGGTGCCCGACCAGCACCTGATCAGGAGCATGGAAGGCTTTCAGATCATTATTGTCACCCGGGGTGGCGAGGAGTTGCCCGACCATTATCATGAGTGCGCCACGATTCTGGATGTGCCTGACGTCAATCTGACCCGCATCGGTCAGGTGAAGATCGCCATCACCAAGGGGATTGTGATGGGGCTTTTCAAGAAAGGCGATCGCATCGTCTGTTTGAGCGGCGTGCCGCGCTTCGAATATCTAGACAGCCTGTTTGTCCTGGATGTGGGGAAGGAATTCGAAATCCTGACGTCGGAGGACATCTCCGACATCACCGAGGTGGGGTACCCGGAGGTTTTCGGGACCCTTTTGACCATTGCGCTGGAACTGGCGGCGCAGGGTCGGGAGGGCCGCAAGGTCGGGACGATTTTTGTGTTGGGTGACCACGAAAAGGTGATGCAGTTGTCCCGGCAGATGATCATCAACCCCTTCATGGGCTACAAGGAAGAGGAAAGGAATATTTTAAATACGGATCTCAAGGAAACCATTAAGGAACTGTCCGCCATCGACGGCGCCTTCGTTCTCCAGAATAACGGGGTGGTGGTGACGGCGGGACGGCATCTGAGTGCAGCCCTGGAAAGCAAGGATTTTCCCCAGGGACTGGGAAGCCGCCATATCGCGGCGGCTGGAATCACGAGCATTACCGATGCCGTAGCCATTGTCATTTCCGAATCGACAGGTACGGTCAGTGTATTTAAAAACGGTAACATCTTTGTGCGGATTGAAAAACCCACAGAGTAGGAGGAACCATGCGTTTTGACAAGTTTACTTTGAAAGTACAGGAGGGCCTTCAGGAGGCCCAGGGCATAGCCGGGCAGTACGGCCAGCAGGCCATCGAAGCGGAGCATCTGCTCTTGGTGCTGCTGGCGCAGGAGCAGGGTATTATCGCTGAGATTCTCAAGAAGATGGGCGTCGATCCGGCGAGGGTGGAAGACGAATTGAAAAAATCGCTGGACAAACTGCCCAAAATATCCGGCGGTGGAACGGGGCAGGTCTATCTGGGCCCCCGGTTGAACCGGATGCTGGATCGGGCCACGCAGGAAGCCGCCCGGATGAAGGACGAGTACGTCAGCGCCGAACATGTCCTGGTCGCCATGGCGGAAGACAAGGAAGGCGTTGAAGCCCTGCGGAAAAACGGTGTGACGAAGGACGGTATCTTCAAGGTACTCCTTGACATCCGTGGGAACCAGCGGATTACCGATCCCAATCCGGAGGAAAAGTACCAGGCCCTCAAACGTTATGCCAAGGATTTCAATGAGCTGGCAAGGAAAGGTTCCTTCGACCCGGTAATCGGCCGGGATGAAGAAATCCGCCGGATCATGCAGGTTCTTTCCCGGCGTACCAAGAACAACCCGGTTTTAATCGGGGAACCCGGCGTCGGCAAGACTGCCATTGTGGAAGGCTTGGCCCAGCGGATCGTGAACGGTGACGTGCCGGAAAATCTGAAAAACAAGCGGGTGATCGGTCTCGATATCGGATCGCTCATCGCCGGAGCCAAATACCGCGGCGAGTTCGAGGAACGCCTGAAGGCGGTCCTGAAGGAAGTGACGAGCGCTGAAGGCGAAATCATTCTCTTCATCGATGAGATTCACACAGTCGTCGGGGCCGGGGCTGCGGAAGGGGCTGTCGATGCCTCCAACATGCTCAAGCCCGCCCTGGCCCGGGGCGAACTGCGCTGCGTCGGCGCCACGACCTTAAACGAGTACCGCAAGCATATCGAAAAAGACCCGGCCCTGGAACGCCGGTTCCAGCCGATCCTGGTTAAGGAACCGACGGTTGAGGATACGATCGCTATCCTCCGGGGGCTCAAGGAACGCTACGAGGTACACCACGGCGTCCGCATCAAGGACGTGGCCATTATCGCTGCGGCGACTCTGTCCAACCGCTATATCAGCGACCGGTTCCTGCCGGATAAGGCCGTGGATTTGATCGACGAGGCGGCATCCCGCTTAAGAATCGAACTGGACAGCATGCCTGCGGAGATCGATGTAATCGACCGCAAGGTCATTCAGCTGGAAATTGAACGGCAGTCTCTGAAAAACGAGACAGACCCGACGTCGGTCGAACGCCGGGACAAGATTGATCAGGAATTGGCGGAGTTAAAGGAGACGATGAACCGGATGAAACTCCGGTGGTCGTCGGAGAAGGAAATCATCAAGAAGATCCAACAGATCAAGGGTCAGATGGAGACCCTCAAAACGGATGAACTCAATGCTCAGCGGGACGGAAACCTCGCCCGGGCCGCCGAAATACGCTATGGGAAGATGGTGGAGCTGAACAAGGAACTGGAAAAGGATCAAACGCAGCTTGAAACCTTACAGAAAGAGAACGCCATGCTCAAGGAAGAGGTGGACGCGGAAGACGTGGCGGAGGTGGTGGCCAACTGGACCGGTATCCCCGTGGCCCGAATGCTGGAAAGCGATGTGAATAAGCTGATCCATATGGAAGAACGGCTCAAACTGCGGGTTGTAGGACAGGACGAGGGTATCGCCGCTGTTTCCAGCGCGCTCCGCAGAGCCCGATCGGGTCTCCAAGACCCCAACCGACCCATCGGATCGTTCATCTTCCTCGGACCGACGGGTGTGGGAAAAACCGAACTGGCAAGAGCCCTGGCGGAATTCATGTTCGACAACGAGCAGTCCATGATCCGCATCGACATGTCGGAGTACATGGAAAAGCATTCCGTGGCCCGCCTGATCGGTGCGCCTCCGGGTTATGTGGGATACGATGAGGGAGGCCATTTGACCGAAGCCGTGCGGCGGCGACCCTATGCGGTCCTTCTGTTCGACGAGATCGAAAAGGCTCATCCCGACGTCTTCAATATCCTGCTGCAGATTCTCGATGACGGTCGCCTTACCGACGGCCATGGCCGAACGGTGGATTTTAAGAACACGATCGTCATCATGACTTCCAACGTCGGCGGTCAGTGGCTCCAGGACCAGAAGCTGGACGAAGAGGAAAAACGCCAGCGCACCATGGATACATTGAAGGCAACCTTCAAGCCGGAATTCCTGAACAGAATCGACGACATCATCACATTCCGGCCCCTGGGGATCGAGGACATCGACCGGATCATCCTCATCCAACTCGCCCTGATTCAGAAACGGCTCGACGAGCGCAAGCTGGTCATCGAATTGACAGAGAAGGCGAAACATTATATAGCGCAAGAGGGTTACAGCCCCGTTTATGGCGCACGGCCTCTGAAGCGGGCTCTTCAGAAATTCATCCTCGATCATCTGGCGCTGAAAATTCTGGATGGTACCTTCAAGGAAGGCGATAACATCTTGATCGATCTCGATAAGCAGGGAGCGATCGTTTTTAAGAAGGAATAAAATAAGGAGTGTAAATATATGAATACATTGAGGACCGTGTTTTTGCTGGGCGCACTGACGGGGCTCCTGATGCTGATCGGAGGGTACTTCGGCGGCCAGACAGGTGTGGTCATCGCGTTTGTTTTCGCCATGATCATGAACTTCGGCAGTTACTGGTTTTCCGACAAGATCGTTCTGCGGATGTACAATGCCCAGGAGGTGACGGAGACCCAGGCGCCGGAATTTTACCGGCTGGTGAAGGACCTGGCTATGAAGGCTTCCATGCCTATGCCCAAGGTGTACATCATTCCCCAGGATACGCCCAATGCGTTCGCGACGGGGCGAAACGAGAACCACGCCGTGGTCGCTGCGACGGAGGGGATTCTCCGGATCCTCAACCGGGATGAACTCGAAGGGGTTATGGCCCACGAACTGACCCATATCAAAAATAAGGACATGCTCATCGGTTCCATTGCGGCGACGATTGCCGGCGCGATCGTCATGCTGGCCAACATGGCCCAGTGGGCGGCCATCTTTGGCGGCCTGGGCGGCCGGGATGATGAAGGCGAAGGAGGTGGCGGAAACATGATCGGCCTCATTGTGATGGCGATCCTGGCGCCGCTGGCGGCGACGGTCATTCAAATGGCCATTTCCCGGTCCCGTGAGTACATGGCCGACAGCGGAGGCGCGAAAATATCCGGCAAACCTTACGGTCTGGCCAGCGCCCTGGAGAAGATTTCCCGTGCGTCGCATCAGATTCCCATGGAGGCGAATCCTCAGACGGCCCACATGTTCATCGTCAATCCGCTTTCGGGCCGTGCGCTGATGAACCTTTTCAGCACCCATCCGCCGGTGGAGGAAAGGGTCGCCCGGCTGAAGAGAATGATGCCGGGAAGATAGGAACAGACAACGCCCCGAACGCTTCTTGCGTCCGGGGCGTTTCGTGAGAGATATGGTTTGCTGGTGATGAAACTTGGTCTGCCGCTTTCGGAGGTGTCATTTCGAGGAGCGTAAGCGACGAGAAATCTTGAATGATTTAACAGCAAGATTTCTCCCTTCGGTCGCAATGACAAAGTTGTTTCTTGCCGCATGGTGAGAAGGGCAAAGCATCGAGTCGATTCATGAAGGGAGGTTTCCATGGAAGAGGAGAAGAAAGGACCGGGGTTCGTCGTCCGGGATAAAAGACATTTTGACGAAGAGGGAAATGTGCGTCCGGAAGATTCAGCGACGCCGCCACCGGAAGAGCCTGTGGAAGAACTTTTTAAGGAAGAGACCAAACCGGGTCTGGACAGCGGGGAGGAAAAACCATCGGAGGACGCCTATCCGGAGGTCGATTTCATCGGCTTCATCATTTCTCTGAGTACAACAGCCATGTACCATTTCGGCGACATTCCCGATCCCTACACCCAGAAACGTGAAAAGAACCTGACGGCGGCCAAACAGACGATCGACATCCTTAATATTATATACGAGAAGACCCGGGGAAACCTCGACGAGCAGGAAAAACAACTTCTGGAAGAAGCCCTTTATGAATTGAGGATGCGCTTTATCAAGGAAAAAGGCGCACCATGATTGAGGTTTTTTCTCCGGCCAAGATCAATCTCCATCTCCGGGTACTCCGAAAACGGCCGGACGGCTACCATGACATTGCCACCCTGATGCAGAAAATCAGCCTCCGGGACACCATGGTGTTTTCCCACCGGAAAGACGATATCGTCATCCAATGTCCCGGTTACCCCCAATTGGCAAGTGAAGATAATATTGCATACAGGGCCGTCAAGGCCCTTTTTGCTGCAGCCGGCTGCCGGGCCGGTGTGGAAATCGTCCTTCATAAAGCCATTCCGATAGGTGCAGGACTGGGCGGCGGCAGTTCCAACGCCGCCACGACCCTGATCACCCTGAACGATATGCTGCACCTCAATCTTTCCCGTGACGCACTAATGAAAATCGGCGCCCGCCTCGGGGCCGATGTACCGTTTTTCATCTACGGCGACCGGGCCTGGGCCTTCGGTATCGGCGACAGGCTGGAACCCGCCGCAGACCTGCCGCCCCTGTGGTTTGTTCTCGTCAATCCACGCTTCGAGCTGTCTACGGGGCGGGTCTATCAGGGGCTTAATTTAACGTTGACAAACCAACCAATAAATTATAGCATCCCCCGATTTTCTACGATAACCGATGTAGTAGAAGGTCTGCATAATGATTTGGAAAAGGTCTCCCTCGCTCTCTACCCTGTGCTGCAAGAACTCAAGAATCGCCTGATGGGGGTGGGTGCCCGGGGAGCATTGATGTCGGGAAGCGGACCTACGGTTTACGGGGTCTTCGACCGGGAGCGTGAAGCGCTGCAGGCTGTAGACATCTTGAAAGAGAACGAAAACTGGTTTGTCACTGCCGCCTGTTCCTTGTGAGCCTCCGGAAAGCCTTTCCCGCATGAGTGGAAGACCGTTTTGGGGCGTCGTCAAGCGGTAAGACACAAGATTTTGGTTCTTGCATTCGGAGGTTCGAATCCTCCCGCCCCAGCCATATACCTTCGTTATTGAAAGGGAGTTCCATGCTCGAGCGAATGAGAATATTCTCCGGTAACGCCAATATCGCCCTGGCGGAGAAAATTTGCCGGTATCTGGGCGTACCCCTGGGGAAAGCCAATGTTACGACTTTCAGCGACGGCGAAACCCGGGTGGAGATCAACGAAAATGTCCGGGGCATGGATGTTTTTATCGTCCAGCCCACCTGCCCCCCCGTCAATGTCACCCTGATGGAACTCCTCATCATGATCGACGCCATGAAACGGGCCTCTGCCGACCGGATTACCGCGGTGATCCCCTATTACGGTTACGGACGTCAGGACCGTAAAGTCGCCCCCCGGGCGCCGATTTCCGCGAAGCTTGTCGCCGATCTGATCCACACGGCCGGCGCCAACCGGGTCCTGGCGATGGATCTCCATGCCGGTCAGATTCAGGGCTTTTTTGATATCCCGGTGGATAATCTTTTTGCCACCCCCGTTCTCTTGGAATACATGCGTAACAATTACCAGGACAACATGGTCATCGTTTCTCCCGATACGGGTGGTGTGGAACGGGCACGGGCTTTTGGGTCGCGGCTGGGATCGAGTCTGGCCATCATCGACAAACGCCGGGAAGGCCCGAACGAAGCCCAGGTGATGAATATTATCGGTAATGTCGAGGGGAAGAAAGTCGTTCTGCTGGACGATATGGTGGATACGGCGGGGACGGTTGTACAGGCCAGCAGGGCTTTGGAAGCAGCGGGGGCATTGGAGGTCTCTGTATGCTGTACCCATCCGGTCCTGTCCGGACCTGCGATCGATCGCATCGAAGAGTCGAATCTCAAGGAAGTCATCGTCACGGATACGATTCCACTCCACGATCGGGCTAAGGCATGTAAACGCATCAAGGTCCTGTCCGTGGCGGGACTTTTGAGCGAGGCGGTCAGAAGAATTTATTACAACGATTCCGTCAGTTCGCTGTTTATTTGAAATAGACGGGACGGATTGCAGAAAGAGAAAGCCGTCTATCCAGCAACAGCGGGGTGGAATTAAAGAAACCCCTGTTGGCGGCAAGAAAGTCGGATAAGATTTTAAGCTTGGCCTGATGGGGGAGATAGGGGGTGAAGCTGATTGTTGGATTGGGAAATCCGGGCCCGCGTTATCAAAACAGCCGGCATAATTTCGGATTTCTGGTCATTGACAAACTGGCGGGTCTCTATGGAATCGATCTGGACCGGAAAGATTTTGAGGCCCATTGGGGTAAGGGAAAGCTAGAAGGTATTCCTGTTCTGCTGGCAAAGCCACAGACCTTCATGAATTTAAGCGGCATCGCGGTGCAGCAACTGGCCGGCTTTTTTAGAATTGAATTGAGCGATGTCATGGTTGTTCATGACGACTTGGATTTGCCCTTTGCAACGATTCGCCTAAAGGAGGGTGGCGGTCATGGCGGACATCGAGGGTTGATGTCCATAGAAGATCATCTGGGCGATTCCGGTTTTAAACGGGTTCGTCTGGGGATCGGTAGACCTTGCGAACAGATGGCTCCCGAGCATTACGTTCTGCAGCCCTTTTCGAAAGAGGAAGAAAAAATCCTCCCGGAAATTCTCGAACGGGCCTGTGGGGCAATCAAAGCCGTCTTGACGGAAGACATGCAAAAGGCAATGAGTCAGTATCATAGCAGGAGTGCTATAAAAAATTAATACGAGGAGGTTAGGTGATGTTTAAAGGTAATCGTTTGTTGTCCATTCTCTTTACAGCCATCATTGCTTTTCTGATGATGGCGCCCCTCGCCATTGCCGGCGAGGCGGACATCAAACTGCCGGATCTCTCCCAGGTTTCTTTCATGGGTGGAGCCCTTGGCGGTTTGACCATTCTCAACTGGGGTCTGGTGGTCTGTGCGATCGGTTTGGCATTCGGTCTGTTACAGTATGTGCAGACCAAGAATCTGCCGGCCCATAAGTCCATGCTGGACGTGTCCAACACGATCTGGGAAACTTGCAAGACCTACATTATTCAGCAGGGCAAGTTCCTGGCGGGTCTCTGGGTTTTGATCGCCATTTGTATGGTTTACTATTTCTCCGTTCTCTCGCATATGCCGATGGGCGAAGTGGGCATCATTCTGGCGTGCTCGATCCTCGGTATCCTGGGTTCCTACGGCGTGGCCTGGTTCGGTATCCGGATCAACACGGTGGCGAACTCCCGCGCAGCTTTCGCTTCTTTGACTGCCAATCCGCTCAGCATGCTGAGCATCTGTCTGCGTTCCGGTATGAGCGTCGGTCTGCTCCTGGTCAGCGTTGAACTCTTCTTCATGATTATCATTCTGGCCTACCTGGGCGAGCTGGCCGGCCCCTGCTTCATCGGCTTCGCCATCGGCGAGTCCCTCGGCGCCAGCGCGCTGCGTATCTGTGGTGGTATCTTCACGAAGATCGCCGACATCGGTTCGGACCTCATGAAGATCGTCTTCCATCTGCCGGAAGACGACCCGAAAAACCCCGGTGTCATCGCCGACTGTACGGGTGACAACGCCGGTGACAGCGTCGGACCCTCGGCGGACGGTTTTGAAACTTACGGCGTGACGGGCGTTGCCCTCATCGCTTTCCTGGCCCTGGCCCTGGCGGACAATCCGGAAATGGGCGGCAAGCTGGTTGTCTGGATCTTCGCCATGCGTATCCTCATGATCATCACGTCGCTGGTCTCCTACTTCGCAAACAACGTTCTGAGCGGCGCCCTGTACGGCGGCAAGAAGGAATTCAACTTCGAGCACCCCCTGACCAACCTGGTCTGGATCACCTCGATCGTTTCGATCCTCGTTACCTTTGCCGCCAGCTACTATCTGCTGGCGGATCTCGATCCGGTGAAGTACGGTTCCCTCTGGTGGGCCCTGGCCATCATCATCAGTTGCGGCACCATCGCCGGCGCCTTGATTCCTGAGTTCACCAAGGTCTTCACGAGCCCCACCTCCCGTCACTGCGAGGAAGTCGTGAACGCCTCCCGTCAGGGTGGTCCGTCCCTGAATATTCTTTCCGGTATGGTCGCCGGTAACATGTCCTGCTTCTGGGAAGGTTTGACCATCCTGATCCTGATGTTCATTGCCTACCTGGTTTCCAAAAACCCGGCGGTTATGAACCTCATGCCGGCCGAGTATGTTTTTGCCGCGCCGGTGTTCGCCTTTGGTCTGGTGGCCTTCGGTTTCCTGGGCATGGGTCCCGTGACGATCGCCGTCGACAGCTTCGGGCCGGTTTCCGATAACGCCCAGTCCATTTATGAGCTGTCCATGATCGAGTCCGTTCCTAACGTGAAACAGGAAATCAAGAAGGGCTTTGGATTCGATCCCGATTTCGAGCATTCCAAGCATTATCTGGAAAGCGCCGACGGCGCCGGGAACACCTTCAAGGCGACGGCCAAACCCGTGTTGATCGGTACGGCCGTGGTCGGTGCCACCACGATGGTGTTCGGTATCATCATCCTGCTCGAGCGGCTCTTCGGTAACGTTATTGCAAAACTCTCCCTGGTACAGCCGGAGATCGTCCTCGGCCTCATCATGGGCGGTTGTGTTATTTACTGGTTCACCGGTGCCTCCACCCAGGCCGTCGTCACGGGTTCATACCGGGCGGTGGTTTATATCAAGCAGAACATCGATCTGAGCAAAAAAGCGGCTTCGATCGAAGACAGCAAGGAAGTTGTCAAGATCTGTACGATTTACGCCCAGAAGGGAATGATCAACATCTTCATCGTCATTTTCTTCATGGCCCTGGCCCTGTCCTTCTTCGATCCCTACTTCTTCATCGGTTACCTGATCGGTATCGCCTTCTTCGGTCTGTTCCAGGCCATCTTCATGGCGAATGCCGGCGGCTGCTGGGATAACGCCAAGAAGATCGTTGAAGTCGATCTGAAGGAGAAGAACACGCCCCTGCACGAGGCGACCGTTGTCGGCGACACCGTCGGCGATCCCTTCAAGGATACCTCTTCGGTTTCCATGAACCCGGTCATCAAATTCACGACCCTGTTCGGCCTGTTGGCCACGGAAATCGCCGTGACCATGACCAATGCCAATATGAAGCTGGGTCTTGCGGCGGTGTTCTTTGTCATCGCCTGTATTTTCGTGTACCGGTCCTTCTACGGCATGAGAATTTCGGCTGAGAAACTGTAATTGTTAAACGGCAAGGGAGGGAAAGTTTCGGCTTTCCCTCCCTTTTTGCTTTTAAAAAGGAGCAAAATGTGTGTGAAGATGGTGGTCAGGAAAGGAGGACATGCACGATGAGCGATCAAGAACAACAGGCGGATATTTATGTCGGAAGAGCAGATCTGCAGACCTGTGTCGCTTTCCACGGTCACCTCTGTCCCGGTCTGGTTTACGGTTATCGGGTGGCCCGGGAGGCGATGGAACGGCTCGCCCTGTCTCGGGCGATGGACGAGGAAACGGTAGTCATTTCCGAGAACGACTCATGCGCCGTCGATGCCTTTCAGGTACTGCTGGGGACAACTATCGGCAAGGGAAACCTGATCCTGCGGAATTACGGAAAAAACGCGTTTACCGTCTTTGACCGGAGATCTGGTCGGGCCCTGCGCTTCATCCGCCGAAAGGCCTATGCCTACCGGGGAAAAGAACCGGAGGCGTACACCGCTCTGGAAGAAAAGATGAATAATGGGACCGCCACGCCGGAAGACCTGCAGCGCCAGAAACACCTTAAAGCTTTTGATTTGCTGCAGTTACCCTTTCCTGATCTCTACGACACGGAAGAAGTTGCGGCACCGATGATGCCGCCCTATGCGACCCTTTCGCCATCGCTTCCCTGCGATACCTGCGGCGAGATGACCATGGCATCCCGCCTGGTGACGTCGGCCGATGGAAAACGAAGCTGTCCGGCCTGCGCGGAAGGAAAATCGTAACTTTAAACACCGGCCGTCATACCTGGTTCAGACGGATACGATTTCGCAGGCCATTTCCCTCTCCCAGCTTCCGGTTTTTTTAACTCTTTTCCTTCCCTGTTATGGGACACGTTACGCTAAAAACTGTAAGCAAAACTTACTCCGCCGTATAAGAAATCGTGGTCTTCACCGGTCATGCTGAAATAGTCCATTTCCCGTTTGGCTTCGGTGCAAAGCGGGAAAGTGTAGGACAGAGTCGGCGTAATGGTGATGCTCTCTGAAACGGCGTAAGGCAAATTAAACGTCAGGGTCCCGTCATGAAAGTTGTCAAATTCATGGCCGGTTTCATTGCCTTCGGCGTCGACTTCCGGATACTCTTTCGCATTGTTGCTGGATAAGTAAGCAGCGGAGGCGCACAATTCAAGTGAGAACTTATCCGAGAGACGGAAAGAGTGATTTAAGGAAAGCACGAAATACCAATAAAGGTCATAGCCGATTTCCCGATAAACGGTAAGGGTCGGGTTGAGCGGGATATTCAGCCTCAAAGTCAGATACACGTCCTGGGAGTCATCGTCGCTGTCCATATCGTAGTAGCTGTATCCGACTTCGTAGTTCAGCCGGCCGAATTCCCCCTCATAAGAGAGGGTATAATCCGTTTCGTACCAGCGTCCTTTCCCCTCCATGTAGGGGTCGGAATCCCAGCTGCCCCAGACATTGGCCGAGAAGCCTTTATAGCTGATGGTAAACGATGGTTGCAGGACCAAACTGTGGCGGCTTAATTCCTGTCCGCGATCGATATACCGGTTCAGGGCGGCAAGCGCTATCTCCCCTGAAAAACCTTCTTCCTCCCCTGCCGCTGCAGGGAACGCACCGGCCAGGACTACAAACGAGACCAGAAGAGCCAGCAACCTTTTCCTCCCCATGTATTCGTCCTCCTTTTTGAACGGGTATGGTCATCATTAAGATTCACACGCTGTGGGGGAAATTGCAAATCCCGTTCCGAATGTGTTGCTGCGAAACGTTTTAGAAAAAGCCAGGCAAGGTATTATAGCGTTTGAAAAAGAAGACATCTTTGTAAGCGCAGGGTTTCGGCCGGCGTATATCAAGGGGAAAAATTTACGTTGAAATCGCCTTCCGTCGAGGCTGGTCCACGGAAGGGGCAAGACTGCGAAGAATCGGTCGAGAAGCAGACCATGAAATAAAGGCGTCCCTTTCCGAAGAAGGGGCGCCTTTATTGTTCGACAGAGAAAAAGATTATTTTCTCCCCTTTTTCAACGGTTTTTCCGGTACTTTTTCGAGTTCTTTAACAGTGGTATCCCACTTGTCGATCATGGCTTTTAATTCGACGGTTTTGGCTTTTGCACCCTCTGCATTGGCGGCGATCATACCCTTGGTCGCCTGAAGTTCCTGAGTAAACAGGAGAACATCGGCATCCCAAGCCTCTTTCTGGGCTGCCATTTTCTTTTCGATGGCCAGGGCGGCGGCTTGGACGGCCATCCACTGTTCCTCGAGGCCGGCAATGGTTTTGGTGACTTCATCCGTCAGGGCTTTTTTGGCCACACCGGCGGCTTTGGTTGCCTTGTCAAAGGCCGTTTTTGCAGCCAGATAACCGACTTTGGCCGCATCAAACTCTTCCGCCTGCAACTGCTTTTCCGCTTCCCCCCAGAGCATCTTGCCTGCTTCCATCGGTACGGCCGCGTACTTTTCCGCACCTGCGGCGGTGGCGGCGCTCAAAGCACTCTGCGCGGCAGACTTTTCCGCCTCGGGAGGCTTGGCGCAGCCGATAAAAATCAGAGCCAGCATGAAAATGAACAGGGGCACGACCGAGAATCTAAGCTTTTTCATAAATTACCTCCTTTTTGATAGGAATGAACGACCCTTTGTTTTGGTAAATTTGGCGGATTGTGCTGCTTTTCCCACATGCTGTCAAGTTTTTTCCCAGGGGGAAATTTTTCAGGATCCGATTAATCTGCTGCGAAAGAGAAAGAAAACGGCGCCCAGCAGACAAATCCCCGCCCAGAAATAATCCATGGTCGGTTTTTCCTTCATATAGAAGACGGAGAAGGGGACAAAGACCGACAGGGTGATGACTTCCTGGAGGATTTTCAACTGGCCGACCGTCATGACCTGGTGTCCGACCCGGTTTGCCGGCACCTGGAGGAGATATTCGAATAAAGCGATGCCCCAACTGACCAAAGCCGCCACAATCCAGGCCCGGCCGGATAAATTCCGGAGGTGACCATACCACGCGAAGGTCATGAAAACGTTGCTGCAGCAGAGCAGACTGACGGTAACAAGATAATGATTCATATTTCACCCAATTAATAATTTGCCGCTCTATTAAGGGAGAACATACTAAAAAAGCAAGCAAATTCTTGTGCTTGGTGAAAAATATTACGAAAATTGGGCGCTGACCTTCATACTCGATGTTTATATGCCGGAGATAAGATTGTTGCCTGTGAAATTAGGGTTCAGCTTTGTTCACCAGAGGATGAATCCGGTTTCTGGGTGATCCAGGTGTAAATGCGGAAGAAAGGGTACAGAATACCCACCAAGCTGAAGAGAATGATAAAACTGCCGGAGAAAAAATACATGATAAAAGCCTGGGGGTGTTTAAGCGCATAGGCGCCGATCAGCACCTCGATACCGAAAATCAGGAAAAAAATGGAAAAGACGCCGATAACGACATTTTTAAGCCACCAGAGCCAAGATCCCACGAATAGATACGCTCCTTTTTTGTAAAAATTCAAATTCTTTCTGAACATGAAGAAAGCCGGTTTTATTGTCAAGAAAATATTCGCTCTTGACAAGACAAACCGATTATTCAATAGTTTCAGCCAAGTTTAATCACGCTCACGGGTTGTGCAGGAAGGTAAGGGAGGTGCGTTATATCTTCCCTGATCCGTGAGACTACTTTTTATCGGGATTGACAGGAAAATGAGCCGTTTCTGGAGCGACGTCGTCCACACCATTAAACCCTATGTGCCGGGGGAGCAGCCGAAGCTGACCAACCTGGTCAAGCTCAATACAAATGAGAACCCCTATGGTCCCTCGCCGAAAGTGCTGGAGGCCGTGAGAGCGGAGGCGGAGGACACACTGCGCCTCTACCCGGACCCGAACGCCGACCGGGTCAAGGCGGCTGTGGCGGACTATTATGGTTTGACTCCCCCGCAGGTATTCGTTGGAAACGGTTCCGACGAGGTCCTGGCCTTCGCCTTCCAGGGATTGCTCAAGCATGAAAAACCTCTTTTATTTCCGGATATTACATACAGTTTTTACCCTGTTTACTGCCGAATTTATGAGATTGTCTATGAGACGGTGCCGGTTACGGATGACCTGCAGATCCGGCTGGACGACTATCTGCGCCCGAACGGCGGTATCATCTTTCCCAATCCCAATGCTCCGACGGGGCGGCCGGTCTCTCTTTCCGCAATCGAGGCGTTGCTGAACAAAAATACCGATTCCGTGATCGTTATCGATGAGGCCTATGTGGATTTCGGTACGGAAACCGCCGTGCCTCTCATCAGGCATTTCCCAAACCTGCTGGTGATTCAGACGCTGTCCAAGGCGCGTTCCCTGGCAGGTCTCCGGGTCGGATTCGCCATGGGCGATCCCCCACTGATCGAAGCCCTGGATCGCGTCAAAAACAGCTTCAATTCCTATCTCCTGGATCGTTTTGCCATTTCCGGAGCCGTGGCGGCCCTAGAAGATCGAGCCTATTTTGAAGTGACACGGGCGAAAATTATCCGCACTCGGGAAGCGCTGGCGGCAAATATGCGAGGCCTGGGTTTTGAGGTGCTTCCGTCGTCGGCAAATTTCATCTTTGTCCGGCATCCGCACCAAGATGCCGTGGAACTGGCCCGGAAACTCCGAGAACGGTCCATCATTGTCCGTCATTTCCCTTTGCCTCGGATCGAACAGTACCTGCGCATTACGGTGGGGACAGACGAACAGTGTCGGGCTCTGGTTTCCGCCCTTGCGGAAATTCTCAGATAGATGAAGATCGTCATACCGGCGAATGGCGGAATCCAGATTGAATATGCATGAATAACGGATCCAGAAATTGTATCACAATATCATTCTGAGGCGTCAGTCGAAGAATCTATTTCTTTCAATACAATGAAATAATGAGATTCTTTACTTCATTCAGAATGACCACGAACGCAAATAAGGCATTACGGCACAGTCTTTGAGTCCGGTATGATTTGGGGGATGTTTGCTTGCCGGACGATTCATTACCAGCGAAAGAGGTTGATCATGGCAGGCGTGACCCGTTTCGGCGTATCTTTAGAAGACACCCTTCTACAGCGTTTTGACGAACACATCCACAGAAGAAAATACACCAATCGTTCCGAGGCGATCCGGGACCTGATCCGGGAAGAGCTTGTCCGGGAGCAGTGGCGGGAAAACAGTGAAGTCACCGGCGCCATCACACTGGTCTATGATCACCATCACCGCGGCCTGGTCTCCCGTCTCCTCGACATTCAGCACGACTACCATCACACCATATTTTCCAGCCAGCACATTCACCTCGACCACGACAATTGCCTGGAAATCATCATCACGAAAGGGAAAGCGCAGGTCATCGAGGATCTTTACGGAAAGCTGAAATCCGCCAAAGGCGTGAAGCATGCGGGATTTGCCATGGCCACCACCGGGAGCATTACCGATTGACATCATCTGCTATTTATGGTTAATCATCATGCCACGAATATTATTATCGTGGCATGATGATCTTTCGTATGGGTAAGCGTCTTTTTTGTCTCTCTGAATGATCCTTTAGCAATCTTGTGTAATAAACGGCAGCGTTGACATAAATTGCCGGTTATTTCTTCGTCTTTGCGGTGCTACGAATATAATATTCATAATATCTTTCTGCTGTGGGGGTTATGATGAAAAAAATTGCGGGTGTGATAGGTGTTGTATTCGCGGTGCTGATGATGGTGACGGCAACGCCGTCCTGGGCGGCCCATCCTTTGATTACGGACGATACGGGAACCCAGGGAAAAGGTGGGTATGAAATTGAACTGAACGGCGAGTTCGAACATGACGATGAGGACGGAGTCGAGTCTGAGGTCACGACCATTGCAGGTGCCCTCTCTGTCGGGTTGGCGGATGCGATTGACCTTGTTTTGGGCATACCCGTGCAGTTTACACGCGTGATTGAGGATACGGAAGAAGGGCATGAAACGACAACGGAGGAGGGGATTTCCGACATCTCCATCGAATTGAAGTGGCGATTCTGGGAACGGAAAGGCCTGAGCTTTGCCGTCAAGCCGGTTGTGACCCTTCCAACGGGGGAGCGAAAGGAGGGACTGGGCGGTGGCAGGATCACCGGCAGCCTGTATCTGATCTCGACGCTGGAAAAGGGGCCGGTTTGTTTTCATGCCAATGTGGGATACATTCAGAACGAAAACAAAAATGACGAGCGAAAGGAATTATGGCATGCATCCCTGGCAATGGAATATGCCGTTCTGGATAAATTGAAACTGGTGGCCAATGTTGGTGTTGACCGGAACGCGGACCGGGCTTCGCAAACCAACCCCGGCTGGGTCATCGGCGGTATCATCTACAGCCTGAGTGATTCTCTCGATTTGGACTTCGGCGTCAAAGCCGGGTTGAATGACGTTGCTCCCGATTATTCCTTACTGGCGGGGTTGACGTGGGGTTTTTAAATTATTGCAGTTCCCGCGCCGTTAGCCAGACGACCTGGGGAAAAATAACGCATTAAGATGGAGGAACGACCATGCACATGGCAGACGCTTTACTTTCTCCCGCGGTGGGGACGACACTCTGGGCCGGCTCGGCGGCGGTCGCTGGCTATGCCTCGAAAAAACTGAAGAGAGATATCGATGACCGAATGATCCCCCTGATGGGGGTTCTCGGCGCCTTCATTTTCGCGGCACAGATGATCAACTTCACAATCCCCGGGACGGGATCAAGCGGTCACCTGGGCGGTGGAATGATCCTGGCTATCATTCTGGGACCCCATGCGGCGTTCCTTGTCATGGCCTCGATCCTGACGGTCCAGTCGCTCTTTTTCGCCGACGGCGGGCTGCTTGCTCTCGGGTGTAATATCTGGAACCTTGGCTTTTATCCCTGCTATTTCATCTATCCCTTTATCTACAAACCATGGGTGGGGGACAGTAAGAGTCCGGGACGTATCCTTTTGGCATCCGTCGTATGTGTCGTTTTAGCCTTGCAGCTCGGCGCTTTCTCCGTCGTCTTACAGACGCTTCTGTCCGGCAAGAGCGAATTGCCCTTCGGCACTTTTGTCCTTCTGATGCAGCCGATTCACCTGGCCATCGGTTGTGTCGAGGGTGTTGTTACCGCCGCCATCATCAACTATGTCCGGAGCGTCAGACCGGAGATCCTCGAAAGCATGGCGGCATCACGGCCCCTGGGCGCGGCGCTTTCCCTGAAGAAGATCATGGTTACATTGGTGGCGCTGGTGGTTCTCACCGGCGGGGTTCTCTCCTGGTTTGCATCGACGCATCCGGATGGCCTGGAATGGGCCATCGAGAAGGTCACCGGCCAAAGCGAACTGTCCGAACCGGAGCAGGGGATCGTTCCGACTCTAAAAGGCATCCAGGAATGGACAGCATTTCTTCCCGATTACAGCTTCAAGCCAGGGGATGTTGAGCCGCAAAAGGAAGCCGCATCACCAACATGGCCGGGAATCGAAGCGGGAACCTCCGTGTCCGGTATCATCGGTGCGGCCATCGTCCTGGGGATGATCATACTGATCGCTATGGGAATAAGATGCATCCGCAGACGAGATACCTGAAGAACCAATGACATTTGACGAGAAATACTTCGATTTAGGACGGATGGATCGGCTTTCCTACCAGGAGACCTGGGTGCACCGTCTGGACCCCCGGACCAAGGTGATCGCGACGATGCTCTTTCTCATCACCGTGATCTCCTTTCCCAAGTATGAGGTCGTTGCCCTGGCGCCGTTCTTTCTATTTCCTGTGCTGGTCATGACCATAGGCGAGATCCCGGTTCGTTTCATCATGAAGAAGGTGCTTGTCGTTTCACCGTTTGTGATTTTCATCGGCATCTTTAACCCGCTCTTGGATACGGGGACCGCCATCATCATCTCCGGGATTCCCATATCGGCCGGCTGGTTTTCCTTTCTTTCGATTCTCCTGAAGTTTTTCCTCACGATCAGCGCGGCGCTGCTGCTGATTGCAACGACCTCATTCCCCGGTGTCTGCCATGCCCTCCGAAGGCTCGGAGTCCCGTCACTGATCATTTCGCAGCTCTTTTTTCTTTATCGTTATCTTTTTGTGCTGATGGAAGAGGCAATGCGGATCATCCGTGCCCGTGACATGCGGGCCTTCGATCGGCGCGGCACGGACATCAAGGTATTCGCGCGCCTGGTCGGGACGCTTTTCCTCCGGACCGTGGATCGCGCCGAACGAATCTACTATGCCATGCTGGCGCGAGGATTCCAGGGTGACATCCCGACACTTAAAAAATCCCATATGACGGCGACGGATTTCGCCTTTCTGGCGACAACGATTGCCCTCATATGTGTTTTCCGTTTCTTTCCTTTCACCGAGGAAATAGGCCGCACGGTCCAGGGGTTATTTATATGAGTCATCATATTCTTGAATTCGACAACGTATTCTTCCGCTACCCGGACGGGACCGAAGCGCTCCGGGGTATAAACTTCCTCATCACCCACGGCGAATCCGTCGGTGTCGTCGGTGCCAACGGGGCGGGCAAATCGACGCTTCTGCAGCACATGAACGGCTACCTGATGCCGACTTCGGGAACGGTGACCATCGGGGATCTCTCCCTGACGAAAAAAACAAGGCAGGAGTTCAGGAAAAAGGTCGGCATCGTCTTTCAGAATCCCGATGACCAGCTTTTTATGCCGACGGTTTTCGACGATGTCGCCTTCGGTCCCCTTAACCTCGGGCTGGACGAGGCAGCGGTGCGGGAGCGCGTCCGCAAGTCCTTGGTTATGGTGAACGGTCTCACTCTCCAGGATAAGCCACCTCACCACCTCTCCTGCGGCCAGAAGAGCGCGGTCGCTATTGCTGCGGTCATGGCGATGGAACCCGACATCCTGGCGATGGATGAACCCGCCGCGAACCTGGATCCCCGGTCGAGGCGATCCCTGATTACGTTGCTTAAAACCTTCAAACATTCCAAAATTATCGCTTCTCACGACCTCGATTTGATCCTCGATGTCTGTGAGCGCTGCCTGGTGATCGGCGGTGGCTGCGTGGTTGCGGATGGGCCCTCATCAGAGATTCTCTCGGACGGGAAGCTGCTCGAAGAAAACAGTCTGGAACTGCCGTTGTCGCTCCAGAGACGTTGATAGGCCATGCCCGCTTATCGGCTTCAGTATTATTCACGGAGAAAAATCAGTAAACCGCTTAATCCATTCTGTCTTCCAGGCGCCTCTCTTTTCGTGGTGGTATCCGTGACCACCTCCGCGGACTTTTGCTCCCCAAGCACTATAATTCTAGCATAATCGAGGCAAAAACCGTCCCCCATGCCTGTGCGGATGAAGAAGTCAGAAAGTCTTCTTGTCCGTGTTTCTTTTGAGGTAATTTATTCCGTGCAACCTTATATTGTTGAGTTATGAATGTTCTGCTAGTATGCGGCATCTGATATGGAGGATTGATGTGGGAAAGATTCTTTATTACGATTGCTTTGCCGGAATCAGCGGCGATATGCATCTCGGGGCCATGATCGATCTCGGCGTTGATCCCGCTTTTTTGTCTGCCGAGCTTGCCAAGCTCGCTTTGGAGAGCTATGAACTGAAGATTAACCGGGATCAGCGGCGCACCATTTGGGGCACAAGGGTTGACGTGAATCCGGTGCCTGGGGAATTTGCAGCGGAGAAGGATCATATTCAGCACACGGCCTTCAAGGATATCGTGAGGCTTATTGAAAAAAGCCCCCTTTCCGACAAGGTGAAAAAACACAGCCTCGGTATTTTTCAAATCATTGCTGAAGCGGAAGCCAAAATTCACAATCACGCGGTCGATGAGGTTCGTTTTCATGAGGTGGGGGCGGTCGATTCTATTGTGGACATCGTCGGTGCAGCGATCTGTCTGGAATATTTCAATGTCGATCGGATTTTTTCGTCACCAGTGCAGGTCGGGGGCGGTTACGTCCAATGCGCCCACGGGACGCTTCCGGTGCCGGCGCCCGCAACGTCGGAGATCCTGAAGGGGATTCCCGTCCGTTCGGGCCTCGTTCCCTTTGAAACCACCACACCGACCGGAGCAGCGATCCTGGCAGCCACGGTGGATCAGTTTGTGGAAAACATGAGTTTTGTACCCCGGAAAATCGGTTACGGCATCGGACACCGCGATACGGAAGTGCCCAATGTGCTCAGGCTGTTCCTCGGGGAAAGGGAAAGCGATGGGGACGAGCGGGATGTTGAGGTGAACGAAGCCTGTCTGATGGAGTGCAATATCGATGATATGAACCCGGAGATGTACGCAGGCGTCATGGAGAGTCTTTTTGAAAAGGGGGCATTGGATGTCTTCCTCACACCGATCATCATGAAAAAATCGCGACCCGCGGTCAAGATCAGCGTGATCTGCGACGACCGCTTTCGGCAGGAACTGGAAGACGTGCTCTGGCGACAGACCACCACCTTCGGTCTCAGGGTAAATCGGATCGTGAAGCGGATGCTGCGCCGGGACAGCTCGACTGTGCAAACCGCATACGGGCCGGTTTCCATGAAAAACGCCTACCTGCGGGGCGAAAGGATCAAGTGGAAGCCGGAATATGAAGACTGCAGGGGGTTGGCAAAGAAGCATGGCGTCCCCATCAAGACCATTTACGATAGTCTGGCGTCCGGAGACGACGTTCCCGAATCCAAGTCCTGAATCCGGTTACCAAGTCCTATGGAAAACATGGACGCGTTTTTGTTTCATAAATTAGCCGCTTTGCGGGATAACTTGAGGAAGTACGGCAGTCTGGCCGTAGCCTTTTCGGGCGGCGTGGACAGCGCATTTCTGCTCAAGGCAGCCCATGATGTGCTGGGCGAACGCGTCATGGCCGTCACGGCCCACTCACCGGCGTTCCCGGACAGAGAGTTGAGAGAAGCGGAAGCGTTTGCCCGCGCGCTTGGCGTCGGCCATAT
>Ga0302253_1000544_pt1 | contig 29822 bp, 31 predicted proteins | sample AAG_RA_Trp_MG_FD_193537 | JGI IMG/M metagenome (GOLD analysis project Ga0302253, IMG submission 193537) | Enriched activated sludge microbial communities from anaerobic digester in WTTP, New Holstein, Wisconsin, United States - AAG_RA_Trp | ecosystem: Engineered > Bioreactor > Anaerobic >...
CTATCTTCCCACCGTCGCGGTATCCATGCTGGCATCACAGGCGATGCCAGTCAATGGCTGGACGTCTTTCTCGCCACCGCCGCGACCGGAGGAACCATGTTAACCATCGCTAATACCCTTCTCCCTGTCTTCGCCCTCGTGGCTCTGGGCATGGTCATCGAACGGATGCGCATCATGCCCGACGGCACAGCCGCCATACTCAACCAGTTCGTCTTCAACATCGGTATGCCCGCGCTCATCTTCATCGCCATCGCCACCAAGCAACCGGCCGAACTGGCACGCATCGGCTACATCGGCGGCACGGTGGCGGGCATGTTCGCCTCGTTCGTGCTCGTCTACGGGCTCTTCTCCGGCGGATTCAGACGGAGACATGGCGAAAGCGGCATGCTCTCCCTCCTCGCCAGCTTTCCGAATACGGCGTTCCTCGGGCTTCCGGTGCTGGTGGCACTCTTCCCCGGCAACGAGGACGCCGTTCTTGCCAGCAGCATCAGCACCATTCTCGGGCTTCCGCTGCTCATGCTGGTCATCGGGCAGCAGGAGTACAGGCGCAGTGCCGACGGCACGGAACAACAGGGACTGGCCCGCAAACTTGCGCGCTCCCTCGCTACCAATCCCATTCTACTCTCCACTGTGGCAGGCGTTGCCGTTTGCCTTGGACGCGTTCCCCTGCCTGCATCCATCGAAGGCATGTTCCGTATGCTTGGCGGTACGGCATCGCCTTGTGCGCTCTTCGCCATCGGCATGGTGCTGGCGAACCAGCTTGTAAGTCGCAAGGGTGACGGTGCGGGTTTGCTGCGCCAGATACCGGTCAATGCCGTGAAACTGCTTGGACAGCCGGTAGTGACCTTTCTGTGCCTCAAGGCCCTCGGCGTCGACGGGGCATGGCTGGCCATGGGCGTCATCCTCTCCGGCATGCCCACCGGCACCATCGCGTACGTGCTGGCCGAGAACTACGGCACCTGTACCGGAGAGACGTCACGGGCCATTCTCGCCAACACAGCCGCATCGATGCTCACCATCCCGCTCACCATCGCGGCCCTGCAGCACATGCACCTCCTGTGATGCAGGCGTGTCGCCAGACGGCATGGCGCTGACAGAAGGCGATGAAAAAAGTCCCCGGCAGGCTATCCTCTGCCGGGGACTTTTTCATCGTAGACCACTGCGTCCTGATATGCGGTTGCTGAACGGCAACAGCAGGACGACAGTGCCATTGTGCGACAGTCTGTGCTACGCCTGCTGCATCTCCGTGATGATGGACTGCAGCTGTTGCGCCTGTTCCGCAAGTTCACCAACGGCCTGAGCCGATTGCCCCATGGCGTCGCTGGTTTCGGAAGCGATGCGGTTGACCTCTTCAATGGCACGGTTGATCTCGTCGGATGCAGCCGACTGCTCTTCGCTCGCAGTGGCGATGGAACGCACCTGATCGGATGCCGCCTCGGCAAGGCGGACGATCTCATGCAGTGCGTTGCCCGCCTCATGCGCGTGCTTCGTCGCCGTTTCGATCTCGCGCACGGTCTCGCCCACATGTGCGACGTTGGTGTGCGTGCCCTTCTGGATGCCGACGATGGCCTCGCCGACTTCCTTGGTGGCATTCATGGTCTTTTCGGCGAGTTTGCGAACCTCGTCGGCGACGACGGCAAAGCCCCGCCCCGCGTCACCGGCCCGCGCGGCTTCAATGGCCGCATTGAGGGCGAGAAGGTTGGTCTGGTCGGCGATGTCGGAGATGACGTTCATGATTCGCCCTATCTCTTCGGCACGCTTGCCAAGGTCGTTCATGCCTTCCTGCAGGGTCTCGGAACGCCGCTGTACCCCGGCGATGCCGTCGACAACGGACTTGACGATGCCCGCCCCGGCCTCGGCCTTGTCTCGTGTGGCGTCGGAACTTGCCGCGGCTTCGGAGGCGCTGCGTGCGACCTCGAGCACCGTGGCGTTCATCTCCTCCATGGCGGTGGCGGTCTCGCCCGCACGCTGACTCTGCAACAGGGCCCCGCGTGAGGACTGCTCTATCTGCGCCGAAAGCTGTTCCGAGGCGGCACCGACGACATTGACGATGCCCGAAAGCCTGTCAGCCGCCTGAAGCATCCCCTCTCTGCGTGCGTTCTCGGCCTCGCGCCTCGCCTCATCGGCCTCCCGGGTCGCCTGCTGTGCCCTCACCGTCTCTTCGGCTGCACGTTCAGACTGGGCCTGCGCCTCGGCTATCTTCTCCTTGAGGGAGGACACCATGGTCCGCAAGGCGTCGGCAAGCTGCCCGACCTCGTCATTCGAATGCACATCGAGGGTCTCGTTCATCTGACCGGCCGCCACCTTGCCGGCAAAGGCCGTCGTGATGCCGATGGGGCGGGCTAGTGACCGGGCGAAGAAGAAGGCGGCAGCAGCCATCACGAACATGATGCCAAGCGACACCCCGACAGTGGACTGCTCTACCTTGGCAATGGCCGCCTGAATGGAGGCCAGCGGTACGCCGATGAACCACATGCCGACCACGGCACCGTCGATATCCTTTATGGGCCAGTAGGCCGTCTGGTACTCCTTGCCGAGGATGGCATTGCGCGCGAGGAACTGCGCGCCACGCTGCAGCACGGTCTCAAGCACCTTGGGATTGTCCATCTTGGTACCGATGGCACGCTTGCCGTCAGCCTTGATGATGGTGGTCATGGCCCTCGTGTCACCCTTGAACACAGTGAACTCGACGCCGGAATAGCCCTTGATGCTATCGGCGAATGCCTCGGTGACCATGGAGCGCCCGAGGGAGACCGAACCGACGACACGCCCGTCGAGCATGACAGGCGCAGATGCCCGCACTGAGAAGGGAACGACCGTTCCCGACACGACGCCTACCGATGTCTGTCCCTGAAGGGCCTTGCGCGCCGTTGCCTGATTGCTGATGTCGTCCCCCGCCTTATCCGAGTGCCCGCGCCCCACGACCTTGAGGCTGGCGTCACTCACCGTCATGAAGTCGGCGTCGGCATCGTGCATGTACCGTTTGGCGAGTGCCATGACCTTGCCATGATCACCCGCCACCACAGCCTGTGCGAGTTCGGGCTTTTCTCCGAAGAGCTTCGCCGAAACGAGGTAGGCGCGCATGCTATCGTCAATGTCCTTCTCGATGACATTGCGCATTCCCTTGATGTTACGGACGGCCTCTTCATCGAAACCAAGCGACATGAAATAGTGCGATGTCAGAAAGATGGAAACGCCTGACAATACGACGACAGCAACGACCATCGTCAAAAGTTTCGCCATGATGGATAGCTTCATCACCGCTCCTAGCGTTATGGTTCGCTACGCCCCCCAGATATCCTATCGGCGACCGTAAACGAATCTTTACACACTTGCCATACACAACAGCCATGAAACATGGACAATTCGGTAATTATACTCTGACTTTCCAATTTCAACACTGCATGGCTTGACACGTGGCCTGCCATCTTAATACTAGGTTATAGTGGATTTCTCACGCAACACCGTGCTTCAAGGTACGGCAAAACTGTCCCGTTCGGCGGGGCGTTCGAGAGGAGCCAGACCAATGACAACAGCCACTGACAGGGAACAGCGCAAGGCGAAAGTCATCGAAGTGCTGAACAAGGCACGTGCCATGGAGCTTTACGCCATCACACAGTACATGAACCAGCACTACGGTCTCGATAGCATGGACTACGGAGAACTTGCCGCCAACGTGAAGCTCATCGCCATTGACGAGATGCGCCACGCGGAAATGTTCGCCGAACGCATCAAGGAACTGGGCGGCGAACCCACCACCGACCCCGAAGGTGCCATCATCAAGGGGCAGGAAGTACGCATCGTGTTCCCCTTCGATGCAGACCTCGAAGACGACACCATCGATGCCTACAACCAGTTCCTGCTCGTCTGCCGTGAATGTGGCGACAGCGTGAGCATGAAGCTCTTCGAGACCATCATCGATGAAGAGCAGGCCCACTTCAACTACTTCGACAATGTCGGCGGTCACATCAGAACGCTCGGCGACACCTACCTGTCCAAGATTGCCGGGACTTCTGCCTCTACCGGCCCCTCGACCAAGGGCTTTCTCCTGAACAAGGGAGGCTAGCAGGGAGCGAGCGACCTTTCGGTCGACGGGCCGCCTTCACAGGGCACAGGAATGAATGCAGACGCATGACCCTGCTGCCGGGCATCTCCAAGCGGACGGGCCGTCCGCGTACGGGGCACGAGACGTTGCCTCTGGATTCTCCCGGCAAACCGAAAGAGGCCCTTTCCCACCCCATGCAGCCTCTGGCACGACCTTCGTGCCGCTTGATTGACCCTACGACAAAAGCCCTCCATGCACGTCGAGTGCAAGGAGGGCTTTGTTTCGGCTGGATTGCATGGGCCCCGGCCAGCCTCCTGCGCGGTTTCGACAACCGCACAGAGTAGAACCAGATGGCCCCAGATGAAGCACCGATGTCGCTTGGGGCGAGTCCGGAGACCCAGATGACGTGGGACTTCAGGCCACTTCAGCGCATGTCGGGGTCTTTCGCGGCATTACCGAGGATGCAGCCTCAGGCCCCTTCCATCTCTTCAGCGCATTCGCGGCACAGGCCGCACCCCGGAAGCGCCTTCACCCGCGCTTCGGGAATGACCTCGCCGCATTCACGGCAGCAAGGTTTACCGTCAATCCACTCAGGCCCGGGGCCGGAAGCAAGCCTGTTGCGGGCAGCACTTATGGCCGCCTCGCGGTCGCGCGCCTCATAGTCAGAAGCCTGATCGAAAATATCGGCCATGGAACCTCCAGTCATTACGCTTCGATGAGTACCGGGAGCATGTCGTGCTTTCGCCGTTCGTGTCTGGTGACGCGCGAAAGCCGTTCACGATGAAGGCGGGCGAGATACGACGAAAGCGCATGAGACGCAAGAGGCAAAAAGCGCACCCGGCATAACGCAGTCCACGGCATCCCCATTCGCTTTCGTACTGTGCGTTGCGGGCCGGAAGAACAGCGCACGAAAAAAGGGCACCCCAAGGGTGCCCCATCATGATTGCATCGTGTCTAGTAGCGTATCACCCGACGCGCCCCCGCCCACTGACGTTGCCACACTGGTTCGTCAAGCCGGGAAATCTTGACGGTGTCGCCGGGGGAACTGCTGTGGATGAACTTGCCGTCTTCGAGGTAGATGCCCACATGCGATATTCTGCGCTTCTTGCGCTGGAAGAATACAAGATCACCTGTCTGCAACTGAGACTTGTTGATCTTGCGCCCTTCAAGATACTGGCTCTGTGAACTTCTGGGGAGATCGATCCCCATCGTGCTGTACACCCATGAGGTGAACCCGGAGCAGTCGAAGCCCGTACGGGGTTCGGTTCCGCCCCTTCTGTAGCGTGTTCCCAGTTGGCTGAGCGCCAGATTCACAAGCCTGTAGGCGGCGTTTCCGTCGCCGAACTCCATCTGGTTGGCCGGTACGGGGCTCATGCCTCCGGCGATGAGGTCGCTCTCGTCTTCTGTCCCCTCGGCGAGAAGCTCATCCAGCTCGGCGATATCCGCGAGGACATCATCGGCAAGCGTGGCGTCCTCTTCTGCCGCAGCATCGAAGATGGAGGCATCACCGGCATCGTCAGCATCGGCAAGGGATGCAGAGGCAGACACCGCCTTTTCGGGGGAATTGCTCGATGTCGGCTGCCGCACGCAGCCCGTGGAAAGAAAGCAAACGCACAGTGCCAGAAGGCATGACGTGAACAGGCAGGATGATGAGTAGCGCGTCTTCTGCATAGGCGATTCAGGGGCCAAAGGTTGAGCGAACCACGATGTACAAGCCACATGCACTAAGCCTTTCCATTGATGCCAAGACATCTCATTTTTTGCAACCCCTCCCCCTTGCCGACACGGAACGGGCCGGGTATCTGTCTCCTACTGTCGGGCATCGACATACGGAGGGCAACCCCACGTGTCGTCCTGTCGCGCAGCATCGGCACTGCGACCATCCGCCAGCCAGCTGCGCACCCTGTTTTCCGGGCCAATGCATCTTTCCACGCCACAAGGTAGACCCGCACATGCCAGACAATTACGCGAACATTGCTGCACGCCACGGGCTTCTCGGCATCCTCTCCGGGCAGGTCATCTGGAATCTGGTTGAGGACGCGGGAGCCTCTCCCGATGAAGTCGAACAATTCATGGACTGGTATTTCGCATGGCGGGAGCACCTGCTTGAAACGCTCCAGCGCATTGACGAGACCCCTTCGGGCTTTGTGGCTTTCCGTGTCTGCAAGGGGGCGCATGCGTGTGACGCATGTGACGCCCTCGACGGCATCTGTGTGCCGGCGTCGCTGCCCGGCCTGATGGAAAAACTACCACCCTATGCAATCGGATGCCGCTGCCTCCCCGAGTCCTGCGACAGCGTTCCGGCCGACTGCACGCTCACGACGGCACTTCCCGACACGTTGCCCACTCCGCGTCCTTGCTGTCGCTCACTGCCCATCACCGAGATGCTCCACCTCTTCCAGACGACAGGCCGATTCTCCCCTGCTCAAGTCGGGTGATGCGAACGCCCCCACTACGGCTCATGCCGCCCCTTGTGCAGGATGGCTAGCCGGATGATAGCCGGAGACAGGGACGGGAACGCGGGCGCCCCTCCCCCTGGATACCAGAACGTTGCTCCGTACACCCGTTTGAGGTCACAAGGCAGTTCTTCAGCCTCTCAGACCGGACCTTTTCAGAACTACAGCTCTTCCCCGTTGGAAAATGAACCTGTGAGGTCTCCATGGAAATCCTCTCCTACATTCTCTCCATCACCGGCATGGTGCTCACGGCTGGTGCCGTCTTCAATCTCGTCCTGCACCGCAAAGGGCATCCCACAGCCATCTGGCGCTCGCGAAAGATGATCATAGGCGGCATCGCCTGCCTCATCGTCGTCTCCTTACTGCCTGTCGAACGCCAGCCCATGCCAGCAGCACAGCCACAAACCGAGGCCCCCGCCCCATCCATCCCTCTCCAGACACGCGAAAGCGTCCTGAAGGCCGTGGCGTCCATCGAGCATGTTGCCAACGTCACGTGGTCCGCACCGCAACAAGGCCCGCTGGAACTCTCTGTCAGCAGCAAGTCCGACGTTGCCGACGCTTCGGGCATGTCCGAGCGTATCTGCCGGGAACTGGCGGCTCACGGGCTCTCTGGGACGGCTGTGACCATCACGGATGCCAAAGGCACAGCTGAAAGGAACGTCTGCCGCTAGGTCCAGCCCACCCGGGATTTTAGAAGCGGCGCAATGAGCCGCTTCGCGCCATGCCCGGACGCATTGCCCGGACGCATTGCCCGAAGACGTCCACACGGGTATCCTGCGAGGATACGCCAAAACGCGTCCACAAGGCACAATGCCCGTGCAAGGCATCCGCGTGTCCATAGGGAACGGAGCCCACATGCCAAAACTGCCCAAAGTCAGCCTGCCCCGCATCAAGCTGCCAAGCCTGCCCTCAATCCCCTATGACAAGATGCCGGGATGGGTCACCCCGCAGCTTCTCCGGCGCCTGACCGTTGCCCTCGGGGCGTGCGTCTTCACAGGCATCGCAGCTGCTGCAGCATGGCACGGCTATACGGCCTCACAACCCGAATACACGCTTCGGCAGATCGAACAGGCATTGCGTGAGCACGACACGAAACGTCTTGCCGAAGCAGTGGACCGCGACGCACTCACAGGCGGACTGGTACGTGAGCTGACAAAACGGCAGGCCTCTCCAACGGCGAATCCTGTTCCCGATGAGCAGGAACTGACGAAGGCGGCGCTGGCAGTCCTGCTGCAACTGACGACGCCCCCTGCCGAAGCACCCAAGGAAGAATCTCACGCCAGCAGCGGTGCGAGCACGGCGCATGCCAGTGACAGCAACACGCTTCCGCCCCCCCCGCCGATACCGGGCCCTGTGCCCGAAGACCTCGGCCCGCAGATTGCCAGACACGGTTTGAGGCTCTTCGCCCGGGATGGTGAAATCGCCATTGCGGCGACCGAAGTCGCCCATGAGAAGCTAGGGGTCGAGTATCCTCTGCGGCTTGCGATGAGAAAGGGGTTCTGGAAGTGGCGGGTCACTGAAGTTGCCAATGCGGAAGAGCTTCGTGACATCTATGGTCAGCGGGTCGCGGACCTGAAGGCGGCCTATCGGCAGTCGGTAGAGGCCTTCAATGCCCGTACACGCTCCCAGATGGCTTCACGCCTGTCCATTTCTGCCGCCTATGCAGGGCTCGACACCCTGACCGAAGCCAACGACAGGGTGCTCATCCTGCGCGTGGAGGGGCACCTTGGCGAGATGCCTCCCCGCAAGGTGGGGTTCACGTTCCGCATCCTCGATGCCGACGGCAGGCCGGTGCACACGCTGCGCCTCGTCATGGGAACACCCCTTTCGCACGATGGACGGTTCGTCGAATCATGGCCCATCTCGCTGGACATGAGCAGGGCCGAAGCCCGGGCACTGGCACAGGCGAAGACCCCGCTACGTTGCGAGGCAGAAGTGCACATGATGCTGCTCGACAACGGCACCATTCTCCAGGTTCGTGACATGTAAACGACCCGCGGCGCACTGCCCGGTTTTTCACTGGCAAGAACGTGTGGCTATATGAGGCCCCGTCGGGCCCCGGCGCTACTTCGGGGCAGAAGCGGGCGCAAGGCGCGTTCGGAGAATCACCGGCAAAGCGGGAAAAGGCTCACCCGCAATGGTGACAGCCCCAACCGCAAAGCGACGTGACTCCCTGCCGGTGTCAGCGTCGTGGATGCTCGAATGCGGAGGGCACAACCGCCTCGTCAGCGGGAACGCCATTGTGGGACGAACTTGCGCAGAATCTGGTCATAGGTTCCGTCCTGTCGCAGGTGGTCGAGCGCTTTCTGCCACCTTTCGACCTCAACCCATGCCATGTCACGTGAGAACCCGATGTACATCTCGGACCTGAGCAGGTGGATGTCCGTCCGTTCGAACGAATCCATGGAAAGTCCGGGGTAGTTCGCTATCTGGCTGGCTGCCGTAAGTTCCCCCATGGGCACAAGGTCGACACGCCCTTGGGCGAGCTTCCGCAACCCCTGTTCATGGCTGGTGCCGAGGTCAAGATTGGTGAACCCCATCTCCTGCAAACGCAACTGGTAGAAATCGTCACGGACGACCCCGATACGGGATACGGCGCGAGCCTCATCGAGCGTCGCAGCGGCAACGTGGCTACCCGCCTTCTTGTAGAAGTAGTCGTCTTCGACCCAGATGGGACCGACGAACCAGACCTTGTCCTAGCGCTCCATGGTTCTGCCCATGAAGAGGATGGCATGACGCGGTCCACGCAAAAGAAGGCGGTAGGCCCTGCTCCACGCCATGAACGTCACATCCGAAGGCGGCAGTGCCAGCCTCCGTTCTAGTTCGTGGAACAACTCCACGGCAAAACCGCGTGGCTGCCCGTCTACACTGTATGACAGGGGAGCATACTCTTCAGCCAGCACCGTCATCGCCACGGCAGGGCGGGGATATGAGAGTACGGACAAAAGGAACAGGAAACCGAGCAGCCACCCGCAACGCATATCGCCCCCCGACACAAAACCTCAGGCATGAAATAGCCACAGCTATACACACGAATACACGAGTGCATCGCCGCGTGCAACAGGTAAGGGAAGCAGATGGAATGACACGGCTGTCCACCCTCACCGCAGAACGCGTGAAAGGATAGACAGCCTATTGCGGGTCAGCTCAACATCAGTCGGTCACACAGGAGAGCACGCCCCCCTGCGCGAGGCGCTCCATGATGGGGATGCACCTGTCTGCAGGTATGCCGATGGCCTCCGCGATGCCAAGAACATCTGTCTGACCATCGCAATAAGCCAAAGAATCTATGGTGATACGTACGGCGTCACCATAGCCGTTCTTGACCGATGTCGTGGGATAGAGACCGCGCTTGCCGAGTTGCGGTTCACAGAGACAGTTGCATTTGTAGGTCTGATTGCCTTCCATGATGTCGATGCAGCGCAACATCGTCTCGAAAGAATGCTGCAACCCTTCGGGAGAGATGACGGAAAGGTCATCAAGGGATGTGTGGTATTCGGGGTAGCGTCTGTACAGACTTCTTGCAAACGGAATAACGGGCAGGTCAACACCGGGGCTGTTGTACTGCCGCTCATCACTCGCCCTGTCGAGAAAGGTATAGCGGCTGTAACCCGGATGGTAGGCGTCGAGTACGTGTCGCAACACCCTGTCTGCGAGAGTGTTGCCTCGACGTGATGGCAGGTACGAGTAGTCGCGGTCGTCACCCACGCAACTGAGTACGAACCCGGCGATGACAGTACGCTTGAGTTCTTCAAGATGTCTGCTCAGATAGTAGATGGTACCGATGGTCTCCGGCACCAGAATGAGACGGTACGTCAGCCTGTTTTCACGCGACCGCAACAGCCGTGCAAGGGCCGCCAGCAGCACGGGACCGGAAAGTTCGTTATTGGCCATGGAAGGGTGACAGACATAGCTTGTCAGCAGCACCGTCTTTTCTGAACGCCCCGGGATGACGACATCACCGTAGGTCATGAATCCGGGCGCAAGCGTGCTGTCGATGACCACACGGTAGTTGCCGGGGCGCAACGCCATACGCTCGTTGTGGCTGAGACAGAACCCCCATGTACGGCGGTAGTAGGATGTCACATAGGGGATGGCATCGGGCTGTTCTTCGAGCGAATGAAGATGCTGCTGGAGTTCATCAAGAGAGAGTGTGACATCCACAGGCTCGGAATAACCGACGACGTGCAGGTTGTTGCGGGCGAAATCGATGACCTTGTTCCCGTTCTCATCCATGACGAATGCTGAACGGATGTTCCATTCATCCGGGACATTCCAGTCGAAGCATGCAGTTCCTGAAGGAATCTCATGCAACCCGAGCCCACCCATGACATTTCCAAGGTAGTCCAGCGTCGTTCGGACACCATCTCCGGTGAGACTTCTGCACACCGGAAACAGATCACACGCCCACTTGTACATATCCTGGCCGGGATTCGAACCTGTCACTACTTGCACCTCTTGCATCGTATGGGCATCCGTCATGAGAACAACGTCAACTGGCCCTCTGAAGGCTACAGCGCGACCTTTCCATCACGGAAACACCATTACAGCAGCCAACCGACAGGCTTCTACGCCAAGCCGTTTCGCGCTGCAATCGGTGAATGATGTCTTTTTCATGAATATTACATCATACAGCATCCCCCCCTTGCCTCACCGGGTGAAGAGCGGTTATCCATCTCCCACCGACGCCACCGGGTCCGACTACGCGTGGCCTTTCAGCCAGCGTTCAATGCCCGCCCGCCATCACCTTCTGCACGGGAAAGCTCCAGCGCATGAACAGACATCTCCGCTCTCTCGGGTCGTTCGTCGTTCTCTGCATTTTCGCCGGTGCCGCATGGCTGCTCTACCACGAAGTTCGCAAATACCATCTTGCCGACATCCGACAAAGCATTGAACTCATTCCCGACCTGAGGCTTCTTGCCTCTTTCGGGCTCATGATCGTCAACTACCTCATCCTCGTGGGCTATGACGCCCTTGCGCTCAAGGCCATAGGGAGACCGCTGCCTCTCGGGAAGACGGCGCTGGTATCGTTCGTGGGCTGCGCATGCAGCTACAATTTCGGCGCACTGCTGGGCGGCAGTTCCGTCCGCTACCGCTTCTATTCGGCGTGGGGTTTCACCATCCCCGATGTCGTGCGGCTTGTGCTCATGCTGGCGGTCACCTTCTGGGTGGGCGCCCTCGGGCTGGCGGGGCTATCATTCGTCATCGAACCATTGCCACTCCCACCGGGGCTTGGTCTGCCCATAGATGACGTGCGCCCTCTCGGTTTTGCCCTGCTTGCGGCGACGACAGGCTATCTTCTTCTGACATTCTTCGTTCGCAAGCCCCTGCATTTTTTTGGCAGGGAGTTCGCGCTCCCCTGTCCGAAAATCGCCTTCGCGCAGACACTGACGGCATGCGCCGACCTTGTGGCCGCCGCGGGCTGCCTCTACATGCTGATGCCGAGCGACCTCGGACTCGACTTTCTCACGTTTCTCGCCGTGTATCTGCTGGCCACAGTCGTGGTGGTCCTCACCCACGTTCCCGGCGGGGCGGGAGTCTTCGAACTTGTCATCCTCAGCCTTTCACAGACAACACACCCTCAGGCCGTCATCGCGGCACTTCTGGCGTTCCGGGTCATCTACTACCTGCTGCCGCTCCTGTTCGCGGCGCTTCTGCTGGCGGGCTACGAAGTGCAGGTACGGCGCCATCAGGCTGAAAAGGCCTTTCGTGACGCAGGACGCTGGATGTGGGTACTCTCCCATATCCTGCTTTCGTATGTGACATTCGCGGCAGGTGTCATCCTGCTGCTTTCCGGCAGCATTCCCCCGAACAAGCTGCTCATCGCCCAGTCGCCCCTTGTCGTTCCGCCTGCAGTGCAGGAGGCCGCCCACATTCTTGGAAGCATGGCCGGGGCCGGACTTTTGCTGCTCTCACGCGGTATCGAGCGCCGCCTTGCGTCGGTATGGAAGGTCGTCGTCACCCTGCTGCTTACGGGCATGGTGTGCGCCCTGCTCAAGGGCTTCGACTGGCACGAGGCTGTACTCCTGTCGTTTGCCCTTGCAGGACTTCTGGGCTCACGCCGTCGGTTCTACCGGAAGTCTTCGCTCATCCGGGAAGAATATCCGCTTCGCTGGTTCTTCGCCTCCGCCGCCGTCATCGGTTGCGCTGGCGCGGTCGCACTCTTTGCCTTCGGCGATGCCGGTACAGGCATGAGGGGCCTATGGGAAGCCATCAGTGACGATGCCGGTGCTGCGCGTGCGGTGCGTGGCATCGCCGCCGCCTGTGCCGTCATGGTTGCCTTCACCCTGCGCCGACTGTTGCTACCGCTGCATAAGCAGTAGCCCCCTCCTCCCGCTGTCTTCTTGGCGATGAGGCCCGCCCCGCTTCGCTGAAGCAGGCATACGGCGACTCGGCCCACCGGGAGTAACGCCAAAAGGCGAGTGCCCCCGCAGGAGACACTCGCCTTTTGGCTTGTTGATTCAGGCAAATCCGGCACCGTCAAGAGGCAGTCGTCACGACGACAGCCAACGGAGAATGCATAGCCACGGCATGTCAGGGCTTGCAAGACCTGAACAGGGACACCGAGTGCACCCGTTCCACAGGGTGCCGGGAGTACGTCACAAGACGAGGGTGGCCTACGCTCGTGCCGTGTCTGCGCCCAGCCAGAGGGAGCTCATGCCATATGCGACAGACGCACCTCGTCGCATCCATCGTGCTCGGCGAGCAACACATCCACCTGCTCCGTACGCGAGGTAGGAACGACCTTGCCGACATAGTCGGCATGGATGGGCAACTCACGATGGCCTCGGTCGATGAGCACGAGAAGCTCGACGCGCCGCGGTCTGCCATAATCGAGAAGGGCTTCGAGTGCCGCCCGAATGGTGCGTCCTGTGAAGAGCACATCGTCGACCAGCAGCACATCGCGCCCTTCAAGGTCGCACGGCATCGACGACTGACCTATGGCGGGCTTGCCTGATAGGGTCGTCCAGTCATCGCGGTAGAGATTGATGTCGAGAGCACCTTCTGGAGGCGCACAACCGAGACGGTCGGCCAGCACCTTGCCAAGGCGCCCGGCAATGTCGACACCACGCCGCCGTATGCCCACAAGCATCAGAGAGGAGCAGTCGCCATGCCGTTCGAGGACCTGATAGGCGAGGCGTTCGATGGTACGCCCCATGGCGTCGTGGTCGAGGATAACAGTGGATTGCATAGTCCTGCACCTGTGTTGACTATAGTGTAACGGACTCTGTACGATAGCCTCTTTCAAGCAGCAGGAAAAGCCCCGGCAACACATGGCAATTCGGGCTGGTCTCTGCTATCGGTTCAACGTGCGGCAACGCCGCAGGGAGAGAACCATGATCACCATCGAAGAATCGGCAAGGGCCATCCTCGACGAGTACTTCACAGAAAACGAAGTGCGCCCCATCCGCGTCTACGTCTCCACGAGGTCGTACCACGGCCCCCGCCTTGCCCTCGCCCCTGACGAAGCCAGCGACCACGACCGTCACTACCCGTGTGGCCCCTACATGTTCATCATCAGCGAGAGACTTGAGAAGCAGGTCGGAGACATCATCATCCGGGGCAAATGCTCGGGTTTTGAGGTCATTCCGCAGCGCCCCTTCCCCGTGCGTCGAGACGCCACCCCTGAAAATCATTGATACAACTGATTGCTCGGCAGTTCATCCATTGACAAAGACGGGAGCCGCACTTAACTCTGGCTTTCCGTATACCAACCGTGGAGGATTGCATGTTCGAGCTTACTGATAACGCCCGCAAGGAGCTTGAAGCCTACTTTGCGGACAAGCAGAAGACCCCCATTCGCGTCTATCTCGCCCCCGGCGGCTGAAGCGGCCCCCGGCTGGCATTGGCTCTGGATGAGCCGAACGAGAGCGACAATGTTTTCAAGGAAGGCGACTTCACCTTCTGCGTGAATAGCGATCTGCTGAGCCAGATTGAATCTGTCCGCATCGACCTCACCTACATGGGTTTCCAGGTCGAACCCGGAAAGCCGCTTGCAGGCGGCGGTGGAAGCTGCGGCGGATGCGGCAGCTCAAGCAGCTGCTGCTCGTAGATATCCCGGACAACAGAACGCGGCCTCCCCAACGGGAGGCCGCGACATTCGTGAGTACGCATGGTCTTCAAGGAATCGGTCATACTCGCCATCAAACTCGCGCGCAAACAGCAGCGCGAACTCGTCGTGGGACGTCAGGAAGGACGATGGGAAATCATGCCCCTTGACGACTCGCGCTCCGACCAGTTGTCGCCCAGCCTGATTGTCACGGGCGACGGCATCAAATATCCTGAAGACGAAGACCTCTTCGCACGTCTTGTCGCTGAAGGGGCTTGATCACACTTCGGTCCCGACCACAGCCGCCAACTTACCCGCGGCATGCGATGTCTCTCCCATCTGGACGCTGGCAGGCATTGCCCGTACTGCTGACGGCAATGCCAGTATTTCGAAAGCGATACACCGTTATCCTGCATGCACCGCATCGAGCCTGCCAGAAGGCTCCCTTGCTGCCGCCACACCGCAGAGGCTGGTGCTCTTTCTGCGTGAACGGTCCCCACTTTTGTTCTTACTTGCCCGACGATAAGGGACAAGACGTGTCGAGAAGCCCTCTGCGGGCATAGTGCAGCCGTACCTTCCCGCAGATGTCGTGGCCTTTCTGCGGGGCGTAAGGTTCAAGCCTTCCCCTTGCCCCGGCACGTTGAAGGACAGTCGATGCACGAGTGGCCACCCTGCCATACGCCAAAGTCGGATGACAAAAGAAAAGGCCACGCCTGATGGCGCGGCCTTTTATCAATCATATGCCCTACGGCTAGACCTTCTTCTTGAGCCACGGCATCATGCCGCGCAGTTCACCACCGACCTTCTCGATCTGGTGTTCTGCTTCGAGACGACGGGTGGCCTTGAAGCCGGGGTATCCGGCCTTGGCCTCAAGGATGAAGTTACGCGCGAACGTACCGTCCTGGATGTCGCGCAGAACCTTCTTCATCTCCTTCTTCGTCTCTTCGGTGACGATGCGCTTGCCGGTGACGTAATCGCCGTATTCGGCGGTGTCACTGATGGAGTAGCGCATCCGCTCAAGGCCGCCCTCGTAGATGAGGTCGACGATGAGCTTCACTTCGTGCAGGCACTCGAAATAGGCGATCTCCGGCTGGTAGCCCGCTTCCACGAGCGTCTCGAAACCTGCCTTGATGAGCGACGAGAGACCACCGCAAAGAACGGCCTGTTCGCCGAAAAGGTCGGTCTCGGTCTCTTCGCGGAAGGTGGTCTCGATGACACCGGAGCGGCTGCCGCCCACGCCCTTGGCGTAGGCGAGGGCCTTCTCCATGGCCTTGCCCGTGGCATCCTGATGCACCGCCACGAGGCAGGGCACGCCGCCACCTTCGGTGTAGGTACGACGCACGAGATGGCCGGGGCCCTTGGGGGCGATCATGAACACGTCCACGTCCTTGGGCGGCTCGATCTGACCGAAGTGGATGTTGAAACCATGCGCGAACAGCAAGGCGTCTCCCGCCTTGAGATTGGGCTTGATCTCCGCTTCGTAGACGGCGGCCTGTACCTGGTCGGGGAGTAGGATCATGATGAGGTCGGCCTTGGCGGCGGCTTCGGCGGCAGATACGGGTTCGAAGCCGTGTTCCTTGGCGAGCGCATAGTTGGCGCCGCCGGGACGCTGACCGACGATGACGCTGATGCCGGAGTCGCGCAGGTTCTGGGCATGCGCGTGACCCTGGCTGCCGTAACCGATGATGGCGACGGTCTTGCCCTTCAGGGCCTCCAGATTCGCATCCTTCTCGTAATAGACCTTCATCTCTACTCCCTGCCGCGCACGCGCGCGGCTCCCTCGATGTTGTGTCGGGGTTGCATATTATGAAAAAACCCCGCTTCCACCCCTTCCGGGGCTCGGAAACGGGGAGCCGACCGGGTGGTTGCTAGATTTCGGGCTGCATGGAACGGCGTAGGGCTACGGTGCCCGTGCGCGCAACTTCCTTGATGCCGAACTTCTGCAAGAGGCTGATGATCGCCTCTATCTTGCCATGGTCGCCCGTTGCCTCGAGGGTCAGGTCATTCAGGCTTACATCCACGACCTTGCATCTGAAGATGTCGGCGATGCGCAGCACTTCTGCGCGCCGCGTATCTTCTGCCTGCACCTTCACGATAACCATCTCACGCTCTACGGTGGCAAGCCCCTCGAAGTCAACCACCTTGATGACGGTGACCAGCTTTCGAAGCTGTTTGACTATCTGTTCCTTGACCTGCTCGTCGCCTCTGGTCGAGATGGTCATGAGCGACACCCCACGGTCGAGCGTGGGGGCGACGTTGAGCGATTCGATATTGAAGCCGCGACCGCTGAAAAGCCCCGCCACGCGGGAGAGCACACCGGGTTCGTTTTCGACGAGGACGGAAAGGACGTGACGCACGAAAGCCTCCTACACCAGCAGCATTTCATCGAGCGCCGCGCCTGCGGGCACCATGGGGTAGACATTCTCCTCACGTTCGACGCGGACATCGATGATGGCCGGATGCGGCGACGCAAGGGCCTCGCGCAGGGTGGATTCAAGGCTTTCCACCTCGGTGATGCGATAGCCTTCAGCCCCGTAGGCTTCGGCCAGCTTCACGAAATCAGGCTGCGCATCCATGCATGTGGAACAGTAGTTGCGCTGGTAGAAAAGCTCCTGCCACTGGCGCACCATGCCCAGATAGCCATTGTTGAGGATGAGTATCTTCACCGGCAGCTTGTTGCATACCGCCGTGGCGAGTTCCTGGATGTTCATCTGGATGGAACCGTCTCCCGCCACGTCGACGACAAGCTTGTCCGGAAAGGCGAACTGCGCCCCTATGGCCGCGGGAAAACCGTACCCCATGGTACCGAGTCCACCCGAGGTGATGAGCGTACGCGGCTTGCGGAAAGTGTAGAACTGCGCCGTCCACATCTGGTTCTGCCCCACCTCCGTGGTGATGATGGCGTCACCGCGAGTGATGGCGAAAAGCTGTTCGATGACCTGCTGGGGCTTGATGCCCCCCTCGCGCGAAAAGCCGAGCGGCTGTTCGACACGCCACGAGGCAAGCTGCTCGAGCCAGCGCGCATGGGCCGCCCCCCAGTCCTTCTCCTCAAGGCGCGGCACGAGTATCTCGCGTATGTTGGCGAGCGACTGCCGGCAATCGCCCACGACCGGAATGCCCACCTGAACATTCTTGCGGATGGACGTCGGGTCGATGTCGATGTGGATGATGCGTGCCTTCGAGGCGAAGGCTGACAGGCGCCCCGTCACGCGGTCGTCGAAACGCGCCCCCACCGCCACGATGAGGTCGGCATTGTTGACGGCCTTGTTGGCGGCATAGGTGCCGTGCATCCCCAGCATCCCAAGCCACAGGGGGTCATCGCCCGGAAAGGCGCCAAGCCCCATGAGCGTTGAAGCCACGGGAATACGCAAGGTGCGCGCAAACCAGCCGAGTTCCTCGCTGGCGTCGGACATGACCACGCCGCCGCCTACGAAAAGCAGAGGGCGTTCGGCCTCGAAGAAGGCGTCGGCAGCCCTGCGAATCTGGTTGAGGTTGGGCTTGTACGTCGGGTTGTAGCTTCGCATGGACACGTCTTCAGGCCAGACGAACTCCGTCTTCGCCTGCATGACGTCCTTGGGAAGGTCGACAAGAACGGGGCCCGGCCTGCCCGTACGGGCAAGGTAGAAGGCCTGACGCACGACCGTTGCGAGTTCCTTCACGTCGCGCACGAGATAGTTGTGCTTGGTGCACGGACGCGTGATACCCACGATGTCCACTTCCTGGAAGGCGTCATTGCCGATGAGCGGCGTTGGCACCTGCCCGGTAAGGATGACCACCGGGATGGAGTCGCTATAGGCTGTGGCGATACCGGTGACGGTGTTGGTGGCACCGGGACCGGATGTCACGAGGCAGACGCCCACCTTGCCCGAGGCTCTGGCGTAACCGTCTGCCGCATGGACCGCTGCCTGCTCATGGCGCACCAGCACGTGGTGCAATTCGGGGTGGCGGGGAATCTCGTCATAGATGTCGATGACAGCCCCGCCGGGGTAGCCGAAGAAGACGTCCACGCCTTCCTTCTTGAGACATTCGAGCAGGATCTGGGCCCCGTTCAGTTGCATTTAGACCTCCGTGGCTCTGTACCTTTCAAGCATCGACAGCAGGCGTGTCTTGCCGTCGAGCTTCTGCTTCTTGAGTTCCTTGACGGTCTTCTCCTCGACAGGGGTCAGATACGCCTTGGATTCGAGCTTCGCGAGCTGCTTTTCAAAGAGAACGTGGTCCTCCCACAGGGCCTTCAGTTCGGTGTCCTGCGCTGCATACTTCTCTACCAAGCGAAGTTCGTGCTGTTCCATGGGAACTCATCTCCTGGAGGCTAGAGGTTGCGTTCTTGCATTGTCTCATACAGCGAAGCCCAGTCCGGCTCCGCGTCCGATTCGATGACAACCCTCTTTCTGCGACTTGTCTGCCCGGATGCGACCGACACCCTTGCCGGTCTGACTCCGAGCAACGAAGCCATATATCTTTCAAGCCCTCTATTCGCCTTGTTGTCAACTGCCGGGGCACTGAGACGCACCCGCAGCCTGCCGTCCGCCACTCCCGCAAGGCCGTCCTTCTTCGCGCCGGGCTGCACCCAGACGAGCAAGGCCCAGCGGCCGTCACCCATGGCCTCGACGTAGGCGGGGCGGTCAGCCATTCTCACCCCTGCCCCGGGCGGCTGCCCGTGCTGCCGCGGCATCAAGGGCGGCATCCTCACGGGCGCTCATGTCGAGAAGCGAAAGATGCTGCTCGACCACGGCCCTCACCCGCATCTCGAACTGGGCCTTGAGCTTGCGGGCAGAGGCTATCTCCTCTTCGAGGCGTGCGAGGCGAAGATTACCCTGATTGAGCAGATTCTCCGCCTTGGCGTGGGCCGCATCGATGATGAGCTGCGCCTCTCGCTGTGCCCCCGCCTTGATTTCCGCGCTCATCTTCTGCGTGGTCATCAGGGTGTCGCGAAGTGCCGTCTCCCGCTCACGAAACTCGGCAAGCCGCGCCTCGAGGTCGGAGACACGCGCAGCAAGCGCAGCCTTGTCCTCGCTGAGGGTGCCCACGGTGTCGGCCACCTCCTGAACGAAGCGGTCGACCTCTGCCGTGTCATACCCCCGCAGGGAGCGCGCGAACCGCTGGTTGAGGATGTCGATGCGACTGACGGCCATGCCCGCTCCTAGTAGAGTCTCACGGCAAGCTGGTACAGCGACTGCACGAGCACCGAATTGATGATCTGAATGCCGAGAAGCACCACCAGCGGCGACAGGTCGAGTCCGCCCACATAGGTGAAGGGCAGCCATTTGCGCACACGGTAGAATACGGGTTCGGTGAGATTGCGAACCACGCGCACCACGGGATTATAGGGATCGGGGTTCACCCACGACAGTACCGCTGCGGCGATGATGACCCAGAAATAGAGATTCAGGATGGCGTCGAGGATTTTGGCGATGCCTACGACGATATTGGCGACGACGAACATGTATCCTCCAGACTTGGGGTACCCGGAGTGTGGAGTACCCGTTGTGGCGATATTTCCATTGGTCGGCCTCCGGAATCAAGCGAAAACTTCCGGGGCCTCGGCCCTCAGTCGCAGTCGCGCGCGAGCACTCCTCGCAGCGTCTGCGAAAGCGACCAGTAGTCCGTGACATGCACCTGTGCCGTCAGGGTCGGGCTACGGTACGCCCAGAAGGGCACACCGGCTGCGCGTGCCGTCTCCTCGTCGAGGCGTGTGTCGCCGATGAAGACGATGCTCGACGGGGCGACCCCCCACGAACGGAGGATGACATGCAGTCCTTCGGGGTGGGGTTTGGCACGCACACGCCCTGCCGTCATGACCGGAAAGAAGAAGTCCGTCATGCCGAAATGGTCTAGGACGTACTCCATGGAGTCTGTCCTGTTGGTATGCACGGCAAGCTTCACGCCCGCATCACGCAGCCACCACAGCGTCTCGCGCAGTCCCGGTTCAGGCTCGAGAAGCGGCAGGATGTGCTGCCGATAGCGGATGCGCGACCGTGCCTCCGGCAGCCTGTCGCGGTAGTCCGTCGGCACGATGTGGTTGAGCGACTCACCCACGGTGTGCATGTGCACGTAGTCCTCTTGCGAAGGCGTCATGCGCGGCAGACCCAGCGCATCAAGCAGGAGGTTGTAGTAATGGATGTTCGAGGCGCGCGAATCGAACAGGACACCATCGCAATCGAAGACGATGCCCCGTATCCCCTCGGGGAAATGCCTGTCGAGGCCGTACCTGATGCCTTGCATGACTCCCCCGCTAGGCCCCGGTCTGACAGGCGGCGCACCCGATGAACAGTGCCTCGCGGTCAAGCCACGGACGCTCGGCCTGCGGCCCCGAAAGCCCTAGAGCCTGCCACAGGGGAACGCACGCCTGCACCAGTTTGGGCGCGAGTGCGGCATCGAGCCCCTCGAAGCGGCGCAGCGTCTCGACCGAGACAGGCTCGAAAACGACCCCGGCGTCACCCAGGGCGGCAAGCATGACATGGTCGCAGGTGAAGAGCGCCGCGTCTTCCGGCAGGAAGCAGGCCATATTGTCGAGCACCACCCGCCATGAGGGACGCAGCACGTCCATGCCGCTACCGGGCAGGTCGGGAGTGAAGGCGTCGAGTGCGGGCAGGTCGATGTCGTCATCGCCGTCCTCTACGCCGATGACCTGCGCCAGACCTTTGCGCCCATCGGCAAAGCGGGCCTGAAGCGCATCCAGTTCACGGGCACGTTCCTCAAGATAGGAGGCGAGAAGCAATGTCTTCTGCGCGTTGCGAAGCCTCTCTCCGGGCAACGCTTCACCGGCGGAGGACGCGGCTTCGGACTCGCCCGTATCGGCGAAGCGAGCCAGGGCCCTCGATTCGGCGCGTCGCGCCGCGACGGCTTGCGAGTCATCGGCGGCGGCAGTCAGGGCGTACAGGTCGCCTTCACGCCCCACAGAAAGACCGTATTCGAGCAGGTCGCGCAGGCAGGCACGGGCCTCTGCCGGTGTGTAGGGCAATCCGTCGGGGAGCAACTCTCCGGCAACGGGCCTGTCCGCCAGGCCGACGGAAAGGAACTGCACAACCTGCGGCAGACATGCCGGGGCACTCTCGCGGTGGAGGTGCGGGACATAGACGAGTCGTCGAGTATGGGTCTTCAGCATGACATCCCTGGGTTATCCGTTTCACCCGTCTCCGGGGGTGTCTGCGCGTCGGAAGCGTTCGCACACACCCTCGCAAGGGGGCAGCAGCAAAAGGCATATCCCGTCGCGGAAGCGGATGCAATCGACCAGAACATCGTGCATTCCGCCTTCCGCATCGGGCAGGTCTCCGTCCGCGGCGTCATCCGCGCCTTCATCACCCTGCGCCTCGTAGTTGCCGCACAGGGCTCCCACGGGCGGAAAACGCTCCATACGGCGCGCCCACAGGCCCGCAACCTCTTCCGGCGGCAGGTCGAACACGTCGACCCGTTCGATGAAGCCGTCATAGTAGCCGAGCAGCCGCTGCTCTTCAGGGCAGCGCCACGCATCGTGAAGGCCGGGGTTGAGCATCTCGTCGTAGGCGCAACGCCCCGTCAGCCAGAAGCGACATGCGACTCCCGGCAGGCGCGTCACCTTCGCCGTCACGCCGTCTCCAGTTCGTAGTCCCAGCAACGCATGCCGCCATCGAGCACGTAGAGGGCCGTGGCACCAAGCCCGAAGAGCTTGCATGCGACACTCCACGCGGCGTCGGACGTCCGGCTGACGAGTACGATGGGCGTGAAGCGCGGCACTTCGTCCTGCAAACGCTTGGCAAGCTGCGGCAGGGGGATGTTGTAGGCCCCGGGAATGTGGCCGTTGCGCCATTCGGGCATGGCACGCAGGTCGAGCAGAAAGAACTCGGCCCCTGCCTCGCGGGAGGCACGCAGTTCATCGGCGGTGATGCCGTAGAAGCGCCCTTCCATCTTGTTGGCGAGAATGCCAGCCACCTTGCGCACGACTGTGCCCACAGGGCCGGGGCAGTCGGATGCGGCAAGCTCGTCCACCGTTGCAGAACGGCCCACTGCGAAAGAAAGCAAAGGCGCAAGCAGGTCGAGCGATTCGCCCGTCCCGGTGGCCTGATACCCGATCACCTGACGCGAAACCTTATCGGCCACCAGCTTGAGCAGTCCGCCATCCTCAAGGGGCAACAGGGCGAATTCGCCCTCCAGCCCACGGCGCACCGCTTCTTCGAGGGTGACACCGGCACGGCTCACGGCAAAGCCGGGGCCTTCGGCGTGCACCAACCCTGTGCAGGGAGGCATGGTCGTCGTGGCGTCGCCCGCGAGATGGTCGGCCAGACCGCGTGCAAGCCCCGCAAGGTCGTGCTCACCCACGTGGAGAGGTGCCGAACCGCAGCCACAAGCCATGGCGACACCGGTTCCGATGAGGTACACGCCCTCCTCCACGGTGGCGAGGTTGCCGTCGACCTCGATACGCCCGTGGGCGTCGAGTGTGATACCCTCCTGCGCGACGACGGGATGCTGCACGACAGTGGGCGCCGTCCAGATGAAGACATCGCCCTCCACGCGCAGGTCGTTGCCGCCTTCGAGGGCAGCCACCAGCGCAGCCACTCCGCCGTGTTCGTCAGGCCGCGCCCCCATGCGTTCCATGGGCACGTGACTCCAGTCGTGGACTTCGACGCCGCCGTTGGCAGCCAGACGCTCGACCATGCGCCACGTGTCACCGTCAAGGATATCGGGGCCCACATCGCCGAGGCGCAGCCATACGGGCACCTGTCCGGAACGGGCCACAAGGCGCAGGGCCTCCATGGCAGCCTGCCCCTGCCCGACAACGACGACGCGCACCTCGGCAGTGGTGGAGAGCATGGCATCGAGCGTAGCGGCACCTTCACCCGGCCAGCCGATGACGTTGGGCGCACCGCGCAAGACCCTGGGGATGCGCGGCTGTGCCTGCACTTCGAGCACCAGCACATTGTAGCGGATGGGCAGGCTGCCACGGCTGGATGTGGGCAACACGACGCGAGCGTCGAAATCGACACTCAGGTCCGAAGCCTCTACCACACCCACCTCACGCGAACGAAGAAGTTCGGCGACGGCGTGTCGTTCGGCCCGTGCCTTGTAAAAAACACCGTCCTTCACCGACTCCTGTCCGGACTCCACCGCGGGAACGATGATGTTGACCTCGGAGGAAGGATCCTTGCGCTTCAGGCGTGTAGCCACCTTGGCCGCCGCCAGACTGCTGCCGACTATGATAACGCGCCGCATATGATTCTCCTGTTTCCCCGTGTTACGGGGGCCTTGCCTGCTCCGCGTCGCCTTGACCTGTCGTTGGGCGCTGTGTATAGCCAGCGACAAGACACAACGCGGAGGCATGCCATGTTCGGTATCGGTTTTCAGGAACTGCTGGTCGTCCTCGTCCTCGTCCTGCTCGTCTTCGGAGCCAACAAGCTCCCGGAGATCGGGGGGGGGCTTGGCCGGGCCATCCGTAACTTCAAGCGGGCCGCGTCGGAACCAGACGAGATTGACGTCACCCCGACCGACAAGAAAGACAAGAACGACGACAAGCAGGCCTAACTGCCGCGTCAGACGTTTACAACAGAGAATCCCGGCAAGACCGGGATTCTCTGTTTACGCCCCTAGGGCGCAGAAATCTCGAAGCGCAGCTTGCGCGGGGTGGCGTATTCGGCCAGCCGACGCTCAAGTTCCGCCCTGTCCACAAGCTGAACCCGCCAGACACCCGCCATTCCGTCAGGACGCATGGAGACTTCGGCCAGTGCAGCCCCGGTCAGGGCCCTGTCCCAGTCACGCAAGGTCTTGTCGAAGACCTCGGTACCATCAGGGGTGAGCCAGCCCCAGACCCGCACGATGGCCTCCTGCGTGCCGGATGCCGTAGCGGGCATGGTGCGCCGTGCCAGATAGTCGGGCCAGAGTCTGGCCCATACCTCTTCGGCTGTGGCGCCAGATGCGGACGAAGCCACGCCAGCGTCGTCAAGAGTACCATACCAGCCCTTGCCGGACGGCTTGATGACGCAACGCAGGGACGCCCCGGGCCGGGTGACGATGCCCGCCACCAGTTGCAGCCGCTTCACGCGGGCCTGCGAATCGGCATCGCCAGACACCTGAAGATTGCAGGGAATCTCGGAATCGGTCGTGTAGTAGATGCCCGCCTGCTTCAACCTTTCCTTGAGATGCTCCCGGTTGAGGTCGACCTCGACCGACATCCGGTAGCCGCCCCCCTCGACCTGTGTCATGCCCTCTTCATGGTAAGAGCGCACGAATTCGCTGGAAGAGGCAGCAAGATACTCCTGCAGGGCGACACGGCGGGCTTCGGGCAGCGTGACCCGAAGGATGTCGAGCGACTCGTCCACGGCGGCAAGGGCGAACGCCTCGCCCAGCGCCTGTGCGCGGGTCTTCACGGGGCCGGAATCCTGCCAGCCCACATCGACGCGGCGGGCCTCGCACACGTCAGGGGCGATGAACGACAGGGTGCAGGCGCAGACGAACGCCGCGCCGAACATGTTCAAAAGATGACGAAAACGCATCGGCATATGCTCCGCTTGAAATCGGGACTTCGGCAATGACTACCGGATTTTGCCCCGGAGCGCCAGCGGCAGGCCCGCTGCCGGATGCCAGCCGGAAGTGGCGCCCAAGCGCCGCACGACCCTGCAAAGACACTGGAAAGGAAAGACCGCAACCGATGCCGTCAGTCGTCGAGGGCCGACACCGCAGCCGTCAGATGGTCAAGCCAGATGTCGACGAACCCCTCGTACTCCGCCGTACCACGCAGCACGGGAATACAGCGAAGCCCTGCCGCCTCAAGCCGCGACTTCCACGATTCCGGGTCGGTGCCTGCCATGTCCTCTGTGGCATGACGCCCCACCACAGAAAGCAGGGGCATGAGCCATACCCCTTTCACCCCGCCCTGCTGCAACTCGGGAAGGATGTGGTCGAGTGTGCGTGAACCGCCCATGGTGCCGATGTGCACATGCGGGTCGACACGTCGCACCAGCGCCGCAAGGGCTTCGTAGCTGGATTCGGCAGGATGCCGCGTTCCGTGCCCCATGAAGACCACGGCCTCGTCGGGCTTGCGTCCGGCAGGCAGATGCGCCAGCAGCGCTGCGGCAGAGCGTTCCATGTCACCGCTTCCGGCAAGGAGGGGGGCACCCACGGTGGCAGCGGTGAAGCCATCGTCCCTGCGCATGGCCTCCACATCAGCCACGAGGTCGCCGTATTCGGCACCGGGAATGATGTGCAGCGACTGCACGGCCACATGCGTGTATTTCTCGAACCACATCTTCTGCAGGGCCTTGAGTACCGAATCGGTCTTCTTGCGGGCTGCTGCGAGACGCCTGCGCATGATCACGGACGTGAAGGCCCATCGAACCGGAACCCCCGGAAACCGTTCGCGTACGCGCTCGTCGAAAAGACGCAACGTCGATTCGCCCTGCCTGTTGCCCGAACCGAACGCGGCGAGAAGTATACCCTTTTTGGTCATGGGAAGATGCTGTTGCGGTTTCAGTGAATCGAGGCTACCCCAACGGGGCGGAACCATAGCAAGCCCTGCCGGCAAACCGTGCGGGCAAACGCGCGGGCAAGTCCGCGGCCTGATTGTACAGGCTATCTACCATCTTCACACTCTGCAAGTAATTTCTGCACCATGCGCACCCTCGCGCACATTGACCGGCGGTATGCATGGCTGTAGAATCATCGCTCATCACACCCATGCATCAGGAGTTTTCATGCGTCTTCTCGTCACCGGCGGCTGCGGCTTCATCGGCACCAATTTCATCCGGCACGTGCTCGCCGTCCGCCCTGAAGTCTCGGTCGTCAACTTCGACAAGCTCACCTACGCGGGCAACCCCGCCAACCTCACCGACATCGAAGGTGAACACGGCGACAACCGCTACCGTTTCGAACATGGCGACATCGCCGACGCCGGACGAGTGCGCGACATTCTCGAACGCCATGCCATAGACGCCATCGTCAACTTCGCCGCCGAGACCCATGTCGACCGTTCCATCAACGACTCGACGCCCTTCATCACGACCAACGTGCTGGGCACGCAAGTCCTGCTTCAGGCGGCCCTCGACAGGGGAATACCCCGTTTCGTCCACATATCCACAGACGAAGTCTATGGGACCCTCGGCCCTGAAGGACTGTTCAGGGAAGACACCCCCCTTGCGCCCAACAGCCCCTACTCCGCCTCGAAGGCGGGGGCAGACCTCATGGTGCGCGCCTTTCACGAGACCTACGGCCTCGACACCGTGACCACCCGCTGTTCCAACAACTACGGGCCCTACCAGTTTCCCGAGAAGCTCATTCCGCTCATGTACCGCAAGGCGACAGCGGGCGAACCGCTACCCGTATACGGCGACGGCGGCAATGTCCGCGACTGGATACATGTCGAAGACCATTGCCGGGGCGTATTGCTGGCACTGGAGAAGGGACGCCCCGGCGGCATCTACAACTTCGGAGGTGCGTCCGAGAGGACGAACCTCGAGGTCGTACGGCTGATACTGAAGCTGACGGGGCGCACCGAAGAGCTCATCCGATTCGTGAAGGACAGACCGGGGCACGACAGGCGCTACGCCATGGACTTCACCCTTGCTGCCCGTGAACTTGGCTACGCCCCTGAACACAGCTTCGAAAACGGCCTTGCTGCCACCGTAGACTGGTACCGCGCCAACGATGCGTGGCTTGCCAGTGTGGAATCCGGAGCGTACAGGGAATTCATGGACCGCTGGTATGGAGACAGACGATGACCGCGCGGCCGCGTGCGGTCGTACTGGGGGGACGCACCGGGCTTCTGGGGCAGTCCCTCGTGCTTGCGTTGCGAAACGGCGGCTGGGATGCCGTGCCCGTCGGACGCGACGATGTCGACGTCCTTGACGCAGAACGCCTGGCCGACTTCATCGACAAGGCTTCGCCACAAACGGTCTTCAACACCGTGGCGTGGACGCAGGTCGACCTTGCAGAAGAGCATGAGCAGGAAGCCGCCCAACTGAACCGGGCGCTGCCCGCCTCTCTTGGACGCATCGTTCGTGGTACCGGCATGCACCTTGTGCATCTGAGCACCGACTTCGTGTTCAACGGACGCAAGACGACGCCCTACACCACCGACGACACCCCCGACCCGGCTTCAGTCTACGGGGCGACCAAACTGGCTGGCGAAACCGCCCTTCTGTCCATCGCCCCCGACAACTGCTGCGTCGTCCGCACCGCATGGCTGTTCGGTCCCGGCAGACGCAACTTCGTTCAGACCATTCTGGGACTGTGCGCCGCCAAGGACGACATACAGGTGGTGCACGACCAGACGGGGTCGCCGACCTACACGGTGGACCTTGCCGCCGGTTGTGTACGCCTTGCCGAATTGCGGGCAACGGGTCTTTTCCATGTGGTCAACGCAGGGCAGGCAAGCTGGTGCGAACTGGCCTCCGAAGCCGTGCATCTGGCGGGCCTGCACTGCAAGGTGCACGCCATCACTTCCAAGGACTGGCCTCAGAAGGCCGCCCGCCCTGCCTACTCCGTACTCGACACGTCACGTTTCACAGAAGTCACCGGCATCGTCCCCCGCCCATGGCCACAGGCCTTGCGGGACTACATCTACAAGGATTGCATCCCCTCCGGGAACTGACCCGCGGCAACGCCGCACCCCCGTGCCATGCCCCTGCCCCCGCTTCTCTCCCGTGTTCTCGGCGCGGCGACCGGTTCGTTCCGTGACGCCATCCATGTGAGCCTTGGCCTGTTCAGGGTCATGGTACCCATCATCATCGCGGTCAAGATACTGGCTGAGCTCGACCTCATCCGCTACCTCGCACTGCCCCTCGAACCCGTGATGCGCCTTGTGGGTCTGCCGCCGGACCTCGGCCTTGCATGGGCCACCGGCATGGCTGTCAACATCTACAGCGGGCTGCTGGTGTTCGCCTCGTTGATGACCTCCATGGAACCGCTTTCCGGCGCACAGGCGACCGTGTTCGCCACCATGATGCTCATCGCCCACAGCCTGCCTGTCGAAGGGCGCATCGCGCAGCAATGCGGCGTACGCATGATGCCGCAACTCGCCATCCGCATCGTCTGCGCCATCGTCTGCGGCTTCGTCCTGCACAGGGTGTACTCCGCCACAGGCTGGCTTGCCGACCCTGCCACCATGCTGTGGGAACCCCGCCGTGTCGAACCGGGGCTGGTGCCGTGGGGGCTGAACGAACTGCGCAACCTCTTCTCGCTGTTCTGGGTCATCGTCGCGCTGATGCTGTTCAAGCGGGCCCTCGACCATTTCGACGTCACCCCGCTGCTCAACGCCGCGCTGCGCCCCGTACTGCGCCTGCTGGGCATCGGCCCCAACGCCGCCACCATCACCGTGGTGGGCATGTGCATGGGCATCATCTACGGCAGCGGCCTCATCATCCGCGAAGTGAACAAGGGAACGCTCGACAGACACGACGTCTTCTGTTCCATCACCCTCATGGGACTCGCCCACGCGCTCATCGAAGACACCCTGCTGATGGTGCTCATCGGCGGGGACATCAGCGCGACATTGGGCGGCAGGCTGCTCTTCGCCCTTCTCTTCGTGGCGGTCATCGGGCGTCTCACCCCACGCCGGACGTCTCCCGCAGCGGCCAGGAGCGCGTGACATGCCCCCTTCCATCTGGATCAATACCGGTGAACTTTCGGGCGACATGCACGGGGCCGCCCTGCTTGAGGCCCTGCGCGCCCTCGCCCCGGACCTCTCGTGCACCGGCATGGGTGGCCCCTATCTGCGGGCGGCGGGGCAACAGGCCATGCTGCGCGTGGAAGACCTCTCGGTGATGGGCATCACCGAGGTCATCGCCTACCTGCCGCGCATATTCTCCATGCTGCGTGACATACGCGCCGAACTCGCCCGTACCCGCCCTGACGCCGTCGTGCTCATCGATGCCCCGGAATTCAACTTCCGTGTGGCGAAGGCGGCGACCGACCTCGGCATCCCCGTCTACTACTATATCAGCCCCAAGATATGGGCGTGGCGCACCGGAAGGGTGCAGTTCATCAAACGTCATGTGCGGCGCATGCTCTCCATCCTGCCCTTCGAGGTGGATTTCTACCGCCGCCACGGCATGGAGGTCGACTATGTGGGAAACCCGCTGGTCGACATGGTGGATTGGCCCGCACTTGCCGCCATCGCCCCCGTCGAGGGGCGCATCGGCCTCATGCCAGGCAGCCGTCGCAAGGAAGTGGAGTCGCTGATGCCTGCATTCGGCGACGCGGCGCGGCTCATGCTCGAACACCGTCCCGGTCTCGAATTCCACTGCATGCGCGCCCCCTCCACCACGGAAGCGGCCCTGCGCGCCCTATGGGCACAGGACATCCCCCT
>Ga0302253_1000547_pt1 | contig 29773 bp, 21 predicted proteins | sample AAG_RA_Trp_MG_FD_193537 | JGI IMG/M metagenome (GOLD analysis project Ga0302253, IMG submission 193537) | Enriched activated sludge microbial communities from anaerobic digester in WTTP, New Holstein, Wisconsin, United States - AAG_RA_Trp | ecosystem: Engineered > Bioreactor > Anaerobic >...
CCGCGGATTCGCTCGTCTTGTCACGGGCTAACGTCATCATCGACCATTCCTGTTCTTTCAGCTTTTCAATCCGCATACCCATGGCACCCGATGCCTGAATGCGCCGCAGAGCCGTACCGAGTCGGTAGAATTCCGGATCGGCGCCTCGCGCCCTTGCTCCCGCAGCGAAACGGTTTTGTACGCCATTGATGGAACTTACCATCATGCGCAGAACAGCATCAGCCGCCCACCCCGACTGCATGAGCGACAGCACGACACCGGGAGAAATCGGCGTCATCAGGCTACGGGTGAAGCGCTGGCCGAGAAGCGGGCTGTAGGTGATCGTGGGCTTGTCCGTGTAGCGGGTAAGACCTCCCAGAGCCTGGTCACCTGCACGGTCCAAATTCCACCACCAGCTTGCAGTCAGATTGACCTGTGTTTCCACGCCATAGGAATTGGTGATCGAAGACACATCGAGAAATACCGGCGTGTCGCCATACCGAATCTTAACCAGGTTCAGCAGCAACTGGCGCTGCCATGACTGGGTAATCGCCTGATCGTAGTTGATCCTGTCGCGCCCAATCGTTCCCGGGCCCATACTGGCGCATCCGGAGAAAAGTGTGCAGAATAGACTCACCAGTATAACGGTCACATGTTTGTATTCTTGTAGAGTTTTCATCCCCGCATTCCTTTCATCGATCAACGCTACGAAAGATTTCCTGTTTCGCGTCTGCCTGAATTCCGTATTAAATCTTTTTCATGCGACCGGTGTCCGGAAGGGTTTACACCGTATTGGTCTGCGGAAACGCCTTGGAAGGAGTGCGTTTCAGTTGCCATCGCAAACTTGGCATCAGCGCCATTCAGCGCACGCCGACCCTGTTCACGGGCCCGCCCAAGTTCGCAGGCGCTACGCCCGGGCCCGGCGCCACTCCAGGGCCCGGCGCGCCGACTCCCACGCCGGGGGCAACACCGACTCCCGGCGCACCCACACCCGGAGTGACCGCCCTGACGGTGGTACGTCGGGCCACACCGGCATAACTGACCGGCGTCGCCGGTCTACCAACGACCGCTTCGGCAACGGCTACCAGACCAGAATGCGAAATCGGCCCGATTTCGACACTCCAGGTCAGACCCACAAACACCAAGCCAATGATGAATATGCATCTCCCTATGACATGTCTCATGGTTTTTCTCCTTTCAATTCACTCTGCGGCAATTCATCGAGTCCGATGAGCGCATCGGGGCTAAGTTTCTTCGCGTCTGCCGGCGGGGTAAATGCGAAGGCCTCCCCTTTCGTCGTGACGCCTGTTTTCCAGCTCTTGATGCGGAGCGTGTATTGCGGTGCGTTGTTCAATGTCTTGCTGGTAATAACCAGTTTGCGCGGAATGGGTGTCTTGCCCACCTCCAGCCAGAGCTGCCAGTCCGTGTCGAAGTTGCGAAACGCAAGGTGCTCGCATTCCCGGCCGTCAATGACACCCCGCCCTATATACTTGGATTCCATGATTCCCGCCGCGAGCGCTTCGTAAGCATTCGTCAGGAGAAGATCGGCACCGGGCAAAGCAACACCATGACCTTCCCTCAGGGCTTCTATCAGTTGATCCACCGTTCCTGGAGCATCGAACTGCGCAAAGCCGTTGATGTGTTTCCCGTATACACTGACGGTCTTTCCATCGAAGAACAGCTCTACATCGGCATAACCGCCCACCCGGTGAGCGCGCAGCTTATCCGGGCGGTTGAGCAGGACCTCACCGGAGTTGGTGAACTGAATTTTTTCCAGTTGCGGTGTAATGATCTCGATATCGCTGTCAAATGAAAGCTCGATGGTTTTCTGACTACCGACATAGTCCGTCATGGCCTTGAGGAATGACGTGGCAGCGTTTTCCTCCGCATGTGCGAATGGCCGTTCCACGACAAGCGACACCACAAAAAATAAAGCGAAGCTGAGCAACACAAGATTTCGTCTTATGCCTTTTTTCTCATTTTTTGTTTTCATCATTTCAATCTCCCAGTTTTGTTAAAGCGCTGATCATTGCTTTGTCATGCTCGGCACTTTTGAAATATTAGTCGGATCAACCGTTGGAATCACGGCCATCCCTTCAGGAATTACGATGGTCATCTTGCATTGATTTATCAAAGTCTTCTCCCTTCTTTATTCAGCTTAGCCGGATGGCGTCAGCCCGGAGCAGCCTCCATAAACGCCTGAAACTCAGTCCGGAGGGATGAGCGCCTCCGCCCACCATGCGGGAGGCGGTACCTCGAAGGGTGTAAAGACCGTGAGCTGCTTGCCAGGGATCGGCGGCAACTGGTCGGACACCTTGGCCTGGCGAGAGACCACGGCTTCCCTGGTGATGTTGATGACCGTCAGGTCCTGGGTCTGGAGGACAGGGCCGTTATACACCTCACCAAGCTCTGCGAAGATCATGGCGACCACCTGGGGAGATAAAAGCGTGTGCCAGAGACCGGCCAGACGCGGCTTCGCGAGATTGAACACTTTACCGGCGGCCCGTGGTGAAGTATGGGCGGCATTGAGGGCGATTGTCGCCCGCTCGATGGAAAGTCCCGACGCGGCCGCAAGCGCCGCCGCCGGCGGGAAGCATTCGTGGATCAGCACGTCGACGCCCTCACAGGCGCGTACGAGCGGCCAGGACGGACGGGCGTCTCCGGAGAAACCTAACGACAGACCGGCGAAATCGAGGCGATAACCGACAGCCCCGCCAATGCAGTGGACCACAGGAAACGACGTCACCTTCACGCCGTTCGCCTCGTAAACGACCTGGGTCTTGCTGAAGTCGGACTCGGTTCCTACAATTCTCATGCTGTCCGGGTTGATCGGACCATTTCCCGCTGCTGTATCCCAAGCCAGCGCTTCCTCGATTGCCTCGACAAAGTGTTTCGTGCCCAAGCGGGGCTCGGTACCGCTTGGCCCCCACACATAGACCGGTCCATCGGCCCGACCGACCTTGGACAAACTGCCGCTGAGCGTCAGCAGGTCACCCATGTGGTCAGCGTGCAGATGGGTTATGAACACCTTGTTGAGTGCGTTTACGGGAAGCTTCAGGCTTGCGTAATTTGCGATGGCGCCGGTCCCCAGGTCGAAAACCAGGAGGTCGCGCTCGGGATTGCCGACTTCGACCAGGATGCCGGCCGATGCCTGGGCACGGGTCGGCCACGGATTGCCGCTGCCGAGCACCGTCACGCGCAGCTCTCCGTCCTCGATCGGTTCCTCACCCGGGATGAAGACTTCAGCGTACTTCCGCCTGGGCGTTCCGACAATCGGCGTTTGAGTTAATGCTTTCGTACCGCCCGCAAAAGCCAGTTTCGGTAATGCCGTGGATTCGTTGTTGTTCATCCCGTTCAACTCCTGTGAAAATGTGGAATGGCATCCGCCAGCCCCTGCGGGCTGCCGGTATGGGGTCAACCTATTGCCTTGCCATCGCCATACGGATGGCATCCTCGGCTTTCACCAGATGCGCCGAGTTCTCCGCCGCATCGGCAATCGCAATCTGCACGCCCTTGACCTGGCCGTTGAAGGCGTTGCCACGCGGTCCGTAGTCCGGCGAGACCGGTGCACCGCTGTCTTCTCCGACATCGCAGCCGTCATCAGCGGAGAAGACCATTGCCAGGGTTGCCCCGATCTCTCCCTCGCCGACCTGCTTGCCGTCGGTATAAAGCGTCACCTTACCGCCCTTGCCAAGACCGCCGCCGGCGTAGGCGAACTCCATGCGGACCTGGTGCTCGCCCGCCGGAATCTGCGTGGTTCCCTCAACGAAGTAATACTTGAAGCCACCCCAGTTGTAACAGTACTTAAGCTTGCCGTTCTTTGCATAGAGGCTCCAGCCGCCGATGTTGGCACCCTGGGAGATTATGACACCCTCAGCACCCCCGTCCGGAACGATAATCTGGGCGGTGATGGAGTGTGATTTATTCTTGATGTTGAGGATGCAGTTCTCAGAAAGGCGTCCCATACCTCCGAATAAAAGCTGGGTGTTCCCTTTGATGAGCGTCGGCCTGCCCGCCATATCGGGGTTGAGTCTCTCCAGCCCCCGGTCATCGAGGGGCAGAACCTTGTAACGTGTCGCTTCAATCATCCAGAGACGCTGAAGCTCATGCAGCTTCTCCGGCATCTGCTTGGAAAGGTCGTGCGCCTGGCTCCAGTCACTGTTTGTGTCGTAGAGCTCCCAGACATCATCGTCGAAAGCCGGGGGATTAGCCGTAATCCACGGCGTACTGTGTTTTGTCACCGCAGTCCAACCTTTGTGGTAGATGCCACGGTTGCCGAGCATCTCGAAGTACTGCGTTACGTGCCGCTCCGCAGCCTTGGCATCATCAAACGAGTAGATCATGCTCGTACCCTCAATGGGGTCCTGCTGGACGCCGTTCACGGAAGCCGGCTCAGGCAGCCCCGCCGCTTCGAGGATCGTCGGGGCCACATCGATGACATGGCTGAACTGGTTGCGGATCTCGCCCTTCGCCTTGATGCCTTTGGGCCAGTGGACGACCGTGCCGTTGCGTGTGCCGCCCCAGTGCGAGGCGACCTGCTTGGTCCACTGATAGGGCGTGTCCATCGCGTGCGCCCAGCCCACGGCGTAGTGGTTAAACGACTCAGGTCCGCCGAGTTTGTCAAGGTGCGCCGTCAGGTACTCGGGAGTCTCCATGGCCACCAGGCCGTTGAAGTAGCTCCCCTCATTGAAGCATCCATTGAGCGTCCCTTCACCGGAGGCGCCATTGTCGCCGATTATGTAGAAGATGAGCGTATCTTCAAGGATGCCAAGCTTTTCGATTCCGTCCACCAGCCGTCCCACATGGTGGTCCGTGTACTCCATAAAGCCTGCGTAGACCTCCATCTCCCGGCTCAACACGGGCTTGAACGCCTCCGGCATCTCATCCCATGCCGGGATTTCCTTGGGGCGCGCTGAGAGCTGACAGTCCTGAGGGATGACTCCGAGCTTCTTCTGCCGGTCAATGATCTCTTCGCGCAGTTTGTCCCAGCCCTGGTCGAACCTGCCCTTGTACTTGTCGGCCCACGCCTTGGGCACGTGGTGAGGGGCATGGGTGGCGCCGGGCGCGAAGTAGACGAAAAAGGGCTTGTCAGGTGCGAGTGCTTTCTGCTGGCCGATCCACCCGATAGCCTTGTCGGTCATATCCTCGACAAGATGGTAGCCTTGTTCAGGGGTTTTTGCCGGTTCGATTGGAATGGTGCCCTCGTAGAGTGACGGGTACCACTGGTTTGCCTCGCCCCCGATGAAGCCGTAGAAGTACTCGAAGCCGCCACCGCCTGTGGGCCAGGCGTCGAATGGGCCGGCGGGACTCGTCTGCCAGACCGGTACCTCGTGGCACTTACCGAACTGCGCCGTCGAGTAGCCGTTTAGCACCAGCGTTCGGGCCAACGGGGACATCGAGTTGGGAAGAACGGAGCAGTAGCCCGGCGCGCCGGTCGCAAGCTCGGTAATGGTGCCCATTCCGGCTGAATGATGGTTGCGGCCGGTCAGGAGCGCCTGACGCGTGGGTGCGCAAAGTGCGGTGGTATGGAAACGGTTGTACTTGAGGCCGTTAGCTGCAAGCTTCTCCGCTGTCGGCGTCCGGCAGGGTCCGCCGAAAGCACTGGACGAACCAAACCCTGCGTCATCGATCAGGACGATCAGGACGTTTGGTGCGCCCTCCGGCGGGCGCAGATCCTCGATTGGTGTTATCTTGGAGTCCGGATCTTTCGCGTCGTAGGCGATGAACTGGGGTCGCTGGACGTTCGGCATCGGCAGATGCGAACGGTGTTTCTTGTCTTGTGTGCTCATTCTATCTATTCCTCCTGAATAATCGATCAAGTTTGACTACACATCCATTCTGCCGCAATAATTCTGCGTTCCTCTCACACCAAAAAAATATTCGCGACCATGGTGATGAGAAGGTAAACTCCTAACAGAATTACAATCCCGGCCACAATCAAATAAGGATTCCGATAAAGCCCCTCCGATTTTCCCATTCGCTTAAGTCCCCGGATATAATCCAACATGATAAAAACCAGGGGGATAACACCGGCCAGAAGCAGAAGAATCCCGATATTCCGGGGTGTCTGATCCTTGATTATTATCACCCCGGGTTGTGCTTTAACCAGAGAATCCAGCACCTTGTATATGGTGAAACCAAACCCGATGAAGGAAATCGACGTCCGTACCCAGGCCAATATGGTCCGGTCGGCGGCCATCAGCGTCCTTTCGAGGGCCAATCTGTCGCTCAGTTTCAATTCTTCGGGCTTAATTGCATCTTGCTCCATGGAAATGTCCCTCCTCCCAATGCCACGTTCTGCTACTTGCTCGCCGCCTCCACCTTCTTCCAGGTCTTATCGGGATCGAATTGCTTCATGGCATCCGCATACTTGGCGGTATCCTTGCCCAAGTTTTTCTGGTAAACGATGCCGTCGTGATTCACGATAAAGGTCATGACGCCGGAGTTCCCATAAATTGCCGGATAGGCGACCAGGGCAAAACCGCCGATCATCTTCCCTCTGATTACATATTCATAAGCTCCACCTTCTGCGTTTTTGCCCTGCGCCTTCAAGGCACGGTAATAATAGCCATGGTAAGGCAGACCCGAACCGGTCGCATTCTTTCCGCTGTAGCCTTCTTTTCTGGCCTCCGCCAGGACAGGACCGATGGGACTCGGTGCCTCGCCTTCCTTTGATTCCCAGTAAAGGCCGTTTTTCTTTCCCGGGTCGCTCATAAGCTTCTCGGCGTATTCGGGAACCCCGTCTCCATCGATATCCATCATGGCATATTCACGCTGAGCATCGACAATAGCCAGGCAGGTCTCGATGGTGCTTAGTTCATTCTCCCCGATGCGGCGGTTCAGAATCTCCTCTTTGCCTTTGGCCGTATCAAAGAACCATGTGCTGCCCCGCTTGACCACGGGGATCGGGAACGGCCATTCGTCGTTTCCCAACAGCAGGTTCATGCTGTCCTTGCCGGCAAGGAGACGGCTCTTTTCCTCATATTTGGTGAGAAAACGTTTTCTTCCCTGCTGGTCTGCGACAGGATCACCGGATGAAATGATATCCTTTCCTTCCTCACCAAAGATCGATAGAAGTGCCTTGTCATCGTTGGTCTTGATGGCTGCGATGAGTGATTGCACGGCCTCATCGGCCGAAGTGTATGATTTCGGCTTGGCCTGAACAGAGGCTGCCTCTGCCTGCACAAAGATCGCAAGAATCAGGGTAATAAAACTGATCTTCACAATGAACCGCATTGCCGTATCTTTCAATCTGATCCTGTATTTCATATTCTGCTCCTCCAAGAATCTGAGTACGATTGTCAAAAACCGGACATTATCTGCGGCCGCCACGGGATCCGCCACCGAAACCTCCACCACGGGACCCGCCACCAAAACCTCCGCTACTCGTCATGCTCTGCCGGCTTGATTTTCCACGGCTGCTAAAATCCGATACGGATTTACCCCGGTCCATACCCTGAAATGCGTTCCCACCGGACCGATCGCCGACGGAACTTCCCTTGCTCTTACTGCCCCGGAACTGGTCGGCGCCGCCTTTCGCTAAATCCTGTCTGCCCTGTTCGGTACGACCCCGGTATGCGTTACGTGATTTTACTTCGTTTGTATTTAACCCTTTATTATATCTCTGAGCAGTGGACTGATCACGGTAAGCGACCCCTTTGCGGTGGCTTGCATTATGCTGCCATTTTCCCTGCCCTTTGCCCTGATATTGCTGGGCATATTTCCCGCGGTTGATGTTGTTGTTGATATTAATATTCCGGTTGACATCGATATCCACATCACCGCCACGCCAGTTGCAGTGACCCCAGGCATAACCCCAGGCAGCACCGACCGCCACACCTGCAGCAAATGCAAATGCCGGACGTGTCGCTACATACCCGGGAGGATAGTAAGCGGGTGGCGGATAATAGACAGGGGGAGGGTAAGCGGGGTACCACCAGGTGCCGTACACGATAGTCGGGTTGTAGGTCGGCACGTAAATAACCTGGGGACTGGCAGACTCAATGATGATGTACTCCTTTTCCACTTTGACCGTTTGCTCTTTGCTGCTTTTCAGGTTTCCCTCTTTCTGGGCCTTGGCTCGCAATCTTTGGACCGTTGCCATGACATCTTCCTGCTGGGCGAGAAAAGCATCTCCCAAACGCTGCGTCCATTCCAGTTTCTCGTTCATCATGTCCAGCACCTGGGGAAAATTCACGAGGGATTTGATGCTGGGATCCCAGGGCTGTGCTTCAAGGGCTTTGGCCAGGGCGTCACCCTTCAGATTCTTGTTCTGCTGCACCCAGCGTTGAGCCTGCACCACCTCCAGCGGGTAGGTGGCAGCCATCAGTATCTGAGAAAGCAGTGAATCGGGATAAAGGGCGATCGGCGCCAGCATCTGGTCGAGCTCTTCCTGTTTGAAGACCGGTTTCCCGGCTGCCTCCTGCGCAAAGATGCAGGGGGGGATTATCAGGAGCAGAATGAGTAACAGGGTTACCATCCTCATCAAATTCTTGTTCTTCATCGCGCCTCCTTTTGTGCTTGTTATGCATCATTCAGTCAACAATTAACCTTTTTAGCTCCTTAGTTTCTCTTTTAACGGGGTTTTCTTGCCTGTTCCACAGTCTCGATGCCGGATGTGCTCGATATGGTGTCAAACCGGATCTCAGGCTTTTCCAACGCACTCTCCATGACAATGAGGACTTGACGGTATTCATCGGACCGGAGGTATTCCGCCAGATCTTCATCGTTTAACCACTTTCCCTCGAACATAATGATATTGCTGTCTACGGTATCTGTGTAGACGCGACAATCGAGACAACCACGTTGAATTTTGCTCACTTCGGCTACTTTCTTGAGGATATGCACTGCTTCAGCGAAGTTCTGGTCGGAAAAAGCAATTCTTACTGTGTTGAGAATCATGGACAAGCCTCCGGTTTACATGCATTTGAATGAACATTGATATAGAGGGGCGATTCTTTTACCTGTCGATATTTTAGGTACCGAATTATTTATGGACACGACCAACACTTTGCGAAATGGGTGCCATTTCGCATGCCTGTTCGGTAATGCAGTTAAGTATAGAATTATATAATATTATATTTAATAAAACAGGGTTAGGTGGAGTGCTGTCATGGTGGGGACATGACGATATTTCGTCATTATGTCTTTATATCGACATTAAGGTTTGGATTGATCGATTCCCAATTTCTTCATCTTCGAATACAGGGTCGATCGCTTGAGGCCAAGAATTTCGGCAGCGCCCCCTATGCCGGCAACCCGTCCACCGGTTTTCGCCAGGGTGCTTAAGATGTGCTGGCGCTCCGCATCCTGAAAAGTTCCGTTTGCGATTTCATGGGAAGGTTCCGCTAAAGGCAGGGGTATGGTAAGAATTTTTCCTTTGCAGATAATCATCGCATGTTCCACAACGTTCTTCAACTCCCGGACATTCCCCGGCCATGAATATGACTTGAGAATTTCCATGTTTTTTTGCGGGATGCTGTCAATCTCTTTGCCCATCCTGTCCTGAAAGTCTCTGACAAAAAACCAGACCAGACGCGGGATGTCTTCCGGTCGCTTTCGGAGCGGCGGAATCTCAATGGGGAATACGTTCAAACGATAGTAGAGATCTTTCCGGAATTTTCCCTCTTTGGCGTCCTGTGCAAGGGGCCGATTGGTGGCGGCGATGACGCGCACATTTACATTTCTAGCCGTTGTCGATCCCAATCGCTCGAATTTTCCTTCTTTCAGGACACGGAGCAGTTTTCCCTGCAAATCAAAAGGCAGTTCCCCGATCTCATCGAGAAAAAGAGTCGCGCCATCGGCAATCTCAAACCGCCCCGCCATTTTTGTCATGGCGCCCGTGTAAGCGCCTGCTTCCCGGCCGAAAAGCTCGCTCTCGATCAGGGTGGGCGGCAGGGAGGCGCAGTTGATGGTCACCATGGCGCGATCTTTTCGGTTGCTCAACCGGTGAATGTTGCGGGCGATCAGTTCCTTCCCCGTACCGGTTTCTCCCAGGATCAGAACCGTGGAATCAGTCCCGGCCACCTGTTCGACCTGACTCAGGACAAATTTTATCGCGGAACTATCCCCCACGATATCTCCATGCTGGGACAGGAGTGTGATCTCCTCCTGCAGATAAAGGTTTTCCTGCTCCAACTGAGCCTTTAATTTTTTGATCTCGTCCAATTGCTGTCGCAACTGGTTTTCCATTCCTTTGATTTCGGTAATGTCCTGGCCGAATACCGATATCCCGAACACGCTGTTTTCGGATTTGAGGACATTGAGGTTCAGTCGCAGCGTCCGGTTTCCTGAATAAACCAGATACTCCGTTATGAACGACCCTTCAGCCAGCGCCCGCCGATAGAATGAATGCCAAATCTTGATGTATTTCGCATCAGGGAATAGATCTTCGGGACGCATCCCCGCTTCGATCCGAATCCCGCGTTGACGAAGGAAATATTCAAAAAGACCCCGGTTGAAGGTGAGCAGACCAAAGCGCTCCGGATCAACCGACCAGATCATGTCGGATGTGCTGTTGACCAAAGCATCGAGCAAGGCGTTCGCCTGGCCGAGATGCAATTCGATCTCTTTGCGCTCGGTTATGTCGAGCGACAAGCCCAGCATACGTTCCGGATCTCCAGATGATTTCGGCAACTTCTGTCCGCGGGAGGCCATCCATCTGATGCTGCCGTCAGGAAGGACAATCCGGTAATCGCTATAAAGGAATTCTCCTGAACGGAGTGCATGCTGCACCACTTGATCAACCCGGTCTCGATCATCGGGATGGATCACCGTAAGGTAGCGCTCATAGTAAATCTCTTCATCCGGGGCAAAATGAAACAGCTCCCGTCCTTTTGGCGAAACCCAGACCTGTCGGGTATGGACATCCATGATCCAGAGGCCTGCCCCCACGACTTCCGTGGTCATGCTCAGGCGAATGTTGCTTTCATACAATGCCATATCGGTCTGTTTGCGCAAGATCGCATTCGTGAACGTCTGGGCGACCAGTTGAAGACGTTTGACCAGCGTTTCCGGCCACGTGCGCTCCGCCAGCATGGTGTTGAAGGACAATGCCCCAATAGGTTGACTTCCCCCAATTGACAATGGGAAAGTCAATACGGACTTGATCCCGAAGTGGCGCAAGGTCTCCTGGTCCTGAGCCGCTTCCGCCGGGAGAGCATCCACGGAGGAAACGTTAATGATCCGGCCGGCCTCCAGCTCTTTCTTGCACCAGGGAAAGTACTCATGGCCATACATCGGGTCGGGACGTTGCGGGCCGCCAAGGGGGCGATACAGATGCGTCAATGTGGCAATGCCTGGAGTTTCCACCGACCACTGCCAGAGTCCCGCAAGATCCAGCCCCAGGTATTCGCATATGCGGCGCTGGGCATCTTCTATTGCGGCGTCAACCTGATCAGCAGCCAGGTTAACAAAGCGTCCCGAGATCTCCACAAGGAGCCGCTCGAAACGGAGCCCTTCTTCCAATTGCAACGTGTCCTGCCTGCGTTTCAGGGCATTGACGAAAACGCCACCCAGCAGTCGTAATCGAGGCACAAATTCCTCCGGCCAAACACGTTCACGCTTGACCGAATTGATGGCAACTATGTAATCAACGGATTCACCGAGCATAATTGGTATATTGATGTTGGATAGGATGCCCCAGGCATTCCAGGTTTGCTTGTCCAGATTTGCTGCTTCCGGGACATCACCAAGCTTTGAAAATGACAGAACTTCCCGTTTCAGGATCAGTTTTTCATAGGCCCAGGGATGCATGGAGATGGAAAGAGTCGTCCCGACCGGAACGGAAGGCACGTTATTCACGTTGACAGCGTGGGTGATCGTCCATGATTCTTTGTCCCGAAAAACCTGGAGCAAAGCGAAGCGATCGACCTTGAAGAATTTCAGGACCTTCTTCATGGCATCATGAATTTCGTGATCAACCCGATCAGCAGGCAAATTGACAAATCTTGCGGAAAGTGAAGAGAGCAACTCCTCGAAATGCAATCGTTCCGTCAGAGACTGCTCAGCCAGTTTCCGCCTTTTGATTTCGACATACAATTGTTTCTTGGTCTCGGTTTGTCTTTGCACAACAACACGGCCCATCATCGTCTGAGCACCTCCCTGGTCGTCGTAGCGCTGTCTGATCGGCAATCACTTCTCAAAAGGAATGATACATACATCCCTCCTCGCTTTCTTCTAAGCGAAGCGTTCCGATTCATGCAATAAGCGAATGCCTTTCGAATATTTCGGGAATTTTTTTGTATGCATGTCGGTTCTGAGTTCATCACTGATCGCCTTTCCGGTTATATCGGTATGAAAGAGCAACGCTCTGCTTCAGAATGCCTGGGATGACCGTGTTTTTTTACCTGTTATTTTTTAAGATAATGTTGTGCGAGAAGCAAGCGGAATGTATCAGATGAGGAGAGAGCCAATACTTGTCCCTCCCTCGTTGAAAAAGAAAGAATGCTTTCTCATTTAACAGCATGCTCATAAAATTGTATAATATAGATGTTTTGGTCTATTTCTTGCGTAACGATAAGCGTTTTTGCACCCTTTTTAAGCACCGGAGCATGAATAACCATTAACGGGCAGGAGGAAAAGCGATGTCGTCAAGTCAGGCAAGATATAAAATCGGGGACAAGGCTGAAATGACCAAAATATTCAGTGATGCGGACATCATAAAATACGCTCAAGCCTCGGGAGACTCCAACCCCATTCATTGCGATGGAGATTATGCCGTAATTACGGGATTCAAGGGTGGGATTGTACACGGCATTTTGGTTGCGGGATTAATATCCGCTGTACTGGGAACGAAACTTCCGGGCATGGGAACGATTTATGTCTCGCAAAATTTGAAATTCATAAAGCCGGTTTTTATTAATGATTCGGTCACCGCACGTGTTGAAATCACAAATATTGATGAGAATAAAAAAAGATTGACCTTATCAACCTATTGCTTCACGGGCGACGGCAATCTGGTCATCACAGGTGAAGCCGTGGTCATCCCGCCGAACAAACTTCTATAAAAATCGATTCATTTCCAAAATACCCCCGAGAAACCCGGCAAATCTGCCCGATGCAAAGTGTGTGGTGGGATTTTCAAGAAAGCCGGCGTTTCCCGTTTGACACATCTTCCTCCGAGACACATATTGCAAAATGCAATAACAAATTTGTGTACATGAAAATCTGGCTGCGAACCGCGCTGATCAGGAGGCATTAAAAGTTTCGCCGAGCAGCATCTCCAGGCGCGTGGAAAAAATAACGATCCGCTTCCAGCTTTCCGGAATGATTTCCTGAGCATGGGCGATGTTGTTGCGCAGCGTTTCCAGCTCATGAACAGCATTGAGCGCCGCTTGCTTCGAGGGAATCCCATTTTTGTAAAGAATCTCCAGAACCCGGGGAATCTTCAACATCAGTCGCGCCCGGTCGGCAAACTGGAGACAATCCAGCAGATCGGTCGTGTTGTTGCATCGCTGCCTCTCATGCAAAAGTGACTCGGCCTTGGCGAGACGACCGGGTGAAATATGCTCACACCAAGATTGTCCGGGAAAATACATCCGAATCCCCCAGGTCATCATCATTTCGAAGATGGTAATCATCCCGAAGAGGAACATGCGAACCGGCGGCTTCTCCAGATCGCTCAGGGTGACGATGGCCCCTACCTCCCCCAGCACCTTCACGAAACATCGCTTTCGATATGCCATTAACTGGATCACATGCCGTAGCGTTTCCGTTTCGGTTACACAGTCCTCAGGAGAAAAAGGACGCCGGTAGTTATCCAGCGGCCCCTCGGCAAGTTCATCCCGGCAGGCATAGCCGCAAACGATGCCATTCCGGCGTAAGCCGACGCAATCGAAACCCTTTTGTTCAAGGAAAGCCTGCACAGACATGGCTGACTGCTCTACGTCGAACGAAGCCAGCGGCTCAGCAATATCCATGACCGAAAATCCCTCTTCAAATAGACGTTTTAAACGTTTCTGATTGGCCGGACTGTTCCAATGCATTTTATAGACCTGGGGGGACATGATGTTTGAAGTGACGAAATACTAAAACAAGCCTTCTTTGCTGTCAATGGATGATCATTTACCCGTCCAGGATATCGCGTATTTTTTGAAGCAAAGCCTGTAAAGACAGAGGTTTGGGAATGAAATCAAATACTTTATCCTCAATCCCTTTGGCGAGGATAACATCCTCGGTGTAACCGCTCGTAAAAAGGACTTTAATTTCCGGATTTTTCATTTGTAATGCTTCATAAACTTCCCGTCCGTTCTTTTTCGGCATCACCGAGTCAAGAATCAGCAGCTTGACATCCGGGTTGTTCCGATAGAGGGTGATGGCCTCTTCGCCGTCCACCGCTTCAATGACCCGGTAGCCGTAACGACTGAGGGCGTCGCGCATGAATTGCATGACTTCCGGATTATCCTCGGCAACAAGGATCATCTCCTTGCCGGATAAGATCTGCATGGCCGGTTCCGGCGCATGCCTGATTTGACCGATGACCAAAGGCAGATAGATGGAAAAAGTGGTTCCGCGATTGGGTACACTGTCCAGCGCAATGTACCCGTCGTGCTGCTTGACAATGCCATAGACCGTAGCCAGACCAAGGCCTGTTCCTTTCCCCAGTTCCTTGGTCGTAAAGAAGGGATCGAAAACCTTCTCCCGCGTTGGTTCATCCATCCCGATGCCGGTGTCGGATATCATGATCAACACATAACGACCCGGTTTGCCGAAGCCGTAAGTTTCGACGAAATGCGCATCCATCAAAACAACACTTGTCTCGACCGTGAGCGTACCGCCCTGCGGCATGGCATCTCTGGCGTTTGCGATAAGGTTAAACAGGATTTGATCCATCTGCGACTTGTCGGACATGATGATGACATCCTCTTGCGTGAGCAGGATCTGCAGTTCAATATCCTCGGTCAGAAGTCTTGAAAGGAGCTTTTCCGTCTCCCGAATGGCCTGGTTGACATCCAGCGGGTTATAACTCACCGCCTGCTGACGGCTGAAAACGAGCAGCCCCTTGGTCAGGTCGGCTGCCTTGCGGGAAGCCGCCAGGATTTGTTCCACAAAGGTGAACAAAGGATCGCTTGATTCCATCGTTGTCTTGATGAGGGTGGCGCATCCGATCAGGACAGTCAGAAGATTATTGAAATCATGGGCAATGCCGCCCGCCAGGGTGCCGATAGCCTCCATCTTTTGCACCTGACGCAGTTGCGTTTCGAGCTGGCGAATTCTCGTAATGTCCTCACAGGTCATGATGTAACTTCCTGAGGCCAAAAAAGAAGAAACAAACTGCACGGTTTTTTGCGTACCGTCTTTACAGGCCACCGTAAAGACACGCGCTTTTCGTTCGCCGGGCAGGGCATCCGTTAGATCTTCCTTCCAGTTTGCAATCACTATGCGCCGATATTCGTCGTCAGGATAGGCTTTGCTAAACCAGGCCCGACCATCCGGAATATCCGATAAATCGTAGCCAAAAAGCTCCGTCATTCTGGCGTTGATATAGGTGAAACGTCCTTCTTTGCTGATCAGAACCATCCCAAAAGGCGCGTTATCCGACAGGGTTTTGAGCTTCTCACGCTCCGTCAGGATTTCTGCTTCGGCCTGCTTGCGGGCAGTGATATCCTGAACAAAAGCAACGGTATACTCTTCACCGGTATAGTCAAAGATGCTGCTGACGACCGAAACAGGAAATATGGTGCCGTCTTTGCGCTGATGATGTGTTTCGGTCACGCCGTAGCGGGTTTGCCGCATCTGTTCCCAGTCCTTTTCCCACAGATCACCGGCCCGGAAATCGGGATCAAAATCAGAAACGCTCATCTGCAGAAGTTCTTCCCGGCTGTACCCCAGAGAGCGACAGGCGGCTTCATTGACCCGGACCACCTGTCCTTTCCGGTCAAGCCAGAAGGTGGCCACCTCTGAATGTTCGATGGTGAATTCGGAAAACAGCAGTTCTTCCTCGGCCTTTTTCAATTCCGTCAAATCAATATCCAGACAAAACAGTTCCAGCGCGGACCCGGTCACTTTGACTAGGGCATGATTGGAAAAAACGGATACCCGGGACCCGTCTTTTTTCATCAGGGATATTTCCGCCGAGGGAATCGCCTGACCGGTCCGAGACATCTGAACCATGGATTCCCGGACCTCCTGCCGCATGTCAGGTGGGATGATCAACTCGAGCAGACTGCACCCGACGGCTTCCTGGGCCGTGTATCCGTAGAGGCGCTCGGAGGCCTGATTCCAGTATGTCGTGGTGCCGTCCAAACGGTAACCCTGAATGGCAATGGCCGGGACATCCTGCAGCAACAGACGGAACCGCTCTTCACTGGCCTCGATGGCTTCCGCCATCTGTTTTCTTTCCACGATTTCACGCTGCAAACGTTCGATCGAACCTTTCAATTCCACTGACATGGTGTTAAATGTATCGGCCAGTTCGCCGATCTCATCGGACCGCTCGACGATGACCGATTCGCCCCACTTACCTCCGGCGATCCTTTTTGCCATGGTATTCAGATGCAGAATCGGTTCGGTCAGATAACGGGCCGTCAACACGCCGATTACGATCGCCACCAGCAGTGCCAGGGCGGAAAAGAGCAGATTGTATCGTGCATTTTGGTTGATGTAGCCCATAAAATCCGTTTCCGGGACAATGATCACCATCCGCCAGTTCAGATCGCCTTTATTAAACGGGACAATCTGCAGCATGTAACGCACACCGGATTGGGAAAAATTAAGCTGTTGGGGCTTGGTCAGTCCAGCCGACGGCCCGTAATTACTCAAAATAGCCCGCATGCCGAAAGCGGTGACGGCGTTTTGGCTATCAACGGCGGCAATACGGCTTTGCTCGGTGATCACGGTTTCAGGATAGGTTTTCCCCTGTTGCTGACGAAAGGGAATCTCACCCGTGGAAGTCGCGATCAGGTTATCCTGCTCATCGACAACAAAGGCCTGTCCGGTTTTTCCGATTTCCAGGGAAGTCAAAAATTGACCGAATTGGGAAAGATAGATGCTGGAAGCGGCGACGCCCATCATATTTTTCTGCCGGTCTAAAATCGGTCGAAAGTTGACCACCATCAACTCCGGATCATCCGCTCCCTTTGCCATGGATACGACCAGCAGCCAGGATGGCTTGCCCCGCTTCTTGATCTTCATATACCAGGGATCGTGCGGCGGGTCGTTGGTGGGATCAAAGTTTTCGATCAGGTTTGACCGCTGAAGCTTTTCTCCCTTTTCATTGAGGCGATAACTGCTGTAGCGGCGGGTTTGCTTGTCGTATTCACGGAGAATGAAAGAAATGTTATCCCTTTCGAGGGCCATGAAATCCCGACGATCCGTACCCATGGCCACGGTACTGGCCAGGTCGTAATTGTGCAGTTGCGCCCAGAAATGTCGTCGCAGTGTGGCTTGATCTTCCGGATCAAGCATGCCCGACTGGACCAGGGATGCGTTTGTCTTCGTAATCTGTTCAATATCTTGCATGTAGCTGGTCAGGTTCTGATCGATGCGTTTTCCGACTTCGGCCATCAGCTTGTTGGCCAGGTCGTTGACCGCGTTTTGACCGCTTTGGTAGGACATGTAACTGATCACACCGACAATTGCGATGAGTTGGATGATAAACGGGATGATGAGAATACGAAAAAGGGATGATTTACCGGTCTTGCCGAAGGCTTGGCTATACCATTTATTCTTTAATATCATTTCAGATAATCGAACCATGGAGAAATTTCTCTATCGTTTTTGGCTTCAGCATATCCCCCGTGGCGATCTCTTGGAACGGATTACTTATTTGCTCATTTGGCACCACAAATCAAAAAAATATGATGCAAAAGCTTGACCAGTTGCACTCATCTGAAAACCTTCCCGGACTGTGTTTCCATGTTGGATTGCGGTTCACGAACCGCCTTTTGATCGCGGGAAGAATGTACAGATATCTTTTTTTACACAATTAAGCCACTGTTTCCGTTGCGCTTCCGTGCTGGTGATGACAATACTGAAGGTGCGGCGATGCATATTGGCGACGCCGCAAAGGCCAAAGATGCAATTTTTCCAGATCGTTTCCAAGGGATCGCCAAACACCCTGTTTTCTCTCGTTGTTTCTGTATTGGATGTATTGAACACGATGGCCTTCACGGTTTTCAGCAAGCCGTTCGGTACCCCTTCGCCGGCATCCCCTTCTTGAAATTCATAGGCGACACCCGGCCGTATAACCCGGTCCACCCATCCTTTCAATATTGCCGGCGGTTGACCCCACCAATTGGGATGAACAACAACAATGCCGTCTGTCTGGCTGATTTCGAGGCAATGCGTCTTAATTACATGCGACAGGGGAGCGTCAGTGGGAATTTCTTCAGTGAATAAAAGCGGATCGAATTTTTCCTTGTAGAGATCATGAAAGAAGACCTGATGGCCATTGGCCTCGCTTGTTTCTACGGCCGTCCGTGCAATGGCGTGATTGAAACTCCTCTCGTCTGGATGGGCGAGAATAATAGAAATTCTCATGATTTATGGTTTTCTCCCTGACATGATGTCTGCCGTCGTTCCTCGGGGACGAAAGGCTGCAGGGGTGTCATTTTTTTATCTCCGCCTGTCATCCGCCCCCACTCTTCAAGGAAAAGGCGCTGGATAAAACGAACCCTATTGCTTCACGTTAATCGGCTGCCCCACAATCCCGGCATAAAAAACGACAATTTCCGCCGGTTCATAACCGTCGTTTCTGCCGTAATGCCATTTATCGACCACCTCCACAATCGCTTCACCGGCTTTCAGATGCAGGGTCTCATTTTGGTTCGTGATGACGGTCAGCGTTCCTCTCAACAGAACCCCTGCATTGATAAACGGATGTTCATGCAGGGGTAACTGCGCCCCCGGGGCAATCTGGATGCGAAGCACTGTGATCTCGGGAGGGCCTTCGGCGTAAGGGGGCAGAAGCCTCCCATCCCAGCTTGAATAGGATTTCGCCAGGACATCAACCTGGATGCCCCCGGCATCCAGAGCCAGGACGGGGCTGGACATCAACAGAACCAGACAAATAGCACCAAGCAACTTTTTCATGAACTTTTCCTTTCTTATTATGGCTGAATAGGGTGGAAGACTTAACCGACTGGTATAACTTCCGGCGTCAAAATATGTTCGACTAAAGTGTTCGCTTCATCAAGGGATAATCTGAAACCGTTTACAGCCGACACCCGACGATGCATAGCAAGGCAATTCCAGTCTCTCACACACGCACGCGCTGATGGGGATAACTCACCGTTTTTGATAGGGGAATAACGGATTCCCGAACGACAAGTTCGGCTTTCAACACCTCCCAGGAGGAAGAAGAACCCGTGTACTCCAAAGTCACTTTCTCCCTGATCCGGAGGGAAAGCCAATACTGCCCTGCCTTCTCCGGCAGAAACTCGAGTAGGGTGATCGTACCCTCGTGGCGTCCATGAGACTGTTCAAGGAACAAGGGTTCCTTCATGCGGTGACGACTGCCCAGCCAGGTGATGAATGGTTCAAGCGTCCCCGTTTCCGTATGTAACTCCCGGCGTTCCGCATCGCTCAAGATAAGGCTATAAGGGGTCCCGACGAGAAGAGCGACCTTTTCCCCAAAATACCGAAGGGATTGATTCATCTGGCTGGCTTCATTGCTTTCCAGGCTGAGAAGCACGCGGCACCATTGGCCGACGGAGGTCACGGATATCGGGTTTTCAAACACGAATTCTCCATCCCGCCTTTCCGGAAAAAAGCGACCGATGAGTCGGCCTGAGGACAGTTGCCATCGCCGGCTCAAAAAACGATAGACGGCCAACGCGGCAAGCAGCCCGATGAAAGCCAAAAGTGCCATCATTCCGAATGATTGATTCAATTTCTCCCTGTCTTTTATACTTTATTTGAGAAACGCAATGACGCGCCGGTTCACTTCTTCGGCACGCACCGCGAAAAAATCATGGCCGGCGCCGGATATCCTTTCGGTACGCACCTGTGGCGCTACCGTTGCAAGCCGATGCAGGACATAATTTGGATCAAAGATGACATCCCGGTCCCCAAACAGAAACAATGTGGCGGCAGGCAAGCATCTCAGTTGCACATCAGTCAGGGGAACCGGCGGGACCATGCGCCGGGGTTTGAAACTCCACATGCCCAGGTAGGCATCATCGACCATCTCGTCAATCATGCGGAGGGCTGCTGCATCCTTGTTTTCGGTCGTCGACAACCAGTGCATAAAATTTTTCATAAAGTATCGCATCGGGAGGAGGCACAATATGCCCCGCCAAATGAATCCCCAGGAAACCGGCGCCACTGTCCCGGCCGGGGCCAGAAGCACAAGCCTGTGCACCCGCCCGGGGAAACGAAGCGCATAGTTCGCGGCGATCCAGCCGCCATAGGAAAGGCCGATGAAACTGATCTGCTGGCCAAGTCCCAAAGCGGTACAGAGTTCATCAAGCCAAGTCGTGAAGTCGCCGATTCGCTTGATGGGACGCATCTCAACACTCAACCCCACGTCGTGAATGTTGTCCACCACGAAAGTTTGGAATTCCCGGGATAAACCGGCTACGTTCGTGGCAAAGATAAGTCCGGGAGAACCGATGCCCGGCAGCATAACGACAGGGAATGCGCCATCCGGCCCGCTCACACGCACAAAGGTTTGTCCGTATGACGTATCGACCATGCGCCCCTCCGCAGGCAACGGCCAGACCGCTGAGCGCCGCTTATAATGATCGAGATAACGCCGCTTCGCCTTCTCGGACCGGAAGGTGTGGTCGGGTTTAAGGGTCATGGCGCTTCTCCGGGCAAACCATAAGCAAGGCCAAAAAATATATTCGTACGGGATATTGAATCGTTCGCCAGAAACGATCTTGGCAATATTCGAAAATTATCTACGTCCAACTCAAAACACAAGCAGAATGATACGCGCGACGGAGTACAGGACTTCGTTTCGAAAAACAGATGATACAGGACTCCATATCGTCTTCCCGCCCGCATAAGGATGCGGATAACCCTCTTCGCGTTATAAGCATTATACAATATTCCCACGCTGGGGTCTTGTGTTGTCTTTCGCTTCTGCTTCCCGGAATTCATCCGTGGACAGGTCGCTGTCCCAAGCGTGGTCGTTCGCGGCAGGGTTGACCTCCCGATCCGCAGTCAGCAACTGTTCCTGCAGGCGAATCTGTTCCCGGGCATTGTAGATGTAGGTATCCTCATCATGGTGGTGCGCCGCCAGTTTCCACAGGGCCTCTTCATCATAGCGGATGAAGTTTTGGCCGGCACGGGTGGCGCTGAAACGGCGAAAACCGAGTTTGACGAGCACATCCATTCCTAGGCGCACGGATGTATCCAGGGATTCACGGTAAATGTGCCGGATGTTCTTGTCGATCAGGTCGTAAGCCTCCAGGCGTCCTTCGGCGCGGCCCATGATGGTCAGATGCGGAAAATGCTTCCGGGCCTTATCGATCAGGTCATTGTTGAGATCCGGCGAGCCAATGGCGGCGACCAGGATATCGGCCTCTTCGGCGCCTGCTGCTTTGATGATATCCAAACGCGTGGCATCGCCGTAGAACACCTTAAATCCCATTTTCCGCAACAGATCGACCCGATCCGAATCGTTATCCAGGACAGTGCATTCGATGCCGTTTGCCCGCAGAAACCGTCCGACCGTACTCCCGAAATCGCCGAAACCGGCGATAATGACGGGGTGGCGCGCATCGACGGCATCGGCTTCCTTCTCCTCCGCCCGGCGGGTACCGAAACGGGGCGCGATCAGACGCTCATTGACCAGCAGCAGGATGGGCGTCAGGGTCATGCTGAGGGCCGTGACCCCCATCATCATGTCCGTCCACTCACCGGAAAGGATGCGGAGTTGATAGATGAAGGCAAAAAGGACGAAGGCAAATTCCCCCACCTGGGAAAGCCCCAGGCTGAACAGGAGATTCTGATCGAAGGACAGCCGGATAAATCGGCCTGTGATAAACAGGACCGACGCCTTGAGGAGAACGACACCCCCAACCAGAAGCATAACCAGCAGGGGCCGGTCGATCATGAGATTGAAATTGATGGCGGCGCCGACGGAAATGAAAAACAGGCCGAGCAGAATCCCCTTGAAAGGTTCGATATCACTTTCCAGTTCATGCCGGTATTCGCTGTTTGCCAAAACGACACCTGCCAGAAAGGTGCCGAGGGCGGGACTGAGACCCACAAGACTCACAATATAGGCCGTGCCCATGACAATGAACAGGGCGGAAGCGGTAAACAATTCCCGGAGGTGAATGCGGGCAATGAATCTCAGAAAAGGAACAAGGAGGAGACGCCCCCCAAGAACGATCAGGGCTACATCGAACAAGAGTGCGAGCGTTTGCGCCCAGCCCGGCAACGTTTCAAAAAAAGCGGCGGATGCGCCGGCAGGCGCCCCGACCGCATGCCAAGAAAGCAAAGGGAGCAACGCCAAAATGGGAATGACGGAAATGTCCTGAAACAGCAGGACCGAGAAGGAACTTTTCCCCGATTCGGTTTGCGCCAGGCCCTTCTCCCGCAGGGTCTGCAAAACGATGGCCGTGGACGACATGGACAGCGCCAGGCCCATGGACAGGGCGGCCTGCCATTTTAAACCGGCCGCAAGAAACACCGCCAGGAAAATCAGGGTTGTCAGGATCATCTGCAGGGATCCCGTTCCGAGGATCTGATGGCGCAGCCGCCAGAAATGGACGGGCTCCAGTTCCAGACCGATCAGGAAAAGCATCATCACCACGCCGAACTCGGCGAAATGCATGATTTCTTTCCCCTCGCCCCCGACGAAACCCATTCCGAAGGGACCGACCATGATCCCCCCGATCAGGTACCCCAGCACCGACCCCATGCCAAGTCTCTTGGCGATCGGGACAAAGACGATTGCCGCAGCCAGATAAATCAGGGCATCCTGGAGAAAAGAGTGATTCACGGTTGCCTTCCCTCCCGTTTCTTTTGCAGCCAGTCGTTCAGCAAGGGGAAACATCGCATGGCATCCATATCAAATTCCCCTCTGACCAGAAGATTCATCAGGTTGCTGTAATCTTCGGCATGCTGTGCAAGGTCCTCATGTGTCAACAGGTAGGTCCCCTGAACGGCAAAAGGAGGCAGATAAATCATCCGGCAAAGACAGGCCGACTGCTGGAAGGGAAGCAGGAATTCTTCTAAACTAAAACGGCAGGCGCCGTCCGCGGCATAAGCGGACCGGCTGCCGCCAGTGGTCAGGCTGTTGAAAACAATTTTGTCCCTGAGAAACTCACCACCCTCTCCGTGCGCCCACCCGTATTCCAGAACCAGATCGATCCACTGTTTCAAAAGCGCCGGGGCGCCGTACATGTAAAACGGGTGCTGCCAGACGATGATGTCATGCATCGACAGGATTTCCTGTTCCCGCTTCACGTGGATGTTAAAGTCGGGGTATTCTTCATACAGATCGTGGAGGGTTACCTGCGGCATCGTCCCAACCTGTTCCAGCAGGGCGCGGTTGACACGCGATTTCTCGAAGCGCGGATGGGCAAAAAGGATAAGAATTCTGTTCATCGAAACCATGGCATGGCAAAAATATCCGGGATTAGCCGCCCGTCTTGTGATGTTTGGCTGTTTTCTTTCAACAAGTATTTTAAGACCATTACTATGAGAGAAATCCGGAGTCAACCGGAAGGTAAGGATTCTTCCCGTGAGCCGGGCTGTATCACATCATCCGGAGAAAGAATTCATCAGGCGGATTTTCTGCGCTTTTTAGATTACCAGCCTGGTTTGATAAAATGGCGATAGGCGTTTTTTTACGGCACCAACGTCCCCATGACCCATGCGAGGTTGACCTGAGCCGTCAGGTAATCCCGCCGGGCCTTGGCCAGGTTCGCTTTCGCTGAATTCAAATTGAATTGCGCGTCATCCACATCCAGCTTGATCTTGACGCCGTATTCATAACCCTTTTCCGCCATTTCCAGAAGACGGTTCGCCTGGGTCACCGTACTGGAAAGGGCCTTCAGAATTTCGCCGGCTTCCCGGACCGCGTTGATGGCGTCCCTGACCTGCAGGGCAATGGCATCCTGCAGTTTCGATTCGTCGATTTTCAGGGACGCCACTTCGCTTCTCGCCTGCCGTACCTGCCCCCGGGCGCGGAGACCATCGAAAAAGGGAAATGTGATGTAAAGACCGGCGGTCCATAATTTACCATCCGAGTCGGCTTTATCCTGTTCCCAGTCCTTGTAGCCGTAATCGGCCCGGAGATCGAGGCGTGGTTTGTCATTCGCGTTGACGATGTTGACCACCTCTTCGGCTATTTTTGTGCGGTTACGTATTTCGGCAAGCTCGGGGCGCTTCACCCGCGCGACCTGCAGGGTCGCTTCATATTCCGGGTAAGGTCCCGCCGTGGTATCCAGGTCACCGGTAACGTCGATCCCCCCTTCATCCATCCCCAACAGGAAGCGCAGCTGGTCAAGCGTGGTCCGGATCAGGTTTTCCGTCCGGATGACTTCGGGGCGGGCGTTTTCAACCGCCACCTCCCAGGACAGCACATCATAATCTGTCGCGACGCCGGCCTGGAGTTTGCGGGTCATTTCCTGTAAATGCCAGTCCTTCTGGTCAAGATTCTGGAGGGCAATCCGGTTGAGTTCCTTCGCCAGCAGCACGTTGTAAAATGCCGCCGTCACATCGCGCAGGGTGGCCTCCCGGATAATCCGCAACTGATCTTCGGCGTTGGCCATACCGACTTTCGCCGCCCGGATGGCCGACCCGACCTGGCCCCAGGTAAAGAGGGCCTGGCTGAGGCTGACTTCCGCACCGTGGATACGCGTTTCGACCGGAACAATGCCCCCCATCAGTCCTTCTTGGCTCTTATCCCGTGATTTGGTAGAGCCCAGGTGGGCCGTCAATTGCGGCAAGGCCGCCGCGCGCTCCGTCACATAGCGTCCTTCAACGTAACGGCGATATTCCAGGGCTTTCTGGATATCCTTGTTCTGCTCCATGGCGATGGACTGGACATCATCAAGAGTCAGGATATGGATCGGCGATGGCGTTTCGGAAGCCCGGGCCCACGCAAAAGGAAGAGTCAAAAAAAAGATCACCGCGAAGAAGCCAACGAACGGAACCGTCGCAGCATATCTGTTTACAGGTATTTTATTCATGATGGGTCGTTTCCTTTCCCTGCCATTTCTTTTTAATCCAGTTTCCCAGGTCGTCGAACAGGGTATAGACGACGGGAATCACCAGTAACGTGAGGATGGTCGAGGTTAACAACCCCCCGATGACGGCCCGTCCCATGGGTGCACGGATTTCCGCACCTTTCCCGATGCCGAGGGCCACGGGCAGCATGCCGAAGATCATGGCCAATGTCGTCATCATGATCGGACGGAGCCGGATCCGACCTGCCGCAATGAGGGCTTCCCGGCGGTCCGTCCCCTGACGGATCATGTCCTTGGCAAAGCTGATCAGCAGAATCGCATTTTTCGATACAAGTCCCATGAGCATGATCAGACCGATCAGAGACATGATGTTGATCGTGTCGCCGGTCAACAGAAGCATCCCCGCCATACCAAAAATAGCCAGCGGCAGGGACACCATGATGGCGATCGGATCAATGAAGGATTCAAACAAAGCGGCCAGGACCAGATAAACGAAAATGATCGCCATCAGAAGCGCTTCCGCCATATACCCGAACGCTTCCCCCATCTCCTCGGCCTCACCGGCAAAGATGACCCGGTAACCGGGAAGCATTTCAATTTTCGCCGCCGCTTCCTTGATTTTTTCGACAGCCGTTCCCAGAGCCAGGCGGTCGAGATTGGCGGACAGGACAACCTGACGGACCAGGTCCCGTCGGTCGATCTCTGAAGGCGTCGTGCTGACCTTGTGTTGAACCAGACTGCTCAGAGGAACAAGCACCTTCTCGCCATTCTGCTGATAGACGGCCAGACGGATATTCTCGACCTGGCTCAAAGCTTGGCGCTGTGTTTCGGGCATACGGAGACGAACATCGACGGCGTCCCCCTCCTCGTCTTCGTATGTGGAGACCGCCTTGCCGCCGACCAGCACACCCACCGTCCGGGCGATGTCGCCGGTTGTCACCCCGGCGTTCACAGCACGCTCGCGGTCCACGATCATTTTATATTCCGGGATATCCAACTCCAGCGGCACCTCGATATCGACGATGCCGGGAATGCCGTACATGGCGTCTTTCAACTGGACGGCGTATTTTTTTAAAAGCTTCACATCTTCGCCCCGGATACTCACCATGAGTGGTTTTTCTCCGGTAGGACGGCCGATTTCGACAATCGCAGGAATGATCCCGGGAATATCCTGGAGGCGTTTGCGCACGGCCTGCTGGATTTCCTGCTGGGAACGGTCGCGCTCCCCCTTGTCCGAAAGTTTTGCATAAACTTTGGCGTCCCGGACGGTACCCGCGTCACCGGCGCCGATACTGGCGTAGGTGTGCTTGACTTCGGGGAAGGTTTTCAGCATGGCCAGCACCGCCCTCACCCGATTCTCGGTTTCCGCGATGGACGCATCCGGGGCCGTCTGAAAATTGATCTGGAATTCCGCAAGGTCCTGGTCCGGCAGGAAGGATTTTTCCAGGCCGCCGAACGCGGCAATGCCTGCAATAAACGCTCCGGAGACAATCCCCAGCACCAGTCGCCGGTGATCCAGGGACCAGGCGATCAGATAGCGGTACCGGTCGGCCATCTGATCGAACCAACCATTGAACGCATCAAGCGTCCGGGAGAGAATATTTCTCTTCCCCTGACGGGCGATATCGGGATCGAACCAGCGGGAGGAAAGCATGGGATCCAGGGTAAAGGACACAAACAGGGAAACAAGAACCGCAAACGCCACGGTAATGCCGAAACTGGAAAAAAAGCGGCCGACGATCCCCTTCATGAAGGCAACCGGCACAAAAACTGACATGACCACCAGGGCTGTTGTAATGACGGCAAGGCCGATTTCGTTCGTCCCTTCCCGGGCGGCGGTAAAATGACTCTGACCCCGTTCCAAATGACGGACAATATTTTCCCGGACGACGATGGCGTCGTCGATCAGAAGACCGATCGAGAGCGACAACGCCATAAGAGTCATGACGTTGAGTGACATCCCCATGAAGTTCATGACAATGAAGGAGGAAATGACCGAAATCGGCAGGGTGAGTCCCGTAATGACCGTTGAACGCCACGAGTTAAGAAAACAGAAAACGATCAGGATGGTCAGGAGCCCGCCGACGATCATCGTCGTCGTGACATCATGAACCGAATCGCGGATTTCGACGGAACCGTCCCGGACGATCTGTATCTCCACATCGGTAGGCAGATCCTGCTTCAGCCGTTCGATTTCCTTCCGGACGCTGTCCACAACTTCCACCGTATTGGCGCCGGTCTGCTTCATCACTTCCAGAGCCACCGCTGGACTGCCGTTGACCAGGGCGAGGGTCCGTTGCTCTTCAATGCCGTCCCGGAGCTCTGAAACATCGGCGATATTAACAGGACGCCCCTGGCGCTGGGCGATCACCATGGTTCGGAATTGCTCCACCCAGTCAGGCTTACCGGAAACGCGCAGGGGCACTTCTTCCGTACCCCGACGGAGGCGCCCCAAAGGCGTGTTGACATTTTCCGACTGAAGGCCGCCGATGATTTCATTGACCCCCATGCCCAGAGCCTCGACCCGTGAGGGATCAAGCAGCACATTTACCTCCCGCTTTAGAGAGCCGACGAGGTCGACTTTGCCAACACCGTTTAAGCTTTCAATGCGTTTCTTAACCCGTTTTTCGACCAGGGTGGTCAATTCGCGAGGGGACATGACGCCGGAACGGATCGCCAGGCTGACGATCGGCATGGCGGAAAAATCCAGTTTCTGGATGATGGGTTCTTCGATGTCATCCGGCAGATCCCCCCGGACGGCGTTGATCTTGGCGCGGGCCTCCTGGGAGGCTTCGTTGATCTTGATTTCCAGGCGGAACTCGACAATGACCGTCGAAACCCCTTCCCGGGAAACGGACGTCACGTGCTTCACCCCGGAAATCGGATTGACTGCCTCCTCGATCCGTTTGGATACCTCCCTTTCCACAGTTTCGGGAGACGCGCCGGGATATTCCGTGACAATGGAGATAACCGGCATCTCGACGTTGGGAAACATGTCGATGGGTAAACGTTTATAGGAGAAAAGACCCAGGGTCAGCAGGACCAGCATCATGACGGCGGCAAAAACCGGCCGCCTGATGGATACATCGGAGATCAGCATCGGGCCTTCTCCTAACTTTTCTGAATGATTTTAACACGGTCGCCCTGGCGGACGTTGAATCCCCCCCGGGTAATCACGGTTTCTCCCGCCTGCAGGCCGGAGACGATTTCTACCAGCTCGTCGACGGCAGCGCCGGTCTGAACGGGCGTCAGGTGTGCCGTCTGCTTATCGACGATCAGGACCTTGCCGGTATTTTTAAGACGATCCCAGTTGACCAGAGCCGATCGGGGCACCTGAAGGACACCCTTACGTGTTCCAGAAACGATCTGTCCCTTCACAAAAAGGCCGCCTTTAAGCACCTGATCCTCATTGAGAATTTCAATGCGCACCTGGATGGTCCGGTCGGTTTCGTTGACGACCGGATTGATGAAGGCCACCGTGCCCGAAAACCTTTTCCCGGGAAAGGCATCCGTCGTAAATATGACAGGCATGCCGACTTTGACCTTCTCCAGAGACCGGCTGGCGACGGTGACCGTGAGATCGAGAATTCGGTTGTCAACGATTTTGAACAACGGCTTTTGGGCACCCATTTCGCCGACCAGATCGCCGACGTTGACATCCCGGTAGGCGACCACGCCGTCCATGGGGGCAACGATCACCAATTTCGACAGGCGGGTCCCGGCATGGCGGACACCTTTTTCTGCCGCGTTGGCCTGGGCTGTTGCGGATGCAATGGCCGCCTCGGCGGCTTCCTTGGCGGTCAGGGCATCATCCAGATTCTGCTGGGTCATGAGCCCCGCTTCCTTAAGATTCAGCGCCCTGAGATATTCACGGTCCGCCCGCCGGCCGGCGGTCTCCGCTTGCAGCAGGTTGGCTCGGGCAGCCGCCCGGTCGGCCTCGGCCTTCTGCAGCACGACATCTTCCTCACGGGCGTCCAATCTGGCCAGAACCGCCCCCTTGTGAACAGGAACCCATTCGGTGACCAGGACCTCCCGGACGATTCCCGTCATCTCGGATTTTACATCGGTCTGGAACTTGGGCGTGAGCGAGCCTACGACATCAATCACTTCCGTCAGATCGGCAGGCGATATTTTCAATACCTCCACCGCCACCAGAGGCCTGGTTGGATCATTCTTGCCGCTGCGATCATCGGACCCCTGGGCTGAACAACCATAAGCGCCCCCAGCCAAGGCCAGAATCAAAAAAAACCCCCACCACTTCTTTAAAGCCATTTTGCGTTCCCCCATCGATATGTATTGAACAGGCATGATCTGTCACAAACCCCTCTGCAGTGAAATCTTGTTTACCTCTTGCTTCGGGTTATCCTCAGATATTCTTTTTTTTGTTCCTCCGTCTTTGAAAAATACCCACCTCTCTCAGGGCGCTTTATCAAAAAATATTCTTAACCTTTCATTCGCCCGGAGCAGCAAATCCATGGAGAATCATCGTCACCATCCGTACAAGGCTGTCTTTTCCGCCACCCAACTCCGGCCGAAAAATCATCATATCGATCGAAACGGATAACGCGCCCACCAGAACCCATCGCATGACTTCGGGATCATCCCGGACAAATTCCCCGCAGGCAATTCCCTGTTTGACCAAATCTAAAACGGCATCATCAAAGCAATTCTGAATATCCACCAGGTTCACTTCCGGCAATTCT
>Ga0302253_1000548_pt1 | contig 29760 bp, 23 predicted proteins | sample AAG_RA_Trp_MG_FD_193537 | JGI IMG/M metagenome (GOLD analysis project Ga0302253, IMG submission 193537) | Enriched activated sludge microbial communities from anaerobic digester in WTTP, New Holstein, Wisconsin, United States - AAG_RA_Trp | ecosystem: Engineered > Bioreactor > Anaerobic >...
CGTTCGGCGTTCAGACTGGCATTCAGGGTACGGATCTCCGCAACCAGCCGCTCGACATCCTGCTCGAGATGCTGCTGCTGCGCAAGCGCGTCCCTCAGCTGGTCTTCTGCCTCCTGCCTCCGGAGCGTTTCCTGTTCAAGGCTGGTCTTTACCCGGTCAAGGGTCTCGGAGACTGCCGATAATTTCTGTTTTTCCTGCTCCCGTGTCCGGAGCGCATCTTCCCGCTCAAGACCGGTCTGCCTGGCCTTCTCCTCGGCCTCCTGCAGGTTCTGTTCGATAACCGCTCGTGCCGATACGGCAGAATCAAGGTCGCGCTTCATCTGTTCCATTGAAGACTGGTGCGACGACAGGGCTGTCCGGGTATCATCGTGTTCCGCACGAAGGTTTTCGATCTCGCGGTTGTATTCTGTACGAAGGTTTTCGACCTCCCGGTTGTGTTCTGTACGAAGGTTTTCGACCTTCTGGTTGTGTTCGGTACGAAGGTTTTCGACCTCCTGGTTGTGTTCGGTACGAAGGTTTTCGATCCTGCGATCGTGTTCCTGGCTGATCGCACCGATACGGTTCTCTTTCTCCTGGATAATCCCGTTCATCCGGGCTTCGTATTCCCGGAACCGGTCCTTTTCCTGTTCAACGTGTTTTTGTAATCCCCGTATGGACTCATTCAGGCTTTCTGCAAGAGACTCTGCCTTCTCCTTCTCCTGCGAGATCCGGGCAAGATCCTCTTTCTGGGAGGCAAGAACCCGGGTTGCGGTATCGAGAGCCGCTTTTGTCTCTGCAAGCATTCCGGAGACTGCTGCAAGTTCCTGTTCGGCTGCCTTCTGCGAGGCTTCGGACCGGGCCTGAAGCTCGGCAAGATCGGATTTTCCGGTCCGAAGGGTCTCCTCGAGGGTCTCTTTCAGGGACGCCTCGGATTGTTCCTTTGCCACCATGACCGCCTGCAGGTTCTCTTCCGTCTGCCGGAGCCGGCCGTGCTCCGACTCCAGCTCTTCCTTCAGCCGGGATATGGCTGCTGCCTGCTCCTTGGCAGTCTCCTTGAGGTCGTTAATGATCGCCGTCAGGTCCTGCTCGGACTGGCTCTTGGCCTCCAGGACTGCCTTGAGTTCCTGTTCGGCATCCTGTGCCCGGTTCCTCTCCGTCCCGAGGTCGACTTTCAGCTGCCCGAGCTCGGTATTTGCGGCACTGAGAGCCCGCTCCGCCTGCTCCTTTTCAGCCGTTGTTGTCCCCAACGAATCCTCGGTCTCTTTCCGCACTGCGGATTCGCGGGCCAGCTCGGACCGGGTCCGTTCCAGCTCGGGCTTCAGGGTGCCAAGTTCGGAGGACAGATCGGTGACCTGCCGCTGCAGCTGGTCGATTGTCGCCCTGTGGGCAGCGATCGATTCGGCTTTTTCCTGTTCAACGCGCCGGAGTTCCTTCCGGGAATTCTCACCGGCAGTTTTTTCTGATGAGAGATCAGCCATCAGCTGTCCGATGGATGCGGTCTTTTCCTGGATGGTGTTATCCCTTTCAGCAAGCGTAGTGGTCAGATCGGCGACGGACTGTTCCCTGGATTTCAGGTTCTCGTTGATGATGCCGATGACCTTCCTGTTCTCCTGGACCGTGTCCTCAAGATTCCTGATGGTTATGCCAAGGTTCCGGTTATCGTCAACGGCGCGGGCCAGTTCGGAGGACTTGTTGACTGCAATTTCGAATGACGAGAGGAGAAATTCAAGGAGCTTGCGGCGGTCGGCGGTAACCACGAAAACCTGGTCGTCGTGCTTGATCTTGAACTGTGTCTTGATCTGGTCGGGAGTAGGGCGTTCAACCGGGACCGTGAGGGTTCCCTCGACAAGGGACAGGAGATATGCGGGATCGAACGGGTAGGCAATGAAATTGTCCGCATTGCAGTCGAGAACGCTCAGGAGGTCTTTGAGATCGGATGCGCCGGTGATGACAAGGACCGGAATATTCCAGAGATAATCGTCGGCCTTTATCTGCCTGCACACCTCGAACGCGTCAGCAGCAGGTACGGTCGCATCGCACATGAGCAGGTTGGGTTTCCCGTTCCGGAGCGTCTCGAGGAGGTGAGCAGCATCGGAAAAGAGGGTGATGTAATATCCTTCCTCCCTCAGTTGCGTATCCAGCTGGTCGGACAACGGGGCGTTGGCACTCAAAATGAATATGTCAATAACAGTCTCAATTCCATCTGACAGGGAAGCGGTCATCTCAATCTCCCGCAGGGTATGGATCCTACCCTATTATATGCCTGAATATATGATCTAGTATACTCTTTTAAAGCACTTCTGGTCGGAAGGGTCATTCCGGCGCTGTTGTTTGCGTTAAAACCGGTAAAAAGAGCAGCCCGCAGGCATTTTTTCTCTCTGTCCCCGGGTACGGATCCTGTTTACCGTCGATCCGGATCCGGGGCATCCCGGGAGGACCCGTCTGCGCTCCCTTCAAGCCACCAGTCGATCAGCGCCCGGGAGATGCTCAGTTTTTCCGGGATTCGGGGGAGATGTCCGCGATCGAACCAGGACGCTGATTCGATCTCGCGGGGATCGACAGTCAGGTCGCCTCCGGCATAATCCGCGACGAACCCGATCATCAGTGAGTCGGGAAAGGGCCATGGTTCGCTGCCGAAATACCGGATATTTTCTACCGTGATCCCGGTCTCCTCCATTACCTCCCGCCTTAGTGCATGCTCGAGGTTCTCGCCGGGCTCGACAAAACCTGCGATAAGGCCGAACATGCCGGAAGGAAAACGCGATGACCGGGCAAGCAGGATCCGGTCACCGCGCCGGATGAGGACGATGATAGCGGGGGAAAGGCGGGGATACGTGACGAGTCCGCAGGAAGGGCACTGTTTTGCCCGTTCGGCCGGCACCGGCAGGGTTTTTGTCCCGCACCGGCCGCAGAACCGGGTGTTCCGGTCATACGCAACCATCCGGACAGCAAAGGCTGCAAGGGCAAGTTCCTCGTCAGGGATCCTGAGATAGAGATCGCGGACACGCGTGAACTGCCAGTCACACGGTACCGTCATCTGATTCCCCACATTCCCGGCGTAGCAGGGGACGGCCCCCCGCAGGCCAAGGTATACCCGGCCTTCGGGCATGATAGTATCGCGGACAGGATCGCACAGGACCACCGCGGCCGGGCATGGCCCGGTCCTGATAGCCACTTCCTCACCCCGGACAAAAACCCACCATGCGTCCTGCGGGACCTTTTCAGGCTCCGGGAAGACCGCAACCAGCGAATCTGCAGAGAGTTTTCCTGTATGTTCCAGACCGGGTTCCCCCTTTGTGGTAGACTGGTTGGCGGGCAGCCAAGAAAAAACGATGCGGTTGTGGAATTGCCGGTGGTATTCCTGTCCTGTCCATAGGTTTTTTCAGGCTGCAGGCATGTATCCGCCTTGCCGGAATTTCCCAAAAAAATCCATACCGGTCCATTGTCCGGAAAAACAGGCTCAAATACCAGATCAGATAAAAACACTGAATGGATGATTTCAATCCTGTATGTGGACGATGAACCGGGGCTGCTCGAGCTCGGACGGATATTCCTTGAGCAGTCCGGTGAGTTCAGGGTTGACACTGTTGAATCCGGTGAGGAAGCACTCGCGCGGATCGGGAAAAACCATTACGACGCAGTTATATCCGATTTTATGATGCCGGGAATGGACGGGATCAGCCTGCTGAAAACAATCCGCAGGGAGTACCCGGACCTTCCGTTCATCCTTTTCACCGGGAGGGGCCGCGAGGACGTGGTCATCGAAGCCGTGAACAATGGCGTGGATTTTTACCTCCAGAAAGGAGGAGATCCCAGAGCCCAGTTCGTTGAACTGATGCACAAGGTTCGCCAGGCGGTCGATAAAAAACAGGCAGAACGCGACCTGTTCGAATCGGAAAAACGGCTCACTGATATCATCAATTTTCTGCCTGACCCAACCTTTGCGATCGACCGCGACGGCAGGGTGATCGCCTGGAACCGGGCTATCGAGGATCTCACCGGGATCCCCGCTGCCGGCATGGTCGGGAAGGGGAATTACGAGTACGCGATACCATTCTACGGTGAACGCCGGCCGATCCTGATCGACCTTATCTTCGAACCGGATGAGAAGATACAGAAACACTATTCCGGCATCCGCCATGAAAAAGACGTTCTGGTCGCTGAGAGCGACCTCCCCCGCCCGCGGGGAAAGCAGCTGACGATCATGGGAACGGCAAGCCCGCTCTGGGATCGCGAGGGGAATCCCGCCGGTGCTATCGAGTCCATCCGCGACATCACGGCCCGGAAGCAGGCCGAAGATGAACTCCGGGCCGCATACGAGGAGATCCGGTCCACCGATGAAGAACTGCGCCAGCAGTACGATATCATCTCCCAGAACGAGCAGGCGTTAAAAGACAGCGAGGAGAAGTACCGCACTCTCGTCGAGAACAGTCACGATATCATCTACATTTACCGTAACGATCATATCCTCGTCATCAACCGCCGCGGCCCGGAAGTCCTGGGGTACACGGAGGAGGAATTCAAATCCATGTCTATCTGGGACCTTGTCCACCCGGACGACCGCCATCGGCTGATCCAGCGGAGCAAAGCCCGGATAGGAGGGGCGGATATTCCCCCCGAATATACAACGCGAATCATAACGAAATCCGGCAGGGCTATACCGATGGACCTGATCGCGTTGCTGATTACCTACCGTGGCGAACCCGCCATCATGGGGATTGGCCGCGATGTAACGGAACGTGAAGAGCTCATCAGCAGTATGGCGAGGAAGACGAAGGTCCTCACCATCATCAACCGGATTGTCCAGATCGCAGGCCAGAAACGGGACATGGGCGAACTGATGGATACCGCGCTCTCATCGATACTGGACCTGCTGGAGTACGATGCCGGCGCCATCTACCTCATCGATCCGGGAGGTACGACTGCACGGATCGCGGGCTCGATAAATATGCCGCCGGATTTTTTCCATGCGGTAGATACGATTCCTATCCGCGATCGGCCATTTGCACAGGTCTTTGTCGAAGGCCACATGCTGATCAGCGAAGATTTCGGGACCACCAACCCGGATCTTGCTGAAAAATTCGGGATCAGGTCATTTGCAAGCATTCCTGTCATTGCAGGGGACCGGATCACCGGCGCCCTGAACGTTTCCAGCGCAGTGCGGACGGAAATATCCCCGGACGAGCGGGAGGTCCTGCTGACTGTCGGAAAGGAACTGGGCAGCGCCCTCGAGCGGATGAAGACCGAGGCAGCGCTGCTGGAGAGTGAGCGCAAGTACCGCTCCATCATCGACAATATTCAGGACCTGGTCTACCGCACGGATCTTGACGGCAGGATCACCATTATCAGTCCGGCCGGGGCAAAACGCGCCGGGTTCACCTCTCCCGAAGAAATGATCGGACTCAACATCGCTCACACACTCTACGCCGATCCGCAGGAGCGCAGGCGCTTCCTTGCGATCCTTGAAAAGAACGGTTCGGTCAGCGAGTATCCTTTGGTTCTCCGCGATCGATTCGGGCAGACGTTTCATGTAACAGCAAGCAGCCACCTGTATTCCAATACAGAGGGCAAGGTGCTTGGTGTAGAAGGGATAATCCATGATGTCACCCACATCAGGCAGGCGGAAGAGGCGCTCCGGGAGGCCAACAGGAAGCTCAATCTCCTCAACAGCATCACCCGCCACGATGTCGTAAACCAGCTGACGGTCCTCCAGGGGTATACCCAGCTGGCCATGGTAAGGAATCCGGATCCCATTATCAGCGATTTCCTCCGGAAGATCGAGGGAGTGACCAGTACGATAGCGCGACAGATCGAGTTCTCAAAGACGTACCAGGAACTCGGCGAGCAGGCACCGGACTGGTTTTTCCTGGACGACATCTTTGCAAAAACAAGGCCAAAGGACATTCTCTTCTCAAGCTCGTGCACCGAAATCGAGATCTATGCCGACCCGATGCTCGAGAAGGTGTTTGCCAACCTGTTTGGCAATTCAGTAATGCACGGCGAACGGGTGACCCGGATTACGGTACGCTGTGAGCCGGCGGGTGAAGACCTGCTTGTACTGGTGGAAGACAACGGGATTGGGATTCCCCTTGACCTCAAGCAGAAGATCTTCAAGAAGGGTTTTGGGAAGAATACCGGGTTTGGCCTCTTCCTTGCCCGCGAGATCCTCGCAATAACCGGCATCATGATCCACGAGACCGGGACCCATGGCAGGGGATCACGGTTCGAGATCATCGTGCCGAAAGGCGGGTTCAGATCCCGCGGTGATGGTCAGGGCAGGAGACCATGACTGCGGATGCGGATATGTGACACTCCCTCCCGGAACCGATTCCTGGCGGACAGATACCGGTTTCCTGCACGCGAATTATTGATAAGAGACCAGCGCAAATGAGCAGGTGGTACGCATGGGATATACGATAACGCTGATCTCAACTGATGAGAGGGAACGTCTCATGGAGGAACTCCAGCCGAGGGCCCTGTACGAGATAAAGTCCGACCTGTACGGCTGCTGCATCAAACTGATTACCGACGACCATGCAACGAAAGACACCTGGGGGGAAAACTTTTATTCCATATCCCAGAATATCCGTTCGCATGGCCGGCTCGTTGTTTTCAACAACGATGCATTCGGGCCCGATACGGTCCTGTTCGATGCCATGTCCCGGACCGCGTTCCTCTTCAACTTCACGTATTACGGCTGGATCAAATCCCTCGCACTCAGCCTTGCCGGTGACATCCTCGAGGATTTCCATGGGATCTATTCCATGCACGGGGCCTGTGTTGATATCGGGGGAGAAGGCGTCTGCCTTATCGGGGCGCCAAGGGCAGGGAAGACGACACAGACATACGGCCTGCTGCAGGACGCAGGGACCCGTATCGTTGCCGATGACTGGTTCTTTTCACGGGCGTACGGGCCGGATATCCTTGCATACAGTTCGGAGAAGAACTTTTATATCGGGGATGACCTGGGCACGATCTGGAAACAGTTCGGCGGGCTCGTGCCGGAAGGCTCCTTCGACCACAACGGGCGGGCGGTTGCAGATATCCGGCGGGTCATCGGCAAGGGGAGGATACTACCGATGACCACGCTGAAGACGATCATCGTGCTGAAGCGGGACCCCGCCGACACCACGATCTCGCGGACGCTCGATCCCGAGACCGGCCTGCAACTCTTTATTGGCAACAATTATTTCAACCCCCATCTTCTCGTCAGCAATCCTTTCAAGACACGGATCCGGAACCGGTACGTGTCCGAGCTGCTGAACCGCACCACGGCATACCTGGTCAATACGACCGGCACACCCCGGGAAACCCAGAAGATGATCCGGTCGCTTGTCGGGATTCCGCAGAGCGAATGAAAACGTGTACGATCACGCCGGCGGGGTGTCCCCGGCTGATGCCTCATCACTTTTCCGGTTCAGGAGCCGGAGGAGGGCAAGCAGATAGAGCGGGTACAGAAGATCCAGCCACATCACAGGCCCGGCATTGTTCAGAGCATAATCGCCGTGCACTACCATCTCGTAGAGATGCCCCAGCCCCGCGGCGACAGAGAATAATCCCATACCAAGGATTGTGGCTGTCCAGAAACCGGTGTCGCGGATCTTCAGGCACAGGAGGGCAACGATCCCCATCGATGCGTCCCATATCCCGACCTCACGCTGGAACGGGCTGCCCGCAGGCCATCCGATCGAAGATGCAACCCTGTCTGCAGCGAAGAGATGCCCCATGGCCGCATACACGTACCCGAGGCCGAGGCCGATCACGATCTGCCACATCAGGAAGGTCCCGATGGCCTCCGGGCCGTGCAGATCCTTTAGTTTCACGTGGATGATGCCCGCGATGACCGCAACGACAGGCAGGAAGAACGGCCAGACCAGTTCGACAATGCTCATACGCTGTTGTATGGCGGCGATGCCTGATAAGGATGAGGGAAATTCCCCGTGAGATACATCGTTTTCGGGCCATCAGGTCGCTTGCTGCTGCACGGGTAACGGGATTTTTCCCGGGTGCATGCCGGCCGCCGCGGCGTCTCTCCTGAAGCGCGGTACGCGGATGTCCGATCCCGTGCAAAGCCCGATGCCGATAAGTGAAAAAAAGGATGATGACTCGTGCCGTTCAGTTCTTTCGTGCCGCCTCGATCGCGTCCTGCTCGTCAAAATATTTTTCCAGCCACGCGAGGGTCTCGATATCAACGTCCGCAAAGGTGTGCTCGCCGATTTCGAACGGGTTGTCCATGTCCCCGATCAGGAGGAGGAGGCCGATGAGCATGCTGCAGATCACGGCAAATACCAGGGCCGATTCGAAGAACGGGTCAATCCTGACGAACATGAGGAGGAGAATGACGCTTGCGGTCGCGATCTCGGCAAGTGCATACGCTGCCGGGATGAAGTCCGTCCTGATGATGACATCCATCCTGTTCGTCATTTTGTCAAGGATTCCCAGCTCGTTCCGCAGTTTGGCGATCAGCGGGGGGGCAACATTTGCGAAGGCCAGCGTGCGGATATCGTTGTTGACCGTGTCCATCCCGCGGTTGACGTCATCGAGGTTCCAGCAGTTCTCTTTCAGGCAACGGTTCATGGTCCTGTGGAGGTCACGGACATGTGCCCGGAACATCCTGGCAGGCTCCGGATCCGTGAGGGGGAGAACCCGGCTGTCGTTGTACAGGGCTTTCAGCGCCGCCGCGAGGTCTCCCCCGGCCTTCTCGCTCTCCTTGAAGTCCGTGAAGGTTCCCGTGAAGATAATCGCTATCGTGAAGATTGCACCGGTAATAAACGCTCCCACAACGGGATTGATCGGAATGGTATCGTAGCTGAAATAATCGATAATGCTCCGGGGGATGAGGAGGAGCGCCGTGAAGATGAGGGCCTTGAGCATGAGCCCCCATTTTTTCCTGAATTCGGGATCCATGATATCAGATTTGATGTCCGCTCATTTAGGAAGTTCGTTTGTGTGCAGGGGCCCGGTTTTCCCGGTTGTTCCCAGAGCATTCCGGAACAGGATGAGCCGGTCGCAGAACTCGCCGAGATACTCGTCCATGGAGAGGCTCCCCTCCTCAAAGATGCAGTCTCCCTCCTCGATAACCTTGTCGATCATGTCCCGGCTCGGGAGGATCATGTCGAACGGGACACCGGACTTTTCCGATCCACGAATCAGCGCCTGCCGGAACAGGCCGATGCAGTACGCGATGCGGCAGGTATACAGGTGGCGGGTCTTCTCAAGATACCCCGCAACGCGATCTGTTTCGATCCGGAGAAAATCGTCAAGGACTTCCTTGTCTTTGCACTTGCCGAGCATATACTGGTAATGGGCGTACGGGTACATGCCCTCGAGCTCGGCAGGGACAATCCCGCAGGTGCCGAAGATCACAATATGGTATTGTTCCGGTTTCAGGACCTGCGAAATGACCGACCGTATCAGCTGGTGGCTGGGGCTCGCACTGTAGGGTTTCCGTACCGCGCAGGGCATGAAGATTGCGATCTCCCGCGGTGCAACATCGTACTCGTCGATGATGTACCGGTACGATTTCTCGAACTCCGGCAGGTAGAACGGCGGATCGGTCAGCATCCGGTTCCCTGCTTTACCCTTACCGGGGTCCCTGCAGTCTTCCATAATCGATCCAGATCAGTATGTCACCGCCATGCCAAGAAAGGATCGCAGCAACACCGGACTCGCGACAGCAGGTCCGCAGCAAAAACCATAAATTCTTTAATATAATGCACCAATGTTCCGGGACAGGTGAACAATGGTACTCTTCGAACTGTTTGTCGTCGCGTTCATGATCGTCGCGGTCCTGTTCGTCCTCTGGTTTTTCATTGCCGGGTTTGCACTCGTGCGTGACGATGACGTTGGTATCGTGACCCGGAAGATGTTCGGGCCTACGCTCCCTCAGGGGCAGATCATTGCAACGAAAGGGGAGGTCGGCGTCCAGGCCGATATCCTGATGCCGGGCCTCTACTGGATGATCCCCATCATCTGGAAGATCGAAAAAGCACCGGTGACAAAGATCAGGCCGGGATTCCTCGGGGTTGTCGAGTCGATTGAAGGAAAACCGATCGTAACCGGCCGGCTGCTGGCCGATGAAGTGCCCTGCAACTCGTTCCAGGATGCGAAAGCGTTCCTGAACAACGGGGGATGCAAGGGCCCGCAGGTTGACACCCTCCGGCCCGGTACCTACCGTATCAACACGAAGGTTTTCAGGATCCAGGAAGTGCCTGCAACGGAAGTCGGCCGGGAGCAGGTCGGTATCGCGATCGCGCTTGACGGTATTCCCCTGCCGAGCGGCTACAACGTTGCTCCGGAACCAACCGGCGACCACAAGCACTTCCAGGACGGGCAGGCGTTCATCAGGAACGGGGGCTACCGGGGACCGCAGCTGGAGACCCTTCAGCCGGGAGAGTACTATATCAATCCCCTCCTCTTCAATGTGGCAATGACAGACGTTGCCATCGTCCCCCCGGGCTATGTCGCGGTCATCATCTCCAGCGTCGGGATGGAACTGGAAAAACCACAGAAGAAAGCTCCGGGGATCACCGACCAGCCCAATCTCGGCCAGCCGGTTCACGATCATGCCGAGACCCCGCTCATCACCAGCAAGAGCGAGCGCGGTATCCTGATGGAACCGGTTGCCCCGGGCAAGTATAACCTGAACACCATCGCATACCGTGCAGAGATTGTACCGACGAGTGCGATCACGATTGACTGGGGGGAGAAGAATGTCGTGCGCGAGACACGTCCCTATATGCAGGGGAAAGTGGAACCCTCCATATCATTAAAGGTCTCCGAGTTTTTTGCGTACAGCCAGCTCAAGTTCACGTCAAAGGACGGGTTCCAGCTGGAGGTGGAGGTCCGCCTCATCATCCGCATCCCGCCGGTCAATGCACCGTATGTCATTGCACGGTTCGGAACGGTCACGAACCTGATAGAGCAGGTGGCCCACCCCCTCATCGATTCCTCCTTCAGGAACGAGGCCGGCGACCGGGCGGCAATGGACTTCGTCCACAGCCGGTCGATGATCCAGTCGGCAGCACTTGAAAAAGTCCGGAAGGAGTTCACCAGCTACCACGTGGAAGTCCAGGGACTCCTGATCGCATACATCAAGGTCGACGAGAAACTGCTGGAAACCCAGACAAAGAAGGAGATCGCAGTCCAGCAGCAGCAGCAGTACGAGCAGGAGGCAAAGGCACAGGAGCGCCGGATCGCGGTTGCCGAGAAGACCGCCCGTGCCGACAAACAGACCGATGTCATCGCGGCAAAGCTCTCCATCGACATTGCAACCGACAAGGCAGAGGCGATGAGGAAAGAGGCCGAGGGTATCCGCGACGCGACCAGGACCAAGGCGGACGGTGCAGCGTACGAGGCCCAGAAGGTCGGGGAAGGTACCGCGGCTGCCTACAAGGCGCAGACGGACGTGCTCGGGCCGGAGCGTATCGCCGCCATCAAGCTCATCCAGGAAGTTGCCGCGGGCAACATCACGATAACGCCGAACGTACTCGTTGCCGGCGGGGAAGCCGGGCAGGGCAGCAACCTGTTCAACGCCATTCTCGCATCGTGGCTGTCAAAAGAAACCCCGCAGAAACCGGAGATGAAGAAATAGTCTTTTTTTCCATTCCCAACAGTGCCCGCCAGGTTATCGGGTTCCATGGATTATTTTTGAGGATTGAACCTGAAACCCTCCGGGGGGACATGGAACTCGAACCGGGCACCTTTCCCGCTTTCCCCGGTCTCCCGTATAGCGATACCGGTGATCGACAGGATCTCCCGCACCAGGAAGAGGCCAAGGCCGGTATCCTTCCCGTAACTCCGGTCAAAGATGATATGTTTCTCTTCCCGCGGAACCCCGATTCCATTGTCTTCGATGAACAGGACAAGTTCGTCGGGCTTCTGTTCGTACCATGCCCGCACTTCCGTGGCCGTCTTTGCGTGCCTCAGGACATTTTCCATAATATTTGAGAATGCCTTTTCGAGGAGAGGATCGGCATAGATCTCGAGGTCCCCGGTACTGAAGGTATGGGAAATCTTCAGGAAATCAAGGTGGGAGATGGCAAATAACAGCGTCTGGTTGACATTCTGCCAGCGTGGCGACTGGATCCCCATTTCCTGGAAATGCTTCGCGAACTCAAGAGAGGTTATGATCTTACGGATCAGAACGGATTCCTTCTCAGCATACGATGCTGCTGCGGTATCGGCAAGGTACTTATTGGCAAGGATCTGGTACGCAGAAAGCGAGAACGCCGCTGTCTGGATGTCCTGGAATGTGACGATATTGAGGAGATTAAGCTTTTTCCGGGCCTGCTCGAGCGAAGAGGCGGCACGCCGTGCTTCGGTGATATCCCGCGTAATACCCCGGAAACCCGTACGGTTTCCTCCGGCATCCCGCGCAGCGGTGGACCGGATCTCCACATCTATGCGGTGACCGTCTGCATGAAGCGCTGTAATCTCAATCGTCATCTGGTCAAGGTTTGAGGATACCTGTTTTTCAAACAGGGTCATTGCCGTGGGAACCTGGTCGGGAGGAAGGAGCATACTGAACGGTTTTCCAAGGATCTCTTCCGCATGGTACCCAAAGAAGACGGAGATTTTCGGGCTGATGAAGGTGAATCGTCCAGCCATATCGATCTCCCAGATAAGGTCAGGGCTGGTCTCGACAATCGCCCGGTATTTGTTCTCGCTCTCGCGCACGACCGCTTCAGCACGACGGAGTTCGGTGATATCCAGGGAAATACCGCCAAGGAGCGGGGATCCGGAGGGATCCGGGAGGCTGAACTTCGTGGTGTTGAATATCCGGTTGTTTCCCTCCGCATCCGTTACAGATTCCAGCGTATTGACAATCCCGCGGCTTATTGCATCCCGGTCATCGAGGATCATCCGCTCAGCAATATCATGGGGAAGGAGGTCAAGCGTGGACCTGCCGATGGGATCGGACCAGCCGAACAGCCGGTTCAGGTACTGGTTGGAGAATAGTACGTTCCCGTCAGCATCCTTGATATAAACGGCGGCCGGCAGGTTCTCCATGAAAAGGGAAAAGCGGCGTTCGCTCTTGCGCAAAGCCTCGCCAGCCCGGTTGCGTTCTGTCACGTCCTGGATTACACCAAAGACCGTATGGGTGCCGGCATTATATTCCGCGATGGATCGGATATCGACAATGGCATTGTCGGACGAGCGGCGGATCCTGAACTCGGCATCGTAGGGACGGCCCTCGTGTATCAGCGCCCGCAGTGCCTCGTCGAGCATAACACGGTACTCCGGAAGCGGTATCTTCTGTACTTCAGGGATGCTCCAGAGTTCACCGGAAAGGCCGTAGATGGACCGGGCGCCGTCCGATGCGGTTACGGTATTTGTTCCCAGATTGAATTCCCAGTGACCGATATGGGCGATCTGTTCTGCACGTTTCAGACGGGCCCCGCTGATCTTCAATGCCTCATCTGCGGCTTTCCGTTCCGAGATGTCGGTGATGAATGCCATCGTGACCGGTCCGTCCGAGAGGGGTATGACGGCAACGGATATTTCATAAGGAAAACGGCTCCCGTCTTTGCGCAGCCCCAGGGATTCGTACCGGAGATCTGCGGGTTCGCCACGGCTCCGGGCCCGCACGTATGCTGCTACCGTCTCCCGGAACTCAGGGGCGACAAAATCGAGGAGGTTTTTTCCCATGATTTCATCCCGGGTGTCATAGCCGGTCATCGCACAAAAGGCATGGTTTGCGTACAGAAATTTCCCTTCCCGTGCAAGGGCAACAGGGACCGGCGAGGCATCGATCAGGTTCCGGAACCGTTCCTCGCTCCTGCGCAGCTCCTGTTCCTTCAGGGTCGTTTCCTCGAACTGGATACGGAGCTGCTCCTCGGTCGCAGCCTTCTCCTCGTACGCAGCGTTCAGCTCCGCGTTCTTCCGCTCCAGTTCCTCGATGCGTTGCTGAAGCTCGGGGTAATAGCTCTTCCGGATGGAGGTCTCCCCAAGCCCTATTATCTTCTCCCGCTGGCTTTCCCAGTCGGGTGGCGGTTCAGAGCGCTTTTTCATAGATCTTCTCGATGTCACGGGGCGTCGCCTTGCGGGGATTCGTTGCAAGGCAGGGATCGCGGAGTGCTGTCGCCGCAAGCCGGGGCAGGTCTGCTTTATCCACACCAAGGTCCCCGAGCCTGTCCGTGATTCCCAGGTCTTCCCGCATACGGGTAACAGCACTCAGGACGAGTTTCTTTCTCTCCTGGCGATCGACACCTTCAATTTCGACACCAAGAGCTCTGCCAATCGATTCATACCTGCCGGGGCACGCTTCGTAATTGAATTCCATGACGTGTTCCAGCAGCAGGGCATTGCATTCCCCGTGAGGAAGATCGGAAAGCCCTCCGAGGCTGTGGGCCATCGCGTGGACCGCCCCGAGGCTTGCATTGGAGAACGCAAGGCCGGCAAGGAGACTCCCGAGCATGGTCTGGTACCGCCATTCCAGTTTCTTTGGGTGTTCAACGGCAAGGGGCAGGTACGTACTCATGAGCTGGATCGATTCAAGCGCATGGATATCGGTCACCGGCGAACTCGCGTTTGAAACGTACGCTTCAACACTGTGAGTAATCGCATCCATACCGGTATGTGCAGTCAGTTCACGGTTCAGTGTCGTGAGGGGTTCGGGATCGATAAGGGCGATATCCGGGACGATCTTCTTGCTGATGATGGCAATTTTCACCTTTCGCGCAGTATCGTTGATGATGGCGAACTGGGAAACATCCGCACCGGTGCCTGCAGTCGTGGGGATGCAGATGAGGGGGGGCGGCGGGATCGCGATGTTGTCAACACCTTCGAATTCATGGATATCTTTCCGGTTGGAGAAGACAACCCCGATACCCTTTGCACAATCAATCGGGCTTCCGCCGCCAACGACCACGATGCTGTCGCACCCGGATTCGGAGAAGAGCCGGGCGCCGTTCATCACCTCGCTGTCGCGGGGATTGGGGGATACACCCAAAAAAGTCGTGTGCCGGATCCTTTCCTCTTCAAGGCTTCCTGTCACATCCTTTACCCAGCCGGCCTTGTTCACTTCGGGACCTGACACGACAAGAACATGGCGGGCACCGAGATTTTTTGCATACCGGCCGGCAAGCAGCCGTGCTTTTTCCCCGACAACGAATTCCGGTGCAACAAACTTGCGAAGTTCGAACCGCGACTTGTCCATAGTATATCCTCCTCCGGAAACGGTTCCGTCAAAGTCAATAAAGGGAGAGAAGCTATTTCAAAATTGTGGCGGGAATGCGAAGGGACACGCCGGAAAATCTTCCGGCATCCCGGGAATACCGGTATACCCGGGCATCCGGAAAACGGTTTTTGGTTCCGGCCCGAAGTCGGGGTAAGAACCTGCAAGAACCTGCGTGTGCCTTCTGTCAGAATCCCGTAGCATAGTAATATCCTCCCTCTTCCCGGACATGGAGCGGGACTTGGAACAGGTCCCCGATCTTCTCATCGGTGAGCATCTCCTCTTTCGTACCGTCCCCGCAGAACCTGCCATTCTTCATCAGCACGACACGGGAGATCTCCGGGATTATGTCATGGAGATGATGGGTTACAAGGATAATACCGGTTCCACACCGTGAGACTTTCCGCAGGGTCTGGCGGAACGTATGGAGCGCGTGGAGATCCAGGCTGTTGGCCGGTTCGTCAAGGATCAGGGTCTTGGGGTCGTGGACAAGGGCCCTGCCGATCAGGAGCCGCCTCGCCTCCCCCGAGGACATGGCCGTCATCGGGCGGTCTTTTACGTGTTCGATCTCCAGGAATGCGCAAATCTCATCGGTCTTCCGTTCCATTGCCGGAGTAATTGTGTGGTTAAAGAGTCCCACGCTTGAAAAGAAACCGGAGAGGATGACTTCTTTTCCGGTGAGGGGGCGGGCAAACGTGAACTGGAGATCGTTTGAGACGATACCGATTGTCGATCGGAGCTCGAACACGTCCCACACATCCCTGCCGCGCATCCTGAACACTACATTGCCGTCACCGGTTGCGGGATAGAGTTCCCGGACTATTGTCTGAATGAACGATGACTTGCCGGCGCCATTGGGGCCGAGGATTGCGATGTTCTCCCCCTCGCGGATCGTGATCGACAGGGAGTCGAGGACTTTTGTAACGCCATGATACACGGTCACGTTCCTAAATTCAAGGAGGTCCGGCGTTTTATCCCGTGCCGGTGATGATGACGTTTTCATATCAGGCACCGCCTGCCAGAAGATCGAGGTGGATCAGGTACCGCCGCATACCACCGTCCTCCGTGTACTTCATGGTACCCCCGGCCCGCCCGGCAAGCCCGTGGAGGAAACGCCGGGTTTTTTCCTGTTCGGGGACCGCATCGGCAGGTACAGCCCCGGAGATGATCACAACCGCATACGCTCCTTCCTTCCGGATCGCGATGGTTATCCGGTCGGATCCTGTCCCGACCAGGTCCTCGAGGATATAGGTGACAAGGTCGGAGAAGATCTCCCGGTCAACGGACACCTGCAGCGATTGCCCGTCCGCATCCAGGGTGAAGGCAATATCCTCCAGGAGGGGCCTTGCCCCGATCCGCGCAAGAAGGATCCGGATGAATGCGGCATCGTCATCGGCCGATGACAACAGGTCCTCGTCCGAGCACGATGGGACGGAAAGGCCGGTGACGATTGCCTCGATGACCGTGACAAGGGAACAGGCCGAAAGCTCACCCGGAGGATTGAATCCGCGGAGCAGCTGGGTATAATCCGACAGAAGACGCCCGGCGCGGTCGACGAGTGTGGGATCGATGATGCGGGTCAGTTCCTCCCTCCGAAAAGACCTGTCGAGCTTACCGATAACCTGTGCGGCCTTGAGGGCCAGCTGGATCGAAAGGCCCCTGCCGCGGTGGTGTTCATCGGCGAAAGCGGAGAAGGCTTCGAGGAGTTCATCAACAGTATCCCCGGGGATGACTGACTCCATTCGCCGGGCAATATCCGACTCGCCAAGCTCGTCCAGGACATACGAAACATAGTACAGCCTTCCTGCCATGATCGTGAACAGTTCGTTCACTTCTTCCATACAGTCCTCGGCAAATGCAGCGGCCTGTTCTGCCCTCCCGCGGTTCAGCTCGGCGATATCCGAGAGCTCCTGTGCACCGGTCCGGACCGCAGACAGCATCCTTCCGGCATCGGGCGCAGTCACGGCTCTCCCATGCCCGGGGAGGACTGTCGTGATCCCGCCTTCATCCAGCAGGGTCAGCACATGACCGAGGGAATGAACGAGTGCTTTCTGGTCCCATCCGCTTAACCCTGCAACACCCGGATTTGCGGCAAAGAGAATATCCCCGATAAAGAGCAGATCTCCCATTCCAAGACAGATGCTGTCCGGGCTGTGGCCGGGGGTATGGTAGATCTCAAGCGGAGGACTGTTTCCGAATTCCAGCCGCCCGTGAGGAAGTTCCCCGTCAGTGCCAGACCATGTGTAGGTGATCGTAACGGTTGCCCCATTGGGATAAGCCACCTGAACCGGGATATTCTTCCCGGCGCCCCATGTGCCGGGAAAGAGGTCAAGACCGATCTTCATCGGGGGAAGGGTCCTGCCAAGGATGTCCGCCTGCGTCAGTTTCGTATCGCCGCATTCAAGGGCCTGGCTGCCGCGTTCCTGGACCGCAAAGACAGCCGTCTCAGGAGAAGCAAAGGCCGGGCCTGAAAGTGCGCCGATAAAATGATCGATATGTGCATGGGTCAGGAAGACGAAAACAGGGCGGTCCCGCTCCCGGCGGCATTCCCCGATGACACGCGCCAGCTGATCTGCCTGTTCAGGAAGACCGCCCGGATCGATCAGAATCAGGACGTCCGGTGTGGCGATAAGGTATGAGTTCGACGAGATGATATCGATCTTGCGGATGAGGGGCCAGATAAATGCCCCGGCTGCCCCGGGAACCGGCTGCCATGCAAGGGGAGTTAAGGGGTCGCTACCACCCGGCAAGCGCTTCTCCCTCAGTAGGACATATGGAGAAAATGGACGTGAACCCTGCAAGCTTGAGAATCTTCATGACTTCCGGCGAGAGGCTGCACAGGGCAAACCGGTCACCGGGGTTCTTGAGCTTCTTGGCTGTGGCGAGGAGTACTCGCAGACCGCCGCTGCTGATGTACGTTACCCGGGAAAAGTCCAGAAGGATCTTCCGGTGCTGGCCTTCGATCTCCCGGTTTATTGCCTGTTCGAGCGCCGGTGCCGTTGCCGTATCGATTCTCCCGTCAAGAGAGAGAACGATCGCATTGTCGCGGGTTGTGGTGGTAATCTCCATAAAATCCCCCTGTGTGTCCAGGTTCCCTGAACCGGTATATGGTTACATGTCGGCATTTTTGCATGATAATCCTATCCGTCTCACCGCCGCAGGATGAGGGGATCTGAAGTGACAATTAAATGAACCGGTGTTCAATGATGAATAGACACGTGCATCACCATGGACTCCCTGTTCTTCACCTCCATGCTCGTCCTCCTCCAGCTGATCTGCGTCATCATCGTGGTCGCGTATCTCCTGACGAGAACCCGTTTTTTCCCCGAGGTCCTTGAAGGGCACCCGACTATCAGGGCGCAGGTCATCCTCATCCTTGTCTTCGGTGCACTCTCGATCTACGGCACCCTGAGCGGGATCGAGTTTCTGGGGGCTCCCATCAATGTCCGCGATCTCGGGCCGATGCTTGCTGGCCTGCTCGGAGGACCGCTGGTCGGGCTCGGCGCCGGGCTGATCGGCGCTGCGCACCGGATGACCATGGGGGGTTTCACGGGGTATCCCTGTTCGCTCGCAACAGTCCTCGCGGGGCTGACAGGCGGATTCATCTGGCTGTTGCACGGGCGCCGGTTCGCGGGGATCACGGTCGCGGTGCTCTTTGCCATCCTCATGGAAGGCCTCCACATGCTGCTCGTCCTTGCCATCTGTCGCCCGTTTGGCCAGGCTGTCGAGCTCGTATCGATGGTCGCGTTCCCCATGATCATGGGCAATGCCGTAGGCATGTTCGTCTTTGCTTTCATGGTCGAGAACCTCATCAGCGAGCGGAAGATGCAGGCCGAGCGCGACACCCTCCTGCGGGAGATGGAGCGGAAGAATACCGAGATTGCCATCGCCGCCGAGATCCAGCAGAGTTTCCTTCCCGACACCATCACCCAGATCCCGGGGTACGACATTGCGGCAAAGAGCGTGATGGCAAAAGAGGTCGGCGGCGATTTCTTCGACGTTATTCCTCTCGAAGTTGTCCCGATGGGAACCGGCCGGCTGGGAATCATGATCGCGGATGTCTCGGGCAAGGGGATCCCTGCGGCTCTGTTCATGGCCCTCTCCCGTATCGTGGTCCGGGTCAATGCCACCTGGTACGGGCGGGAGCCGTCGGCCGCTATCCGGGATTCGAACACGATCATCGCCAACGACTCGAAGTCCGGCATGTTCGTAACCCTCTGGTACGGGCTCATCGAATCCGCAACCCGGCAGCTGACGTATGTCAACGCGGGACACAACCCGCCCATCCACTTCCGTGCAGCCGACAGGAGCCTGACGGAGCTGCCAGCCACCGGGATCGCAATGGGGGTCACAGATGATGCCGGATATACCCAGGAGATCGTGGAGCTGGCGCACGGCGACATCCTGATCCTGTACACGGACGGGATCACGGAAGCAGAGAACGAAAACCTTGAGATGTTCGGCACGGAACGGCTGCAGCAGGTTATTCTCGCATCGTCAGAACTTTCGGCAAACGCGATCTGTACAGAGATCCTCAGTGCAGTGAAAACCTTTACCGGGAGCCACCCGCAGTCAGACGATATCACGCTTATGGTAATCAGGAGTCTGTGACCATGGATCCCTCGTTTGAGATAACCCTCGGATCGGATGTCGGTGAGATCCCCGACGTGTCCGCACGTCTCGGGGAAGCGATGGGGGCGTACGGCTTCTCCCCGGAAGATATCCTCGATTCCCAGCTGGCGGTCGAGGAGGTCATCACCAACGTGATCGTCCACGGGTACCGGGGCCCGGGGAATATCATCCATCTCTCCTGCCGGTTCACCGGTGACCTGGCGGAGATCCGGGTCTCGGACTCAGCACCGCGGTTCGACCCGCTGTTGCTGCCGGAGCCGGAACTTGACGCAGATATTGAGGACCGGAAGATCGGCGGCCTCGGGATTTATCTTGTCCGGCAGGTCATGGATTCGCTGTCGTACTCGTACGAGAACAATATGAACGTCCTTACCATGCAGAAAAAGAAGTCGTCCTGATGTCATGTGTCCCGGACGATATCCTGGATGTACGCGATCCCGATCTTCGCCTTCCGCAGGCGGGTACTGTCAAGGAGATGGCGCATATCAACGAATTCGCCGTCCGTCACCACCTTCTTCACCTGCGTGTTGAGGTCGAGCGACCCGTCGTAGGGGACATTTTTGAACACAACGCCGTGGTTGTGGAGGTACATCTGTTTTGCCGCACCGGTATTCAGGGGATTGGCATAGTACAGCGATGACAGGGTTGCGGGGCTGAAGTGCGCTGCGCTCGCTTCCAGGTCGATCCCGATACCGAAGCTGATGAGGGTGTCACCCCGGCGGGTGTTGCCGGTATCCGAGGCAATCCATTCGTGAATCAGGCCGGGCGACATGATGGACTCGCCCCCGGGCGGGGCTGCTGCTGCGACCGGTGCCTTTTTGAGACCGGAACTCGCGATGCTCTCGATGACACCCCAGATGGTGAGGGCAACGACACCCGTGTAGCTCTTCACCCGGCTCCCTGCCGCCGAGAAGATGACCCGGTAGATGTCCGAGATGCTCACGCCATTCGGGTTTGTGGTATCGAGAGTGAAATATTCGTTGAACGGCCCGTCAAGAGTTATGTTGTACCCGGTATAGACGGGCACATCGCTTTCGGCATCCAGGGGTGTCAGGAAGTCAGGGGTATTGTTGCCGTCGGTCGGGAGCCAGACCATCGAACCGTACAGCGTGATCATCTCCCCCATGAGCGGCATCGCATCCTGTACACCGGGGCCCAGCGCACCGAGGCCGAGGGAATACGTGACTTCAGAGAATTTTTTTGTCCGGATATCGGCTTCGGCGATCTTTGCGTGGATGACTTTGTCAAGGTCACCGGTAACCCGCAGGACCGGGGGCCGGGTCTTCCAGCCCGGCTCGATCGTGAGCTGCAGGCCCTCGTCGATGATCTTCTTGTAGAATATCTCGTTGAAGAGCGTCGGGTTCTTCCGCTTTTTTACGATATCGGTAACTGCAGCAGCGGTATCCGGGAAGATATCGAAGACCGTGGAGAACCCGGCCATGTCCAGCACCTTCTTCGGGTACTCGCCGACCCCGGCAAGGGCGAACCGGCCGCCCCTGCGTTTCATCTCTTTTTTCAGCCCGTTGAATGACCGGATTCCGCCGCTGCTCAGATAGTCCGTTCCACTCATCTCGATGACAAGGTCCTTGTCATCATCGGCAAGCGCGTCCTTTGCCCAGCGGTCCATCTGCTGGGCTCCGAATGCATCCAGCCTCCCGCTGACGTGGAGCAGCACGACGCCGTCCTTCTTCTCGCTTCTGGCTTCCATGAATACCGTGTCTCCCTGTTCAAGAGTGGATTTTCATGGACTTTAATATTGGGTTTTTTTGCAGAGCGGGTTCCTGAACAAAGGAGGTAGGACGAAGAATGCCCCGCCCTGAATGTTCCCTGTCTCCACAATTCAGGGATTTTTTTCAGTCGCGGACGGCTCACATGGCGGTAAAAACAATAACCGTTGTCCCGGCATCGTTATACATTTTCAGGGTTGAACCGCTCACGCGGAACGATGAGACCTTTGACAGGCCGGCAAGGAACGCGGACTCCTGCTCCATGATACCGGGCCGGTCACACCGCATATCCGTAATAGTCTCACGGGAAAGGGTGATGGCATTGCCTTTTGTTGCATACAGGAAAGAATACCAGTTGCACCCGGACCGGCCGCTCATCCTCCCTTCCCTGTTGTCGAACCGTGCAGTCACCTCACTTCCGCTGAGGACCGGAACAAGTGAACCGTTTGTGCCGGCACAGGACTGGAGAGTCCAGTTCGTCTTCGACAGTTCAAGGCCGGAATCAACCGGGAGGGCAAGAGGATGTGAGAGGATTATCAGGACGAGAATGCCTATAAGGCCTAGGGCAGCATAAAAACCGCAGCCCATCGTTTCGGGGGGTCCCGCAGGAATATTTTCCCCATCGCCGGAACCGGTACCGTCACTTCCCGGTGGAAGATCGTCCGTCATAAGCAGTACTTGGCATGAAACGCGTTAACGGTATCTGTGGACAAGAATCACAGTCGGTTATCCGGACTGAAAGACCAGCACGGTCTTTCCGGAAATGTCGTCAATATACAGGGACGACCCACCGGTCCGGAACGATGCGGCAGCGGCCAAATCCTTAAGATATGCGGATTCCTGCTGCGCAATACCGGAATCCCGGCATTTCATACCGGTAACGGATTCCAGCGAGGTCTCCAGGGTATTTCCCCGTGTTATATACCGGAATGAATACCGGTTGCAGCCGGAATTCCCGCTTACCCGGCCGTTTTCAGAGAATGCTGCTGTCACCACACTGCTGCTCCCCAGGGGGATAAGGATTCCGGTTTCATCGGTGTAGGACTCCAGCGTCCAGTTCACGCCCACGAGCCGGACCTCGGGTCGTGTCTTTACAGCCGGGAAACTGATGAACATGGCGATCATGATCAGGAGACAAACAAGGATGAGTGACACGTAATACGAGAATTTCCGTTTCAAAGGACGGTTTGCCGCAGGCTGGTTTCCCTTCCCGCTGCATCATCCCCCCAGATCTCCGTCCGAATCGCCGGACATAGCCTGATCCTGGCAGCGGATGCATTAACGGTTTCTGTCAGCACCGGCAGGTTACTGTGTGCCGGAGATAAATGGCAGGCCGTCCATTATGGTACGAACATGGGATCGGCTGCAAACATCCTCGTGCTCATGACCGTCGTGATCGTATCGTATCTCTCCGCCGGGGCCATCTCATCCGCGGTTATCACCGCATTCCACCTCAGCGGCACCGCTGCCATGATTACCGGTATGGTATTCTTTGCCTTTGTCTTCTTTGCGATTCTCCAGCTCTTTCAGAGGTATGCCGGAATCGGGTTATTCCGGTTGGATAATGAGTGAGCGGGCTGGAGACAAGGATAACGGTGCGTCCCTTCCGCCATCGTATCATTGACGGAAAACCCGGGAGGGACCGGAAACGTCTGTATGACAAGGGACAGATATACAACGGCGAAATAAAAAAAACAACGCATATAAACATAACGCTATAATAGGATCCATTCAGATGAACCGGCTCACCAGAGTGTGAGGAAGTGATGAGCCGATCCAGCCCGAAGGCATGACATAATCAGCTTCTCTTGTCTTGAAGGTTATGGTCGTGCCGCAGCGCTGCCGGGTATTTTTGATGGCGATCACGACAGGTTTTTTGAACGAAAAAACAGGCTCCGGGGAACCATGCATGAACGGGAGTTCCCACCCGAACGATGAAAATCCCGGTTCCTCAAAACATTTTTGAGGGGCCCCGACTCAGGGCCCCTTTCAGTTCTCCTGAGTGCGTTATCGGAAGGATTTCCCATGAAAAAGGTAAAAAAATGCTGGGGGCTGATGCTCCCATACCCTGCTTGGGATAGTTGCCGCCGAAGTCAACGAGCGCTTCTGCACTCTTCTCCTCCCCGTGGTTCTATTGAACCATCCGGATCCCGCGGGGAGCCAGCCGTGACCATCGATCAGGGCTGGCTGGAGAATGCTTCATCCGTTTTTTTGATAAAGCAGAGGGATTCACAGAATCCCTCTTATTCAAAATCTTCAGATTTGAGATAGGAGAAGAACGCAGTTCTTCGACTAATTCTCGAAGAGAATTTTCTACTCGCTCCCGCGGCGGCCTTCAATCACCGTTATGCCGGAACCTGCACTGGCCCCGCCGTGGCTTGAAGAACCTGATGGTTCTTCTCGTGCTTCATTCTTTAGAATGAAGCACCCCGGAGCGGCCCTGAGGCGGGGAGCCCTCACCGATGCCGGTATGGTATGCATTTTTCATCGTTTTGGGTGTGAACTTGGGATGTTCATGCTCGTTTCTCCAGACCACCATTCGCAAATCGATATCCGGAATTTTGTTTTCAATCGACCCCTTGTTCCCTGTCCGTAAAAAATGAATCGGGATCCGATCGATCAGCCTGAACGCTCACGCCGGACAGAGAGAGAACTTGTCAAGTACTCTCTTTATAAGTCAAGTACTTACCCGGTAATCGGGAGCATAACGTACACCATTTTTTCGCAATGACACAAATGGAATCAAAAAATGGGCTCTGCAGAAACGAACATGAACAGGAGTTCAAACCAGAATGATGAAAATCATATGAAATCTGAATAATTATGAGGGCCCCCCGCTCTTTGCCACGTACGACACGTACAGCGTTGTCAGGCCGGAAACGAGGCAGAAGCCGCCGGCAATGAAGGGAAGCATCACGACGACCAGCAGGGAGTTGAGCAGCAGCAGGATACCGAAGAAAATACTGATGGCGCCAAGGACTCCATTGCCGGGATCCTTCGAGCCGAATGCATGGTAGAGGTGGACAGCCCCGATGAAACAGGCCCAGAATCCGAGGAAGAGGATGAGGAATTCCAGAGCGAAGAATGCGCTGTAATACGGGTGCAGCAGGATGAGCAGCCCGGCAAAGATATTCACGCCGGCAAGCAGGAGTTTCAATGCCGTGTTCGTCCGGTCCGCGAAGAGTCCCGCGAGGACAAAGATCCCGCCGACAAGCCAGTATGCCCCGAGGAACGTTATGAACAGGATGGTCGTGACCGCCGGGGAAAGAAGGAACATGAGACCGATGACGATCGTGAGGATCCCCCACAGGAGCAGGATCCACCAGGGGAAGAGGTTTGCTTCTGCAATCTGAGCATTTGCCACCTGACCAGGTTCTGGCATACGAGTATCTCCGCTGTAAAATTATCGATCCAGGTATTTGTAGTATTCCATGAATGATCATTGCTCCAAGGAGGAACTGCAAATGACCGTCGATTCCGGTTTTCATAGTGTACATTTTTTCATAGTGTACATTTTATCATGATGTGGTCAAATACTGATCAGGACAGAAACAACGGGACGGAAACGCCCGGGTGGAACAATGCTGGATTCCAAGACATCGTGCCTTATCCGCGGTATTGTCGGAGTGATCTTCGGGTTCCTCGCCCTGCTCATCCCAAAAGAGGTGGAGGCAGGCTTTTACGGGCTCTTCTGGGTCCTGATCGGGCTCTTCATGGCACTGTTCCTGTTCCTCGCCATCACAGCACGTGGCGATGAGTCAATGCTCTGGTTCGGCCTCTCTGCCGCACTCCTTATCGTGGGAGTGATCTCCATCATCATCCAGGGATTTGTGGCCGTCATGCTCATCCTGGCGATAGCTGCTGTGGCCATCATCAATGGTTTCACCGACATCACTCTGGCGCTCGAGCACCCGCGGACAAAATACCTTCTCATCCCCGTCATGATTATCACGGCGATTCTCGTCCTCGCGCTGCTCTTCTACTACTTCCCGGGCTTTGAGTCACACCTCTTCCTCGCCGTTGTAGGGACCTTCGCACTGGTGTTCGGCCTCTTCTCGGTCATCCTGGGTTTCTACTCCTCGGATAAATCACAACGAACGGCCTGAACCAGCATGTCCGCACCAGTGTATCCAGGATGCAGGAGGATGGAGATAATCAGGTCCACGACATCCTGGCATTTGGTACTGTGGAGGCATTTTTCATGAACTACGATGTTGTTGTTGTCGGTGCGGGACCATCGGGAACAGCCGCTGCACGCGAGTGTGCCCGGCTCGGTCTTGCCACGCTCTGCATCGAGGAACACGGTACGATAGGATACCCCGTCCAGTGTGCCGGCCTCCTCTCGACAGCTGCCTTTGACGAGTGCCGGATTCCATCGGAGCGTTCGGTCCTCAACCGGGTGACCGGCGCCCGCGTTATCACCGCTGCCGGCAGCGAGATCCTTATCGACGCAAAGAAGACAAAAGCCGTGGTCGTGGACCGCGGAACCCTCGACCGCGAGATGGCCGAAGCTGCTGCGGACGCCGGGGCGGAGTTCCGGATGAAGACTTCCGTATACAGCGTGAAGGGAACATCCGTTTATGCACGGGGTGTGAACGGTGTCGAGGAGATCGGCTTTAAGATCCTGATCGCGGCTGACGGTCCGAGGAGTACCATCGCCCGCGTGTACGGTATGGAGCGGGCGCGGACCTATCTTGCCGGCATCCAGGCTGACATGCCGGGAGAATGCGATACACGGTATGTCAGGATCTACCCGGACGCATCGCCGGAGTTCTTCGGCTGGTCGATCCCGACCGGGCCGGGAAGGATCCGGGTGGGCATGTGCGGCCGGAAGGATATGATGGAACGGTTTGCACAGTTCTCCAGACAGTTCGGAACAAGCACCTCACAATTCGTCACCGGCACGCTCCCTCTTGGCGTGATGAAGAAAACCTACCAGGATCGGACACTCTTTGTCGGCGATGCCGGGGGATTCCCGAAACCAACATCAGGTGGCGGGATCTATACCGGGGTCCGGTCTGCCCGTTACGCTGCTGCGGTTGCCGCAACTGCATGCGAGAAGAACCAGTACGACGATACCGTTCTCGCCGGTTACGAACGGCTCTGGCAGGATGATTTCGGGCGTGAACTGGAGCTCGGATACCGCCTGTTTGAGATGCGCCAGAAGATGGCGGCGAAAGATATTGACACGCTGATCCAGGCGCTCAACAATCCATCGATTCTGAGTACTATCGAAGAGTATGGCGACATGGACCGTCCTGGTGCGCTTGTCAAACGGCTGCTCATGAATCCGTCCGTCCTCAGGCTTGCCGGACCGCTCATGCAGGCAGGCATCCATACGTTGTTCTGAACGGGATTAATCGGGTGTCTGGACACCGGTCGTGTCCGGTGAGAGAATATGACAGCGGTCGCGACGGGAGTCCCTGGATATACGGTACATCTCTTTTGGCACGTGCATCTCGAACCGTGCACCTTTACCGTAGTCACCGGTCTCGACAATGGTGATGCTGGTGATGGAGAGGATCTCCTTCACGAGGAAGAGGCCAAGACCGGTATTCTTCCCGAAGCCCTTGATAAAGATCCTCGACTTGTCAGGGACTGGTATGCCGATCCCATCGTCCTCGAGGGCGAGGATGAGACCGGCAGAGGATTCGCGGGCCGAGATCCGCACCACCGAGACATGGTGTCCGTGCAGGATCGCGTTTTCAACCAGGTTGTAAAAGACCCGCTCGAGCAGGGGATCCGCGTAGATCTCAAATCCCTCCGAATCGGACTGGACCCGGATCCTCTTGATGTCCACGTGCGTGCAGGCAGCAAAAAATATATCGTGGACGTTCTGCCATGCCGGTGCAACGATGCCGAGGTTCTGGTACAGCTTGGTAAACTCGATGTTCTCGCCGATGATGAAGACAGTATCCTTCATCTTCCGGACATACATGGAGTGCTGGGAATCCGGGGGCCGCTCCTTGATGAGGTCGAGGTACCCGCCCATAACCGTAAGTTTGTTCCGGATATCGTGCCGTGTGATCTCTGCGAGGAGATTGAGTTTCTTGTTCGCCAGCTGGAGCGCATCCTGCGCCATTTTTATATCAGAGATATCGTGGAAGATCTCCATGAAACAGAGACGTCCCCCGAGATCGATGATGGTCGCGCTGGCGATCACCGGGATATGCCGCCCGTCGTGGCCATCGATGATATCCGTCTGGAAGGCCGTCCCCTCGCGAGCATGGTGCAGGAAAACATCAGGGTACATATCCTTTTTCTCCGGGGGATGGAGATCGGTCTGGTGCATGGCGCGGATTTCTTCCGGATTCCTTCCGATCAGGTCCCGGGCTTTCCTGTTCGCATCCACGAGCATCCCGGTCGTGGTATCGGCGATGAAGATGGCATCGTTGGCATGGTCCATGAGACCACGGTTCTTCTCGTTTTCCATGCGGAGTGCACTGATCGCATACCGGGTGTTCACGGCTTTCCGGATCTTATGGCCAAGCTCGGCAAACTGCGACCGGGGATCCCCCCCTTTCTGCAGGTAGAAGTCTACACCGTGATTGATGGCCTCGATGACCACCTCCTCCCTGCCCCGCCCGGTAAACAGGATGAAGGGGATTCCCTCGTTTTTGGACCGTACCCTTTTTAAAAACTCGAGACCATCGATATCCGGCATCTGGTAGTCGGACACGATCACATCAAAGGACGATTTTGCAAGGAGGCCGAGCGCCTCCTGCACCGAAGGGATCGGGGTGACGCTGAACTCTCCGTCCCGTTCAAGGAAGATCTTGCAGAGTCCGAGCAGCTCCGGCTCATCGTCCACGTACAGGACAGAGATCATTATCGATGAATTGCTGTTTTGGATGGAAATACCTTTTGTATTAATCCCAATATTAAAACCGTGAACCTTTTCTCACCGGTTTCCGGAACGATTCCCGCAGGAACAAGTGACTGCCGGCAGGATCCGGAGAAAGCTCTTTTTGGAGATAATCCCGGTCAGGTGTATGAAAAAAACGGTATAAAGGGTGAAGAATGAACCACAGCATTATACCGGCGGCCTTCAGTAACGTACTTAACATTGCAGGCATAATCCTCTGACAGAGGCAGGGACCGGACAATGATTGCGGTGGATCTCGGGAGGACCGAACAGGAGCGGGAGCGTTTTATCATCCTGTGCATGACCGGCCTCGGGTTCGGTATCCTCTCTGCAGATGTGTTCATCCCTCTGGGATTTGTCATCTGGATCCTGTACCTGATGCCCCTTTTAATGTCGGTCTGGCTCTCCCACCGTTATGCCCCGTTCTTCACTGCATGGGCGATTACCTTCTGTCTTTTCCTGGGAAGCATGATATCCGGCGCCGGTCGTTCGGATCCCTCCGACCTCCCGAACCGTGCGATCTTTATCCTGATGATGGCAATCGTGGCCCTGCTGGTGTGGGAGATCCGGACGAATTATACCGATCTTGAAAAAGAGGTGAACGAGCGGCGTGCAGCCCAGGAGAGGCTCGAAGAACTGACACGGTCGCTTGAGTCCCGCGTGAACGAGAGGACAAAGGAGTTGTCGGAGGTCAACTTCGCTCTTGAGAACGATATTGCGGAACGGAAGAAAGCAGAGGCCGCACTCGGGACGGCAAACCAGAAACTCAACCTCCTCTCCCAGATCACCCGGCACGACATCTCCAACCGGGTCTTTGCGCTCCTTATCGACATCGATCTGGCCAAGGAACATGCGTCCGACGTACAGCTCAAGGATATCCTTGAGAAGATGGAGCTGACCTCCATGTCCATTCAGGACCAGATCACGTTCACCAGGGACTACCAGGAGATCGGGGCGCAGGCACCCTCGTGGCACAGGATCGGACCGATGGTGAACCAGGCTTCAGAGCAGCTCGACCACGAGGGTGTGATGATCGACATCCTCCTGGGCGAAACCGAGATCTTTGCCGACAGCATGATCCGGAAAGTCTTCTACAACCTCATCGACAATGCGCTCCGGCACGGCGATCACGTCAGCCGGATCGCCTTTTCTCTGCAGGAAGATCCTGGCGGGCTCGTGATCGTGTGTGAGGACGACGGTGTCGGAGTGCCGCCCCAGGACAAGGAGAAAATCTTTACCAAGGGATTCGGCCGGGACTCCGGACTTGGCCTGTTCCTGATACGCGAGATCCTCTCTATCACGAAGATAACCATACGGGAAACCGGGGATTACGGGAAAGGTGCACGGTTCGAGATGCTCGTCCCGAAAGGGGATTACCG